>ERZ808054.718-NODE-718-length-25845-cov-4.173587_pt1 | contig 25845 bp, 31 predicted proteins | sample MGYA00380201_ERZ808054 | MGnify/ENA primary metagenome ERZ808054 (study PRJEB31490, sample SAMN06133419) | mouse gut metagenome | isolation source: Z5_2 | host: mice | place: China: Chengdu | collected 2015-05 ...
TCCACCCCGCATTAGCGGCACTTTGGAATATTGGCACTCCGGCGTCCCCACCAGGAGTTTTCTCTAAATTACTATTTGGCGTCCTAAGTTTACTGCTGGCATTAAAGCAGGCTTCTTCGGGTACGGTCAGATATGTATATTCGTCATCCTGTGTTGTTGCCCCAGCTGTAACAGTTATCCCACGTCTGTCCTTCATGCTGCCTGTTAACAGCACCGTTCCGTTGTATGCGGTCTTCCCAGACAGAATATCGGAGGAAGATGCCGTTGCATCAGCGGATGTTTCAAAAAGATTCTGTATATTGTTTACAGCCTCAATGATGTCTTCCTTGTCCTTACTCAGTTTCCTTCTGAGCCACAATACCGCATCCCAGATCATATTATTCATTTTGCCCTACCTCCTCCTCTGTTTCCTTAATGGTATCACCATCGATTTCAACTTTATATGTGTGCGTTAACCTGCCTTCGATATCATACAGCTTTTTAATTATTGTATCTTTCCCACCATCTCCTTCCGTTATTTCAGTTGTTATCTTACTGCCATCGTTAAAATTTGTCGTAATCAGAGATTCGTTGTTTGTTATATTTGTTGTAGATGGTTTAAACTTGACATCTTCATAAATAATATTGATCTGTGTCTGCAAATCACCTTTTGAAATATCAATATTTCCCAACTGTTCCTTTAACTTCAAAAAATCATCGACTAAAACAACCGCACCGGTTCCTGCCTGGATCGTGACTTCTGCAGAATTGTTTACTGTTGCATAATAATCCTGGATTATGTGCACCGGATTATAACCGTTATATGGTGGCATAAAATCACCATTTTCTCCTGCCGTAACCGCGATACTGTATAGTACTTCGGTACTATTCTCGTCTTTTTCTCTTGCGAACAGCCCTATCTCATTAATAAAATATCCTTCATTTATTAGCGTCTGTTCTGTTGCAGGATCCTGGTTTGTTATCAACGCCGAAATCTTTACACTATGATCGCTGTAGATATCAATAGATGATAAAGGAAAACTATTTTTCAGTGCCTTTAATCCTCCTACATTCTGCAATGATTCCAAAGTTTTTTCAGCCGGGGAATAATCCCCGTTCCCTACTGCCATCCGGGTAAATTCAATTGTGATTTCACCCGCCTGTGCCCTGGTTAATAATCTTGCTCCATCATTCGTGATCACAGCATTCTTAAATGGTTGTGGCATAATATCCCTCCTCGTTCATACTAATTTGCATCCCGACCTCTATAATATCCATTGCCCTTGCCTTTGACGCCGTTCCAATGCCTATATATGACTGACAAACCTGACTGCCCTTCATTTGAAATCCGTCTATTATGGCGGCCGGTCGTACCATATCTGCCATGACCGCACCTACATATATAATCTGTCTGTGTTTTCTGGTCACATCATAACCATCTATGACAGCTGCCGGACGACAATAACCAGAATGCCCTATCCCCGCATAAATTTTTTGTTCCACTGTCCGGTGTATCTCTATTGCCCTCAGATGTGATCGGGTATTTTTTACCTTTCCAAGATTTACCGTAAAAAACACATCCATATTCGGTGTAAAAATGGCATCAATCAAGACCTTGAAAAAATACGGTCTGTCTCCATATTCAAACCACTCCTTCACTTCTCCTTTTCCAAATGCTACCGTTACAAGTTCCTCGACAGCCGCTGGTGTACCGGCAGTCATATGCCAGATCAGTGTATTCCTTACAAGCTGCCGTTTCGTTTTTATGTCCAGTGCACCGTTATAATATTGTGTTCTAAGCTCCGCCGCCAGCAGATCTATTATTTCTTCCGGCTGTTCTTCCAAATTGGCATAAAGATAAAGCCTCCTGCTATATTTATATAAAATCCGACAGCCCTGTTGGAGCGCGTAACTTATCGCTTTTACTTCCGGATTTCGAATTATGTTCCACGGCATTATATCTGTTAACTGCCCATCGTAGTAACTAATCATCTTCAAGTCCCCCGTATACCACATTCATCCGAATACATTCTGCTTTTGCCGTTTCGCCAATCCTGCGAAATGTCGGTTCGCTGACAATTGCCCTTTTTGCCCCTGCATATTTTATCCGTGCAATAAGTTCATCTGGATTTATGTCCCTTCCAATTTTTGATCCCTGCCAAAATATATATGCATCTACGGCTGTTTTCACTTTCGACTGTATGGCAAAAGCACTATTGCTATCACTGGTATTAATGTAATAAATCAAATCTATCTCGTACTCTTCAATTGTAGGTTTTAAGATTTGCACATTATCTGTAAGCGGTCTTTTGTCTCGTTGGTTGACATATTCATATGCCGCTGTAATAAGGGTATCTTCCGGGATGCTCCCGTCCATCATGATAAAGCGAATATCTACCAGCCCCGGAACAGGACTGCTTATCTTGACATCACCGATATCCGCATTGCTTGACTTTATCCAGTAAGCATATGCATCATCCGGTCCGGCAGTGGAATAACTGGAAGGTGCAAGATATACCCTTTCTGCCATGTTCTTATCGCTTTCTGTTTCGGCTCCCCCTGTACTTTTTTGCACATTTTCAACCTTGGATATAAATCCTATGGGATCCACTAACGTACTAAGTTCCCCTGCCGCATAATCATCCCCGATACTTCCCGGCTCGGTACATTCCGCCAATACCGTTATTTCCAGTTCCCCTGCTGGTATTTCTGCATAAGTTGTTGTAGCAAAATAGACCCCATGGGCGGCAGTTACCCTTGTCCCTGCCGGAATACTCGTTGCAGATTCCCGTTTCTGGGCAAGCTTAAATTTTAAGGGAACTGTGGAAAACTTTGCCGGATTCCGCGTAACCTTCTTAAATACTGCCATATTGTCAAGGTACTCACCATAAGCATATTTAAGAAAGTTCATTTTTCCTCCCTTGTCTATGTTCTGCAGTCCTTGATAAATGACCTGTGCGCATCCTAACAATATAATGCGGTTGGGATCCGACTTTGAAAGTTCTATCTTTTTTCCAGTCACTTCCCTGTATTTATCTACAAAATCTGTCAGCAGACGGCTTTGTATATCCTCCAAGGTCAATCCGTCTATAAAACTGATATCTGGCAGACTTTCTATTGTATTTAAACCATCCGTCATTCCACTAACCCCCCAAGTCTTTCAGTCGTATATTTATCCTGGGTGTCAGATTCCCATCCTCTGCCTGTTTAAAGGATATATCAGTAATTTCCACCCTCTCTTCATATATCTCTGTCTTTTCTATAATTTCCAACGCCAGTAAATTTTCTGCTACACTGACCGGACAATCTATAAAGCTTTGATCCAGTCCAAATCTCCGATCCCCTGGACACGTTCCTTCTGTCGTCTCATAAAGCAGTAACAGGTTTCTGCGGAGTTCCTCCAACATAGTCGCATTTGAATAATCAAATTTGATAAACGATATTTCAGGCATATTGAACATCCTGTCATCTCCCTTTATAGATATTCTTCCAAGGTCAGGTCACAGGTTATATTTACAACCTCACCCATATTCAAGATTGTTTTCCAATTCTCACTTATCTCTGTAATTACAAATTTATTAGCCCCTATCCTCTTCCTTCCAATCACAACTGTCTGTGGCTCTCCTGTTCTGATCAGTTCCTCGATATTTTCTACCGTTGTACGTGGCCTTACCCCATGTTCCGCATTCAGACAAATTGTGAAAGTAACTTTGTCGGAATCGGGACCCAGAAACTGCTTTTTAGGCTTTTCACCTATCCGGGAATGCACCGCCCAGCGTCCTTTCACAGTTCTCTGCATTTTCGTAAAATTAAGGATTTTAGCATCACTTGTCTCAAAAACAACTCTTTTTCCGATATGACCTATAGTAGCCAAAAACAATACCTCCTACTCAATTCCAAGTGTTTTTTTGATCTTCTTTATGTCATTCATCAGACCTGCAACCGTAAATTCTTCTTCATCATCCGACGCAACAAACCGCAGATGTTCCGCAGCAATTGTAAGAATTTTCTCATCATAATTCAGGTAAGCACCTTCTCCCAGATTTTTATGGTACAGCCCCGGAATTCCAGACGGATTGCTTTTATTCCAGTATGTTCCCATTACAATTCCCATTTCCTGTCCGTTACTCAAATGCAGGACAACGACTTTAGTGCCAACCTGCGGAAGCTTATATTCATCATTAAAAGTAGCATAAGGGAGCATCTGTGTAACTGTCTCATCCTTGTCATGATAAATAACGCTTACCATTCCTGTCTCAACATCCACGCTGCTCACTTCGCCAATCCTATTTTCTCCATTCAATGTTTTTATCTTTTCCTTTATATTTTTTCAAGGCTTGACTCCTCGCACCATCCATACCTCGCCCCGTCCTTATGCCAGGATATACCATACGGATATTTATATTCGCTGTTGACCTGCACGATATACATCACCCTGCCATTACACGGATTCGACTTTTCGCCGTTCCCGCTCCAATAGGCGGATCCACTTACGATAACCTTATCACCTACAGCCAGACCGCCGCTGTTGTCCCCGGACTGTTTCAACGGTTCCTTTATTTCCATGACAAACACTTCCTTGATCCGCTCCTGGCATTTATGAAGCTCCAATTCCATTGTATATGCGTCTTCCGGTTTTACATTGTGTGTTACCTTGTCAACAAAATATTTTCCATCTATATGATAAAGCCCCTCTATCAACACGGTACTTCCTGCTACGATGTCAGTATCTGCCATGATGGTTGCTGTCATGGTTTCTGCTTTTTCATTCTCCGCATTTACCTTTGCACATGCCTTTATCTGCGCTTCCTGTAGATTCTCAACCTTTTCGTTAATATTCAGCATTCTTTCCCCACCGCCGACAACGCATGTCAGTTCTCTGTCATCGTCGCCGCTCGTATATTTTATCGTGGCGCCTGTATATGTTCCGATCAGTGTATTGTTGTATGACCAGCTTTGGAGATCCATTCTGTTTAGCACCGCCACAGGTTCCCTCGCTTCGAATTCCTGCTTGTCATATATTACAATTTTTCCGCAGTATACTTTAAATGACAGACCATAATCATCACAGACCTTCTTTAGAAAACCACTGTCAGATTCCTTACTCTGTTCCAATGTCCCTAACTTTATTGGTGATCCCGTATAGTCCAGGTCAAGACCGTATTTTGCTGCAATCTCCTGCGCGATTTCTTTTAGTGTAGCCGACTCCCACGTTTTATTTCTTTCCGTACTCCGGAATGCTATTTTTTCCGGAACAGATACCCCTCCAATACTGCAGGTCATATCTGGTCCTGAATACTGCAGATCATCAAGACAAAACTCGCCACATTGAAAAATAATCTGTTTCCCCGGATCATTCCAGCTTGTCTGTACAATAGTTGCTGTCAGTTTGTCTCCCTTTTGCGGCATCCATGCTGCCGCCCAACGCAGATTGATGTTGGCCAGGATTACGTCTATCGTGTCACTTTCCCCTGATGCCGGATCCGTGTATGTAAAGCCCTCATTATATTCATTTATATCTGTTTCATCACCGGAATTTCTTGCATAGGTGATATTCACCCACACCTGCCTCGGTTTCTCCATTATCACCACCCCTATTCATATGGATCGGTTTTATTGCTTCTGTGTGCCGTCCTCCATGATGGTAAATTCTTGCCGACTTTCTCCGGCATGTCCGGAGTGTTGAGCACAGTACCATCCGGAAACACAAGAACGTCCAGATAATGGTAATTGTTTGCCATAAGGTAATCCGCATGCTTCTCGCCGCCATATACTTTAAACGCTATGTTGTCCCATGTATCTCCCTGTATCGTGGTATATGATTTCGCCAATTATTACGCCTCCTATAACCTCCGTCTCTGTCGGTCTCTCTCATATTGTTTCATTCTTTTGTCAAACTCAGCCTGACTGATACGCTCTGCCTCGATTACCTCCTGCTTTGTCGTACTTCCGTATAAGTTATACACCGGACTATATTGAACGTGTAACCCGTCATCCCCATCAATCTCCTGTATGTTCCTGACACCCCCGGTTCCAATCCCATTCAGTTTTCCTACAAAAGTATCAATGAGGGAAGCTCCGCTGCTTGCAGCGATTGCCTCGTTCAAAATTTCCTTCATTTTCGCCCATAAGGTATCAAGAGGCAGGATTGCCTCCGGTCCCTTTTCCCCCACACCCTGCATTCCTGCAGGCGTATTAAATATGGTCGGCTGATCGAAAATCCCCCCCAGCGCATTCCAGCTCACGGAAAAATCTGGTACGCTTACACTTCCTCCGTTTCCATAAGATACAGAATTTGTCGAAACTTCTATCCTTGGAATCCGGGGTTTTGGTATTGTTATGGTCATGTCCTCAAAAGCTGACTTGACTGCATTTGCCGCAGACTGTGCCTCTGTTGTGACAGTCATAGACAGATCCTGCATGGCTGTCTGCGCGCTGGAATTTACAGTCTTCCATGATCCGTCCAAATTATCCACTAATCCTGTTCCCAAAGCCGCTGCCGTCGTTGCTGCTTTTGTTGTCACACTGCTGCCCATTAGTCCGTCATTAAATGCCGAAACCATACCTGCTCCTGCCGTCGTTGCCATAGTGTAATCCATGTTGCTGAAAGTCATCATTTGAAGGGAATCCATGGCATTTCCGACAACATATGCATTGCTTTCGATACCTGCCGCATAATTTTGTGCCACGACTGCCCCGGAATCGGGCATATCAATTTCTGTCTCCTTGCCTGTAAACAGGCTTTTAATCGCCTCCCATACGGATTTTCCCGCACTCACGAGTCCCTTGATAATACCTTTTATGATATCAATCCCAACCTGCAGCCAGTCTGTAGTAAAGATCATTTCTATCAAAGCACCAAGGAGCTGTGCTCCTGCTGTAAAGATCTGGGGAATCGACTGTATCAGACCTCCTGCCAATGCCCCGGTAATTTCCCCCGATGCCTGTACTATATTTCCTAAATTTGCCATGATTCCCTGTATCAGACTTATAATAAGCTGAATACCCCCCTGTATGATCATGGGAATCATGGACACAATACCCGATACAAAATTTGTTACGATCTGAACCGCCATCTGCAAAATCAAGGGCAGATTGGACAATATTCCCTGTACCAGATTCCCTACCAGCTGGACACCCATCTGCAAAAGCCGGGGTAACATCTGGATAATGCCTAATACCAGATTCCCTACCAACTGTACGGCCGCACTGATAAGCATCGGTGCGTTAGATCCGATACTGCCCACAAATGTCTGAACCAGTGTAAGCGCTGTCGATATAATCACCGGCAACCGTTGTATAATGCCTGTCACAAAATTTGCTATTGCCTGTGTCCCTGTTGACATGAGCTGTGGCAGCTGCCCCGATACACTCTGGGCAAAACGTGCGATAATATCTATTCCTGCAAAAATGACCTGTGGAACCAGCGTAAATAATCCATTGACAAAAACGAAAAGAACATCTGCTGCCGCATCTGCGAGCAGTCCGGAATTCCCTGTTATCCCTCCTATAAATTTTTCCAGAAGCTTTATACCCATGCCGACTACTCTGGGTGCATTATCCGCTATCACGTTTACTACTTGTGATAGGCATCCCCCAACCGCACCAACCAACGCTTCCATACCGCCGTCCTGATATGCGGCACTCAATTCGCCAACCATGGAGGTCGCAAGCTGTGTCATGCTTCTCAACGGGCCACTTAAATCCTGATATATACTGATTCCCAAATCCGAAAGACCTGACTTTAAAATGTCTATATCGCCATTGAGATTGTCAAGCTGTATCGCATACATATCTTCGCAGGCTCTGTAACAGTTTTCAATTTCTTGTGTCAATTCCTTGAACCTGTTCCCTGTACCGTTTACGATCGACTGCAGTCCGTTAAACAATACGCCTGCCTGTTCGCCTGTCATACCAAACTGATCCAGCATCTGCGCCGCAAACTCTTCACCCGTTATTGCCTGATCAAAATTAGCAACCAATGCCTGGATATCAAGACCTAGCGCCGACACGCTAGATCCACTCTCTTCCAAGGCGGCATTCATGACTGATGTAAGTCCTTGTACGTCCCCTACTGTCGCTGCAAGCATAGCCCGAGCCGAAGCAAGATCCGTCTGCTTGAATATCGTCGCCAACGTTTTATTGACCTTCTCAGACGAAGCTCCTTCAAGCGAGGCATTAAGATCTCCAAAAACATCACCCAGGCTCCTCATTTCCCCTTCCGCAGTATACGCGGAAATACCCATTTCTTTAAACATAGCAGCCGCGTCGCCGCTCCTTGCGTCCTGAAGGGCTAATATCATGTTGCGCAGGTGTGTGCCCCCCTCTGACGCCTTGATCCCATTATCTGCCAGAATGCCCAATACGGCATTTAATTCTGTGGTTCCCCCTGCAAGATCTTTTGCTGTGCCGCCCACTGTAATGATCGCTTCCCCCAGCTGGGAAACACTTGTATTTGCCTTGCTGGCCGTCTGTGCCAGCTGGTCGGCAAAGTTTGTCAGATTTGCCTCCGTGGCGGCGATCCCTAATGCCGACATACTGTCTGTCACCATGTCACTAGCTGCGCCCAGATCCATAGCGCCTGCCCCTGCAAGTTTTAACACTGTAGGCAGTGCTGTAGCTGCTTTTTCCGCATCATATCCCGCAAGTGCTAAATAGTTCAACGCTTCGGCAGCCTCCGTTGCCGAAAAAGCAGTACTTCGCCCACACTCCCTGGCAGCATTTTCCAGAATCTCAAAATTCTTCTTTCCCGCCTCCGCACTCTTGTCAATCAACATAGTTGCGGCCACTTGGCTCATAGACGCTTCAAATTCCCGTCCGACATTTACAGCCGCCACTCCCATAGCACTGACTGCAGCCGCAGCCGCAGTCGTGGCTGTACTGACTGCACTTACAATGCTTCCAAGTCCCTTTGTTACTGTCCCTAAAGCACTTTTGAAAGAACTTCCAACCTTTCCGGCAATCTTTATAGCAATTTCCATCTCTTTACTTTTTGCCATAAATCTCCGTCACCTCTTTTGCTATGTTGATCAAATCAAAAACGGACAGGCTTTCTAATTTTAAAAAGTCTGTCCGCAATATGATTGCAAGATGTAATGTTAATTTTCGAAGGCTCGATCCATCTGCTGGCTTTAGTCCTCGCCGTACAAAAAACTTGTCACCCGGTTCTTGATTTTAAGTGCCTCCTTGGGCGGAAGTGCCTTGAAAAACTCTACTGGCCTTCCTGCCGCCCTTGCCGATATAAGGCAGGCATATTCCAGACTCATCTCCGGCAGTACGTTGACTGTTCCTCCGCGCTCAATGGTCTTATTCACTGCGATCATATCTGCCGCGCTCAGATTCTCCAGTCCACTCAGATCCACACTGTCATAACTGACCCCTTCAAACAATACAGGTTTTTTGAACATTACCAGATAAGGGTTGTCCGCCACCTCCTGTCGTTTCCTCGCTTCAACTGCCGCTGCCTCCGCCTCTGCTGCCTGGTCAAAACTTTTTTCCTTTTCCATCAACACATTTCCCTCACTTTCTCTAACAAATCTTTACCATGAACCTTATAAATAAAATTAAGCTTGTCAAGCTCGATCTCGATCACACTGTCAATCTCGATCAGTATATAAAGTATCTCCAGTTTGATGCTGCTCGACGTGCCTGATCCCTGTTTCGCCTTGCCGCCCGTGATACCCTTGTTCTTTCCCCTGACCACGATCCGCATTGGTTTAAATGCTGTCGCACCTGTTTCATTTACGGTATACTGTATGGATCCCCGTAAGGTGACTGTCACTGACGATATATCATCTGACAAAATAAACAAATCACTGTCCATCGTCCTAAATGGAATCTCCATCTCCATACTGGAAAAATGTCCCAGCGTCGGATCGTCTACCTCGCCCAGAATACCGGGACCGCTCAGAGTCTCTGTAAGTGACCCGAAATCAGGCAGTGTCACCTCTTCCGAAATACCGATCAGTCTTGTCCCATCCTTGTATACATTAAACGAGTTTATTTTTGATGGAATATTATACATTACGCTTCACCTCCACTTAAGGCTGCCTCTAACAGCGTTGGATCAAATTCCAGTATATTCAGAATGTCCTCGGCTGGCGTATACGGCGCCAGATACTGCCTGAACTGGATTTTTCCGTCCAGAATCTGCGATAACGGATTGTCATCTTTGCTGTATATGATTTTTGCCCCCGCACATTTACCCTGTGCCACATAGGAATTTCCCCGAATATTCTCTTCGTCACATAGACCTTCGATCAGCCGCGTGTCAGCCAGTTTGTCCACTTTCCTGTAATAGTTTACTATGAAACTATTTCCCCACCAGCTGAAAAACCGACGGCAATAAAACCATCGGTCTTTCGGATCCTTTGTCCCCGGATATGCTGCACTGTTATTCCCCCACGTTTTAAACCCATTCAGGTTAACAGCTGTAACAACTCCGAAACTGTTCACTGTGTTTCCCTGAACCTGATCAAGAACAATCTCACTGTTGTTCTCATCATCCAGACAAAGCCCCGTAATCGGCAGCGCCTTATTGCTTGTATTGGTCGGTACATCATCATTGCTGATATCTGTATGTGCAATCAAAGCGGAATATATCGCACTGTAGTAAAATACCTCTTCCCCTATTTTTACTTTTGGCCACACTGGCTCCAGATGTTCGCTCGCAAAACCAGATCTGTTTTTTACATCACCCACATCCAGATGTCTTGTTGCGCCCTCCGGCGTACTGTCCAGGTCAGCTATGCACTCGCAGGTAAACACTCCGTTGATTTTCAGACATTTTGATACCATAACAGCCGCAACAGCCGGATCCTTTGAATAACCGGGCGAAGTGATCAGTCCCGGCACCATACCTGTCGCCGGAAACACCTGACGTATGAGCTCAAGTCCGCTCTCCCTGCCCGTGGCGACATCATAACCGCCTATAATGTCACTTATGGTAACTTTTGACGGATCAATCCTGTCGCAAGAAACACTCAATTGTGCCGCACTGCTGCCGTGGCCATTTTCAAGCAACGTTATAGATGCATATCCATCACTGTTAAATCCCACGATATAATCTTCGTCAACTTTCAGGTCTGTCTCTCCTGCTGCCACTTTAAGCGTATCAAGCAGGATTCCCTCGATCTTTACAACAGCCTGCATGGCTGCCACCTCACACGTCTTTTTTTCCACCGCACTCTTGTGTTTTTCGGGATCAAGAACATTGATCAAGGCCATCGGGGTCACTGCAAATTTTAAGAATGTGGCATTTATACTTTGATTCAGGTTATAATCTTTCAGATTGCCGGAATAACCGACTGCCGCTGATGCTTCCTCAAAACTCCGCACAAGCTTTACTACATTTGTAGCATTATAAGGATCATCTGCCAGATTCACCGGGGAAATACCTACAGCCACCTGGAATGCAGATGCCCCATGTGCCGGAGCCGGAAGGCTGGTGGGTCTTTCCTCTATCCGTACTCCATGGTTATATTCTATTTCTTTATATGCCATTTCACTTTTCTCCTCTCTGATCTCCTACACAGGCTTTTTTATACAAGACCTCCAACGCGCTGCCTTTCCTTGCCAGCTCGGCATTCGCCTGTGCCAATCTTGTGACAGGTACAATAAGCGAATTAAAAAACGGCTTTTCTACAATTCTCTGGGCAAGAACTGCAGGCAGACCGTTATTAAAAACAGTATATTGTTTCACATCAGGAATATCCGGTCCAATATATACAACCGGCTCCTGCGTTTTTTCCTTTCTTGCCATCTTCTTTGTATCACTCATGAATATTCATCCTCCCTTCTCATTGCTGCAATCTCAAAAGCCAGGTTCATACCCCCAAAGTAAAAAGGGTAACTCTCTTCATCCTGTATAGCCCACAAAACAGGATATTGGATTGTATACTTCCCGTTGAGTACCGGATTTTTTCCAAACCGCTCATACAATTTTGCTATGATATTTAAGACATCCTTATGCCCCTGCTTATCATAATCTGGTTCGTATATACCTATGATCAGATAGATGTTGACTGTCTGTGCACTGTCCTCATCCTTTATCTCTCCATCTTCAATGCGAACTATTATGTACGGATATGGATCCGGGGCTGTCAACTGGTCTGCCAGCCCGTTCTCCAATGCTTCCACCGGAATGTCGCCCTGCATCAATGGTTCAGGCATTGGCAGGTTCTGCAGAAATATATTGATCTTGCTGGAATTTCCCTGCGGATCCTTTAATCGAAAATCCTTCAAGACTTTCTCGAATTCTGCTGCCAGATCATCCTGTAAAAAGGCTGCTACCATCGTCTATCTCCTATATCTCTCCTTTTAAGGCACGTAAAACATGCCTGTTTACAGCATCTTTTAAATCAGACTGAATATACGGCTCCACTATCCCATATACACGTTTTTCATCTCCGATCATTTCCGGTATGGACGCCCCCATCTTTTCAGAAATCTCGCCTTTCTGACCTCTTTTCATACCTGCATTCCTCTGAAAAACTCCCTTATGCCCACTCTCCATCTTGGCGATGAACCATTTCAATTTTGCTTTCGTGGTAGTTTTAAACCTGGATCTGCTTTTTAACACTTTTGCCGCTGCACCCACTCCGCCTTTCCCCTTCTGGACACGGTGCATAGTGGGGTTGTAGTACACGCCTTCTCCAAGCGTTCCATCGCGGAAAGAAAACTTTCCCAAAGGTATTTTCTTTCCTTTTGCATGGATAACCGCAACGGGGTTCCCGTTTGTTGCACGCCTTATATTCATTACCCTGTTGAATCCCACAGCCTTAACTGTATACGTTTTCTGCGCCTCTTTTGCAAGCCTTGACCTTGCTTTCCTTGCAGTATCATTGACAGCCAGTTTTAGTACCTTCGGGGCTTTCTCCTTCATGGCACCAAGCTGTCTCTCTACCTGACTAAGGTTTATTGCTTCGATTGTAACACTCAACTCTTATTCGCCTCCAGATGCAAAGAATATACGCCCCCCTCATTCAGACTGTCAGTAATGATAAAGGTTGCCCCATCAATCTTGACCGGTTTTCCCACCCCCGGAAGAGGTCCGAAATCCACGGCACTGACATATACGAGTGTCTGCTTTTTATACACACCGTCCATGTGGCTTTTCATCCGTTTTTCACGCTCTGTAAGCTCGTTATCATCAATCATGATCAGCATCGGCTTACCATTTACAACGTGTTCTTCCCCAAACTCTGCCGGATTAAGGAACACCTTTTTTACGTCCTGCCGCAGAAGCTCCTTAAATGTCATTTTCTTATACATTCGATTTCTTCCCCTTTCCGTCAGGCTCCGGCTGTGCACCCCTTCTTTTTCTGGACGGCGGCTTTCCAACCAGATCCTGATCTGATCCCGCCGAAGGGCAGGCAATTCCCGCACGTCCTGCAGGGGCTGTCGCAGGCTTTGCTTTCACCACCCGCTCTTTCTCTTCCTTGTCTTCGTTCCATACCGCCGCCCCATTGACTATCCACGCCTCTACAAGCCCCGGGTCATACGTTGGCAGCTCATCCCCCGGCTTGTAGTCACGGTTATTCAGCAATACCGACGATATCGCTATAAGATGTTTCATTAGCCTGCAATCTTCACAAGAATGACAGCGTCACCTGCGGCTGCTGCCTGTACCGCATACCCTGCAATGACTGTACCGTCCCCTTCCGTGTCCGTAATACCATTTCCGTCAAAATATACATCAGTTCCCATATCAATGGCTCCCGATGCCGTCTTGGGCATCTCAAAGACGCCTGCAACATGAATGGATCCCGTTTCTCCCGGCAGGATATCCGTCCCGGCAACGCCAATATGGTTGCCAAATATAATCACCGTGTTTGCCTCAATAGTCGCCGTACCAGTATTCTTATAATCAAGAGTCTCCCCCCGCTGCCAATACTCAGCCTTACCCATGTCTTTATCCTCCCTTCCTTATTCATCAGCCGGAATCGCTACACCCGGATTCATGGCAATGCCCCGGAAATCCCTGACCGCGATTCCCCAGTCAAGGTAAATATCCCAGACAAACCCTAACGTGCCTGGCACTTCCATACGTCTTACCGTCGGCGTCTCCTGTCCGTTCAGATAATCAACCTGGATTCCCCTTGCCCCACTGCCGAACATAAACCACGGACATACTCCGTCACCTGCAAGTGTATTAAGCACCGGCGTCTGTACTGTTTTTAACGGATAATTGTACAGCGGATTTATATCGTTATTGTTGCTCCCCACAATCTGAGCCGAATGGAAGATGACGGAAAGATCAAACTCATATCCAACCGGAACCACGATGATCTGCGGCGTGATATAGATCGCTTCCCCGAAATGATCTGTCTGCTTACCCATCTTTGTAATGATGGACTGGATCGATTCCTGCGAAGGTTTGGATCCCTTTTTCATGATGTTGTTATGCTTCTCACAGAAAAGCTGCAGACCATCGAATATCTTTGCATTTTTATACAGAACCGTATAAACCTGCTTGTCAATGGTTTTCTTGGCTGCAGTTGCATACAATCCAGGAACTTCGGTCAGAAAGCCAATATCATCATTGATGAATGCCTGGCGTGTCATGCTGAACTGCTTCCCGTAGGTGTCAAGCTTACGCTGCGGCAGCATCGCGGTTCTCGGCTTGTCCGTCTTGATCTCGCCATTCTCTGGCACCAGAAGGAAATCACCAACACCGCCAATCACATATTCATGATCCGCAGTCTGCTTAAAGTCCTTTAAACTTCCCTTGGTCGTAATCGCCTCAAATGTCGTAGGTACTGCATTGTAAAGCTGCACAATGCTTTTCCTGATCGTGCTGTCAAGGATTGCCGGGAAAGCCGCAGAAGGATTGTAGAACTGGCGGCTCAGCTCGCCGTATAGATCATCGGAGCTCATCCTCAAAAGGCTCCCTACGTTCTGTCCTTCCCGTGACAGGCATTCGATCGACAGATCCCGGAGACTCATCGCCCTGAATTCATTGCTTCCCTCTGCCGGATTCTGAATCTGTATACCTGCCCTGAGAATCAGTGCATCCGTAGCACGCTGTCTGAAAGTGTCTCCTTCATCCCTTGTGACCTGTACACTTATCGGGGGATTGCCCTGCCTCATATTGTCAATGATCGCGCTGCGCACCTGTTCCAGACTGGAGCCATTGCGGATATGTTCCATCGGATCAAGGTCAAAATCGCGGCAGAGTGACATGATCTCCGTCACGCGGTTGCGCTCCTCATCCGCTGCACCCCTCTGTGCCTCCGCTGCTGCCATCGGTGTTTCCATCTGCTGAACCGTACTGGGCGGTACTGCTGCCGGTGGCGCAGCTGATGCTCCTGTACTTCCTGCAAGTCCCCTTTCCTGTGCATTGATTTCCGCATCCGCCTGCTCGATCTCACGCTGATAACTGTCAAATTCTGCCTGCTCTTCTACAGTCAGTGTCCTGTTTCCGTCTGCCCTGGCAGCATTTACAATCGCCTGCTGCTTTAATATTGCAGCTTCCTTCCTTTGTCTTGGTGTCATTTCCCTACCTCCTATTTTTTATTTCTGTTTATTTGAAGTTGTGCTTCAAAACTTGTTAACGTTACTGGTGTCCGGGGCTCCCGATTATCATAATCACGCCCGACTCCCACCGTGGCATCCGCAGGAACACTTACAATACTTATCTCATACGGCATCCATTGTCTTGCAACTTCGCAGGGGCCAGTGAATCGTCCGTCTGTCGATATCTTATCGGGCATCACTTCCTCAATAACGCCTATTGTATATCCTGTAGAAACCCCTTTAAGCGTTCCGCTCTTTACCTTTTGAAAAATGATTTCACTCTGATCATCCTCATCAAATTCAACTTCTGCCATTCCGCGGTGATTCTCTATCCAAGCCCGGTTTATTTTTCCCAACACTTTATCGCGGTTGTGATTAAAGAGCAGGACGCCCAATGTATTCAGCCGGGTTAAATCTACGGCGTCAGGATTATGATCTAAGATTTCCCTGCCCCAGTATCGCTCGTATGGCTCCTCTGATGAAAAAGAAAGAATGAACTTGCGCTCATTCCCTTCACCCTCCATAGCCCGGATATACGCCGAACTAAATGCCCTTATCTGATTTTCCTTCCTGCTGTCCCTGCTGGCTGCTTCCCCCTGTTGTGACTGTCTGTCCATCTGTCGGAGACTGGTTTCCTCTGCCTCCCTGTTCTGCTGCCCCATCATTTTCCGGTGTGAGCTCCTCCCCTGTCCTTCCAAATATAATACCCCCCATCTCCAGTCCTTTTTCTCTGGCATATTCCAAAACGGCAACCGTTTCATCGATCTGCTCTTTCCAGTCCTTTCCGTTTTCCGCCGCAATCTGCTGATACGTTTTCTGACCTGTCTGCAGGGCGATCTTCGTAGCATTAGCTTCCTTCACCGGGTCGATCCATGGCTTTGGCGGCGCCACCCATTCATGTTTAAAATATTTCTGCTTATTCTCCCAAAAACCAGGCATATCGAATAAACCAGAAAGTACACCGGAAATGATAAAGGTTTCATACACCTCATCCAGTATCACTTCCCGGAGCAGCTCTATATCCTCGATATAAGTCTGGCCGTCCTCAATAATTCCCTGTCGGGCACTGCTGTAATTGCTCTGGCTCATGTCACGGCTGGTAGCTTCATAGCTTAATCCCTGCCCCGCTCCTATGAGCCGCTGCTGCAGTTTAATGTAACTTGCAGCATCAGTAGCCTGTCCCGTGGGATTTACTACCTGGATCTCGTCACCGGCATTCAGTTCCTTGATCATTCCGGGGCTGATCCTTTTCCCCTCATAATCCTCCCGCGCCCGGTTATCGCCTGCGCTGGTCATTCCCCTTGCAAATCCTCCCGTAGTAGGGATTATCTTTTTCACAAAAACGGCAAGGCAGGCGGCGATGCGCTCTTTTACACTGACCGCTGTCATAAACTCGTTTGCATCCCTCACCCTTGTAATGGTATGTGCAAGGTCAGACATCTCCCGTATCTGGGACGGACGGTCTTTTGTATAAAAGTAAATCATATCCTTCGCCGGGACATATACCGGATCCATCTGCCCAAATCCGTCTACATCGTACTGTTTTATCCAGTACCCGACAGGTTTATTATATGTATTCAGCTCAATTCCGCCGATCACACGGCAGTTTGTATTGTGCGGGGACACCCTTCCAGTGTCCAGTTCATCAACTTCCAAAGCCTGCAGCTTGAAAGGCACCAGACCACCGCCGGAATAACATTTTTTGAAAAGCATCCCGCCGTCCACTTTCTTCCGGCGCTCGGCCATCCTAAGCAACTGATTGAAACTCTGTGTCTCAGTAATATCACAATTTTTACGTTTGCACCATTCTTTCCACATTTCTTCGATCCGCTTATTTAACGTCTCGCTTCCAGTCCGTGCCTGCAGGGTCCAGCCGTGTCCTACCACATTTCTGCGGTATGCACCTATGACCGAATTTGCCATATCGCTATTGCGTTCAAGGTCTCTTGCCCTCGCTCTGATCGTGTCACGGCTGTAACGGTCTGTCTGCTCTGCACTCTGGTTATAAGCCACCCAGCCGGCATTGAGCCGGTCATAACTTCCAGCATCATAATTCCGTTGCTCGTCCAGATACTGCCGCCATGCTTCCCTTCTTGCGCCTGCTGCCGGAGAAATGAAACTAATAACATTATCCAACCAATTCATTTCAATCCCCCCTAACGTCTGTCAAAAACAGCTACAGAACAATCATCCAGAAGCCCCGGTGTCCCCCCTGCTGTCTGTGCCATCAGGTCATTCTTGATATCATAAAGGGTTTTAAGATCCGCACGATTTAACTGCCGTGAACCAAACTTATAGCTCTGACCTCCGACCGCAATATTGAAAATAGCCTGATTTACCTGTTCCAGGAGTTCTTCCTGCGTCATCTGACCTGATATCTCCTCCTGCATTACGTTCTCCATGTGTTTCCGCCCTCTTTCTTTTCTGGCTATACCCAATTTTCATTCTGGTTAATCCAATCTTCCTCCGGTATGTATTGTTTCTGCTTTCTCTGTTCTGGCAGCTCCTGCTGCATGTCCTGCAGATAAAGCCCTCGCAACCCAAGAGTATCTGCTGCCGCCATGGCATAACATTCACAATCCAGATAATGGTTCGGCGCATGGCTGTATTTGGGTGCCCATTCCAGCCTTGTCTTTCCATTTCCAGTCTTGGCATTGACCTTGTGTTCTGATGTTACCTGCTCTGCATATTCCATGTCGCACCCTTTATACACCATCCAGCTTCCCCGCCCGTTTGGCTTATGCATGCGTCCTGCAATCATATCCTTATATTTGCCGCTATCAACCATGACAAGATTCATTCCATAAGCTTTTGAATAATCTTTGTTAACAGTACTTATCATAAAATGGCTTTTCATGGGGTTGCTGGATCCTTTGCACGGCAGTGCCCAGTCTGAATTATACGCGCAGAAATCATATACGTTGTCCGCATCATAGCCGGAATCAATCAGACAAAGGTTTACCACTACCGGCGTTCCGCTCTCTGTCAGGTACTGCAGGTTCATCACATCTTCAATATCCTTAAAAGAATACGCCTGACCATGCGCTATATTCTGACTTGTAATGAAATCACCCCATGCCCGTATTGTCCAATACAGGCAATTCTGCTGCACATCAACACCTCCGGTTAAAAGCTTCGCCCAGTCTGGTACAGTTAACACAGGCAGTTCCGTCTGACGCTCCAGAACCAGTTCGGCGCTGGTCTTTAGTTTTGTATCTTCCCATGGCTCCGCAAGCCACGAATTTACAAAGTTCTGCAGTTTCTCCGGATCACTCTTGCTGTCCATGAATTCTTTTGCAATTTCTGAAAAACGCACAAACGGACTGTAAAGTGTGTTGATCCAGAAACAGACCTTTTTTACAAAACGAGTCTTCTGCCGTACAATCTCCCAGTGTCCCCTTTTTACGGCTGCCTGCTTCTGGGCATCAGAAATGACGCATCCGCATTCCTGGCAGACATAAAAAGCATACTCCGCCCTGTCAGCGTTACTTAACCCCTCTCCTTCATTTACAGGTTCCAATAAATCCAGTTTTTCTTTTATTGCGTCTTCTCCATAAGCCTCGACTAAATCCTTATCCTTGCCAGGCCACCTGAGATTGTCAAACCTAAGCTCAATAAATTCCCCACAGTGAGGACATGGTATGAAATAATGCTTCTCCGCATCTGCTCCTTCTTTTTCCCGCCAGATATGGTTTGTTCTTATGGTCGGGGTACTCGTAATATACACTTTGCTGTTCCGGAAGGTCTTTGTACGCTCTTTCGCCAGACTGATCGGATCTGACTCTTTCTTGCTGGCGCCCGGATATTTGTCCACCTCGTCAAGAAAAAGATATTTCATGGCAAAAGAGGCAAGGCCGGAAGGACTGTTGCTCCATACCAGTTTTATGAACATGTCGTCAAAATCAAGTTCCAGGTTCCCGCTATTGCGATCATACTTTTGATACAGTGTTGGTATGTTTTCGACCATTGGCTTTATGCGCTTTTCCGAAAAACTGTTTGCCATTGCTTCTGTGGGATAAACCACCTCAACCGGAGCCGGATCCTGTTGGGCAGCATAACCCAGCACGTTTAACTCCACTTCGGTTCCACCAATCTGTGTACATTTGCAGAATATTATTTCCTCCGTCTCATAATTAATAAATTCGTCCATGATCTCTACAAGATATGGCGTACGTTCATTACTCCACGGTCCGGGCTCCGCACTTGTCTTACTGTCAAGCATCCTGTAGCGTTCCGCCCACTCAGATACTTTCATTTCTTCCGGGGGATCAAGGTACGCAAGTGCAGATTTTTGATACTGGGTGCAGACATACTTCCGCATCCGCTTCTGCTTAAGTCTTTGCACGCCTCTTTCGTCCTGTCTTCTCTTCCCCCGGCAGGCACCCGCATACCACAAAGGCATGAAGCATACGTTTTACCTCCGCGCTCATTTCCTTTTCCACACGTCTGGCCTCAACCGGTTCCAGGCTGTCACTCATCATACTCACGAGGCGGGACGGAATTCCCATCGCAAAGCGTTTGAATGTTGTAAAGAACTTCCGGTAATCCAGCGCCACCTCGTCAACATCTATGTATTTGCCTGCCGCGATCTCCGCTTTAATACGGTGAATCTCACCCTGGCTCTCTTTCAGGGCGATCTCCGCTTCCAGTTTCTGCTGCCGGAGATTTACTTCCTTTTCACTTTTTCCTTTACCATGTGCTTTGTCAGACAGATATTTCGTATACAGCTTAATGGTTGGAATAATCTCGTATCGTCTTCCCTCACCCGGAACCTCTGCCGTCTGAATAATCCCTTCCTGTGTGAGCTGCTGCACACGGCGGACTGTAACCCCAAACATATGGGCAATGATATCCACTTTAACGTATTGTCCGTTCAGTTCTTCTTCTGTCATTATGAGTTTCCTTTCTTCTTTTTTACTCTTTACGTAACGAAATTCAAAGATTTTTTTAACTACTATCGCCAAAAAAGCTGCGCCTTCAACGCCCCGCATAACCCACCCGGAGGGTGGAAGTACCTTGCGATTTTTAGGTGTAAAAATGACCAAAAATAGCACTAACATGCCGCGCTCTGCTGCCCTTTTTCACTTCCCAGACTGCCTCAAATACGGTACTCTGCTGCTCTTTCTCCCATGCCATGATTGCCATGTGCCATCCGTGATGCCTGTCCTTATATGTCATCTTCATATGTGCAATAGAAAAAGCCTATAGTCTACCCTTCCATATGGGTATATATAGGCTTTAATCAATAAGGTCTACGCATGTATGTACTACTTATCACATGTCCATGCTACCATAATAGCATAGTTCGGAGTGCATTTGGGTGCACACTTTTTATATATTGTAATTCCATTTGTCTCTATCATTTAAGATTGCACGAACCTTTTTAAACTCAAGAAGCTTATCCAACGCCCTGTTCTGATAATTAAAGCAGGCTCTCCTGCTTAGATGCATTGCATTTTCTATACTTCCCCAGTCATTACAATCAATGAAGCGTAATTCCAAAACCATCCGTTCCGGGCTGTTTTCTTCCAGAAAGTCCATAATATCCAAAACTCTCAGAAGAGATTTCTCTGCCTGGTTTTTCTGATTCTCTATGCGTGTTTCAATCTCACTCATCCTGTAAACAAATGAGGCGGCTCCAACACCCACCTTGTTTGTTCCTCCATAATTAACCGGAGAATATTCGTAGCCACCTATTGGAGTATTTATTTCTTCCCGTATACTTTTGAGTCTTTTTTCAAGCTGTGTCCGTTTCATTCTGCAGATGTAATATTGGTTTAAATACTCCTTTAGCAGTTCTTTCCCTTCATCCTTTTCAGGTTTCTGTTGCTCATTTTTCTGATCCATCTACGCCACTCTCCTTCCCGTCTATTTCTGCTGCCAGAAAGTAAACTTTACCGCCAAAGACCTTAAGCCTGTATAATTCCCTTTTTTTCTGATCCCAGTCAGAAATAGGCACCCCTCTCTTTTGCAGAATATCAAGACTGTTATTGATCCCCGCCACCAATGTGGCAACAGGCAACTCTTCCAGCATTTTCTGTGCCTGCGCCGGATCATTTAGATCTGGTCTTTTCGTTTTTCCCTGTCGCATAGCTCTTCGTTGCGCCCTGTTCATAAAATCGCATCCCCCGTTATTTTATTGTGTCAGAATGTGACACGCATCTATGTTCTTCTAATCCTCTGCTGCCCCGTCAATTCCATGCATGTCCATGATCTTTATCGCCATAATACAATAATCCTCTTTAAGTCCCGTGAAATCTTCGAGAATATATGTTACGTGCACCTTTACTGACCGTCCCGTATATTTTCCATTCGTAAATTCCATCATCTCGAGAATATCACCTTTCGCATACCCTCTGTCATTCTTCCTAAGTTCAAAAGATTTTCCCCCGCTACACACATCATTAAAGAATGTTGTCCCTATCCTGATCTGGTGCACTTTCTGACCGTCCCCGCAGAATGCAGATGGATTATTGTTCATTCGTTCATTTTCTGCCTTTTCCTGCAGTTTCCTTTTCGTATCCCTGTCAATCCTGTCCTGCTCCTCGGAATAGCGCTGTTCATCTGTTTTTTCTGCTTCCGCCTTATTTATGTACTGGTCACATTTTTTACATGTTCCGGTCTTTACATTACACTCTGAATATCTCTGGCATGAATAGCACAGTGAAGTGATACCTTCCGGGTGCGGCGTCTGGTATTCGCCTTCCTTTACAGCCGGTTCACCGTTCTCCCGTTTCGGTTCCATTACCGGCTTCTTTTCTGTTATATCCTGCTGCCCCGTTTTAACCCCTTTTATTGCCGTGACATCCTTGTGGGAAAATTCCCCGGATTCCCTGCACTGTTCCAGTGCTTCCTGCTGCTCCTTTTCAGTCATTCCCGATAGTTTATAGGCTGCAGAAATTTTAAGATTTCCATTTTTGATTTCTTCTTTGAGTTCCGGGATCAGGTTGTTATTGATCGACTCGATCTGCGCAATCTTTGTTTTTGACTTATGCAGCATTGCGGCAATTATATCGCGCAGACGCCCTTCTGAAAGATCATATCCCTTAACCTTCTTTCCTGCTGCCCTCATCTTTTCCAGTGACGCCTTAAGACGCTTTTCCTCTTCCAGTTCATCCGAAAGGCTTTTATCCCGGTATGCATTCGCAATGATGATCTCAACCTGTTCCTCGTCGCTGTCCTGTGGTGTTGTCAGCTTGCTTGTCGCGATCTCAAATTCCCTGTACCCTTTTGAGACAAGATATTTGAGCGCAAGCCATCTGCGTTCCCCCGCAACAATTCTATACTCTCCTTTTTCACATGGCTCATATACGAGTTCCAGATTCTGTTTCAGGCCGAATGCAAGAATATCCCCTGCAAGCTCCTCCACATCTGCAATACTGTAAAAATTCATTTCATTGCGGTACATCTTATAAATCGATACATCCTTTGTGCGGAATCTCGCCCTCGGAGTCTCCTCAATGCCCGCCTTACTATTTTTATTTAACGCGTCCATGACGCTGAATCCAGTTGCCATATTCTTCCCTCCATGGTATTTCGTCATATTCCACCATTCAGTGCCCGCACAATGCTACAGTACTCCTTTTCCCTCTCGGATATCTGTGCATCAAGGGCATCAAGCCTTCTGTACAGCTGGCTGACCACACGGTCCGGAATCTCTTCACCATGTTTAACCAGAAGCCCGATTATCTGGTTCCTGTCCGTATCATTCAGCTCTGCCAAAACCTGCAGTTGTGTTACCTTATTTCGTGCTTCCCTGTACAGCTGGCATATTTCATGCTCTGTCACGTCCCGTCACCCTCTATTCCGTCAGCTTCTGTTTTCTGGTTTCCGTCCGCTCGACATTTATCTCCCCCTTGCTGTTCTGGGACACCTGGGCTTTGATGCCGCCCCGCAGATTCAGTGTCACTTTTGCAAGCCCTCCCGAATAGATTTCCTCGACTGCTGCCTTTAAAACATTCACAATGCCCTCACCTGCCCTTTTTTCTAGGGCTGCATCTTCTCCAAAAAGAGTTGAAACATTCTTTAGTGCCTTTTCTTTACGTCGTTTTTCCTTCTGGTATTCGACTGCCTCGGAACACCTGCAGAGCATTGTCGCTTTCTCCTCGGCCTGTGGCTGTGTCAGCCCGCGATCATCATCCATCTGGATCATCTGGCCGCAAAACCTGCATGCGGCATACGGAATCTTACTTTCACTTTTTCCTGCCCCCATATCTACGCCTCCCTCATGATCTCTTCAACTATTTCGCGATAGTCCTGTGTCACAATCCCCCGCTTAGAAAATTCCGGCAGCGGCTGCATTGCCATACTTGATTTCTCTGCGACGACAGACCTCCGAACTGTCGCATCATACATCCTCTGCCCATACTCCCCGCGTAGCCATGCCTCCATCTCCATGGACGTTTTGTTTTTCTGCCGCATTGTCATGATAACCCTGATCTCAAGATCTGCATTGACCTTTTTCATGTCCTCAATCTGTTCTTCCAGATTGTGCAGTGCCTCGTTTTCAAACCCTCCGACTTTTACTGGCGCGATAACAAGCGAAGCGGATAACAGAATATTAATGACAACCATATCAAAAAGTCGCCCGCAGTCGCAAATACAATAGTCATATATATCCGCTACCTCTGTGAGCTCATCGCGAAGCCTTGTTACCTGATTTTCTTCCTGTTTCATAAGATTCATATCCGTCCGCATCAGATACTCATTTGCCGGAATGATATCAATATGCCCATAACGCGTAGCCCTGATATATTCTGATATCCGGTAGTCTCCCCCTTCCCCTGCATAATGTTCAAGCAGGCCGTTCAGTCCGGTTCCCTCCGGATCATATACACCAAATACTTTTGATGTATCGCCCTGTGGATCTCCGTCGATCATAAGCACACGCCTTCCGTATTCTTCCCCCATTATGTACGCAATGGAATCCGCTGTTGTGGTCTTGCCAATCCCTCCCTTTGGTGACATCACCGCAATAATCCTCATAATACCTTTCCCTCCTTAAAAATACTGTTATTTGGTCTGAACAGTTCACATCCCGTGATTTCTGCAGCATCAAGAAGCAGATATTCCTCTATGATTGCAACTGCATCCTCTGCCGAATAACAGGTTGCAACAAAGTGTCCGGCTGCTGCCATATCTGCAAGAAATTCTTTCTGCGCCGGCTGCTGTCTGTTGTTTCCATATTTCATCTCAATATACAAACCACAATAAGTTCCTTTCGGATATGGGAGACACAGATCAGATACTCCGGCTTTAACGCCCATCTGTTTTAATTTTACTGCCTCCTGTTTATTCCTGCTGCCACCATTCGGACAATGATAAAGCCACTTTAACTCCGGATATCTCCCACGGTTCCACTCTGCCCACTGAATGATACTGATCTGCTCAGTGTCCTCACTTCTTAATGCAAATTTCATGTTCATGTCTTTTTCTCCTTCTCGTTTTCAATCTTTTCTTTTTTCCTGCGCATTCGTGCGTGTATGTAAAACATATAATTGAAATCGTTATAATAAACCTGTGCGTTTGTAAAATCATACTCCGGGTACCACTTTACAAGCACTTCCCCGATCGTATTCTGATCTTTTACCATTCTGTCAACATACTTCCCGATCGGCTTATAGCTTCCTTTCCCCTTTTCCGGCTGTTTGGAATGGACAACCTTAATGTCCGGGTTCAGCAGCCCCTTGGAACAATGCCACCTCTTTTCTGATTTCAGCCGGTCTTTCTGTTTTACAATATAATTCGCAATCCCAGACAGGCCGTTATCATCTTTTTTCAGCCTTCTTACTTCATTCCTCCTGCCCTTTTTCCAGCACTGCTCTACAATGTCCATGTCAAGTGCACCGTCCATGATTATGTGGTGATGCCACCGTATTGCCGCGTTTTTGTCATATTCTGTGACGTATATCCATTTTGCTTTGTGCAGCCCGCGCTTCTTCCTTTGATAGTTTACCCTGTCGATAAAGTTCTTCATGTCTTTGCATGCTGCATCCATGTCACCATCAGGAGGGAGATTCTCATTGTCATAGGTTGCAGTCATCCAGATATCACCATCACCAAAATTTGCATTCACCTTACGTTCTGCAAATTTCCTTGCATTCTTATCGTTCAGATTATTCTGCGCCCTGTTGTCCTTGACTATCTTTTGTCCTTCTCTGGGTACTTCTGACATATTCTTAAACTGCGGATATATTTCTACCTCGAACTGGTCTCCTGCTTTTATTTCTTTTAGTGCATACAGCACCTTTTTATCATGGACAAACATATTTTCAAGTGACCACTCCTGCATCATTGTGAGCTGTTCGTTATATGCCGCTTCATAATCATAGGAGGCATATTGCATCCCCT
>ERZ808054.721-NODE-721-length-25780-cov-8.796288_pt1 | contig 25780 bp, 21 predicted proteins | sample MGYA00380201_ERZ808054 | MGnify/ENA primary metagenome ERZ808054 (study PRJEB31490, sample SAMN06133419) | mouse gut metagenome | isolation source: Z5_2 | host: mice | place: China: Chengdu | collected 2015-05 ...
GCTATGTAACTGATTTTTGAGTGGTGCTATCGGAGAAAAAGACAAACAATATGAAAAGTTATTTTTGGACAGTTCCTTATGCCGGGAGGCATTGCATAACAATAAGAAACTATAAAATTGTAAACTGTTGAATATTACCAAAAAAACAAGAGACATTTCTATTTATAGTAACAATATTTGTCATAAATGCTAAAATTCGGTCAAAGCACTACTAATTATGCCAAAAATACGGTACAATCAAATGTAGGACTGACAATCGCAACAAAATGAGAAAGGATGATAATCACTATGAATAAAAAAAGCAGTTTATTCACAAGCATTATACTTCAATTGTTGGCAATGGCACTGATTCCTTTGGTTATTTTAGGTATTGTTTGCATTGTGGTAGGCGGCAGCAGCCTTCGGGACGGTTTGCAGGAGGAGGCGCTGGCACAGATGAAAGCGACGTGTGTGGCGACAAAAGCAGCATATGATAATATAAATGACGGCGATTATGTGTTGAATGAAAATGCGGAGCTGATGAAGGGTACATATAATATCACACAGAATGAGAAGGGGATTGATGCGTTTACAGAGGGCATGAACTCAGATATTACCCTGTTTTTTGGAGATGTGCGCCGTGCGACTTCTTTAAAGGATATCGACACGGGCAAAAGGATTGTCGGAACACAGGCGTCCGCGGAGGTGGCAGGAGCTGTGTTAAAAGGGCAGGAGTACTCTGCGACAGATCTTGTGATCAACAAGCAGAACTACTATGCGTATTATATTCCGCTGAAAAATCCTGACGGGACGATCGTGGGCATGGTTTTTGCGGGCGAGCCAAGTGCGTCGGTGGACGAATTTATTATGGACAAAGTACTTTTGGTAATCGCGGCAGTGGTGATCGTGCTGCTGATTGCAGTGGTGATTGTGGTAGTGGTAGCGCTGCGGATTGTGAAGGCTGTGAATCGTGCACAGGAGGCGATTGAGAATCTTTCCCAAGGGAATCTGGCATACGAGGTGGACGGCATTATTTTGAGGCGCAGAGATGAGATCGGTGATATGGGCCGCAGGGTGAAGGAGTGTATCGCTTCACTTCGCACAATCGTGTGCGGGATACAGGATTCATCGCAGAATGTACTGGCGTCGGGGGACCGTTTAGAGACGGTGGCAAATCGTTCCAGTGAACATGCAAATGAGATCACACGTGCTGTTGATGAGATTTCGCAGGGAGCAATTTCCCAAGCGGAGGAGATTGAGGGCGCAACGGTCAAGATTAGCGAGATGGGTGACATTATTGAGAATATTGTGTCAAATATTGCGAACTTGACAGATATTTCTGCGGGGATGCAGGAGAATGGGCAGGAGGCTGACCGGATTATTCGGGAGCTGAGCAACAGCAATGATAAGACGGTGGAAGCAGTTCAGTCCGTGGCAAGGACCGTGGAGGCGACGGACGAGTCTGTGAAGAAAATTTCGGAGGCGGTCGAGATGATTACGAGCGTCGCAGAGCAGACAAATCTCCTCTCCCTCAACGCTTCCATCGAGGCGGCAAGGGCCGGCGAGGCAGGAAAAGGTTTTGCGGTAGTCGCGACAGAGATTCAGAAGCTCTCAGAGGAGTCAAATCATTCCGCACAGCGTATCACGACGATTATCACAGGACTTGCGGAAGATTCCCGCAATTCGATGGAGAAGATGACCGAGGTAAAAAGGATTCTACAGGAGCAGCAGGAAAAGCTGGATATCACGAAACAACAGTTTGGTCATGTGCGGGATGGAATTGTCTCGACGCGTGAGGATACCGTATCAGTGAATCGTCAGGCAAAAGAATGTGACGAATCCAGAGAGGGCGTTGTGAACATTATTCAAAATCTGTCTGCGATTTCACAGGAAAATGCAGCATCATCGCAGGAAACGACCTCGACGATGCAGGAGTTAAACGAGACGATTGGTTCATTGGCAGTGTCTGCACATGAGTTGAGACAGCTTGCCGTCTCATTGAATGAATCCACGCACTTTTTCAATCTGTGAGAAACCATTGATTTTTGTTTCAAATTATTCAAGTATGAAAAAAATAAGCCGATATATAGAGATATGAGGAACTATTCAGCAGCGTAAAAGGGATTTTTACAACAGGAGTCACAGGGAGGTGGCGTATTAGATGAATAGAAGGCGAGAGCTTGTCCTACAGAGAGTCTCCCGCATAGGCGGTCTCACTGCGGTGGACAATTATCAACAGAATGCGAAGTACAAGGGAAGCGCCGCACATGCGCGCACGATTGAGGCAGCAATTGGAACCTATTTGATGAAGGACAACCAGGTGTATGATCTGCGTGGACAAGATACGTATACGAGAAGCTATGGGAATGCTGACTCAGACGCGCAGGAGCAGCTTGCCAAACAGATGCAGGAATATGTATCAGCGGCGGAGGAGAGCCAGCTGGCAAATGCCAAATCGGATTTGGAGCGCCGCACTGCGGACCGTGTCAACATCCGAAAGTTTGAGGAGGCGCTTGCAAGAGACCCCAGCGCACAGTATCAGCTTAGCAGATATCACAGAAAAGAGGAGGAGACGGATTTTGATAGGCTGGATGCAAACCGCTGTTCAGGTTTCCTGCTGTATTCCTACAACAAAAAAGGGATACACAGCGTCCTTGGCGAACAGTACTCTTCGGGAGCTTCTGGCGGTATGTGTGCAGCGGGATACTAAGTGAATCTGAAATGCAGAAACAATAAAAAGCACGCTTGGCGTGCTTTTTATTGTTATGATACTTATAATTTCCGTTCCTGCTCCTGCTGGATATCTTCAAATGCGGAGAGCATCGGCTTTTCCGTAGAACCATGAAAAGTGCGGGCGCTGTAGTTTTTGGTAATTCTAATGACTGTACCAGAGAGCGTCAGCACGCCGATTAAGTTTGGAATTGCCATCAGCCCGTTAAAGGTATCTGAGATATCCCACGCCAGATTGAGGTTCATCGTGGCGCCAAACACGATAAAGACCACAAACACAACTTTGTAGATGATGGTCGCCTTGGTGCCAAATAAAAATTCCCATGCCTTCGTGCCGTAATAACTCCAGCCAAGCACCGTGGAGAAGGCAAAGAGCAGAATTGCGATCGCGATAAAAGCGCCGCCGAAATTCACGCCGCCAAAATTAAACACCGTGCCAAACGCCTCACTCACAAGCGCCGTCTGCTCATTGGCGGAGAGCATTTCGCCGGTATGGAGGTCGATCAGACCTGTCGAGAGAATCGAAAAGGCAGTGAGCGTACACACCACAATCGTGTCTGCAAACACTTCAAAGATGCCCCACATTCCCTGCCGCACAGGCTCTACCACGTTGGACGCAGAGTGCACCATCACCGAGGAGCCAAGTCCGGCTTCGTTTGAGAATACGCCGCGTTTGAGACCCCATGTCATCGCGCTTCGGACTGCCAGCCCGACCGCTGCGCCGCCGACTGCCCGAAAGCCAAACGCAAAGGAGAAGATCGCGCCAAAGACTTCGCCGACTTTGCCAATATTGACAATAAATACAATCAGGGCGCCAAGGATGTATGCACATGCCATGAACGGGACAAACTTTTCTGTAAACTGTGCGATGCGCTTGATGCCGCCGACGATCACAAGACCGGCAAGTACCATGAGCAGCACGCCCACAATCAGGGCGTAGAGATTGATCGTGGCAGAGCCAATGAGGATATTGCGCTCAAGTGCCTCAATGCGGAATACCGAAGTGATGTTGCCGGAGATGGTGTTTACCTGACTCATGTTTCCGATACCAAAGGACGCAAGGACACAGAAGATGGAAAACAGAATGGCAAGCACCTTGCCAATCCCCTCGCAGCCGTTTTTGGCACCGAGACCGTCTCTAAGATAATACATCGCGCCGCCGCACCACTCGTCATGGCTGTTTTTCCGGCGGTAATAGATGCCGAGTACATTCTCTGAGTAGTTTGTCATCATGCCAAAGAAAGCAGACAGCCACATCCAGAAGATCGCGCCGGGACCGCCTGCGGCGATCGCAGCCGCCACACCTGCGATATTGCCGACACCAATCGTTGCGGCAAGTGCCGTGCACAGTGCCTGAAACTGCGAGATGGACGCCTTTTCGTTGGCGTTTTTGACGCTGCTTCCCTTCTGGAATACACCGCCAATCGTTCTTTTGCACACATGACTGGCATGTGTAATCTGAAAAAATTTCGTGCGGGCAGTCATGTAGATTCCCGTCCCGATGATGAGAATGAGCATCGGAATCCCCCACACTACGCCGTTGACGGCGCTGTTGATTGCTGCGATTTTATCAAGCATTTGCAAAACCCCCCTATTTTTATGCACAAACTCAAGCGCGAGTAGATTCATCTTCGCTGCTCAATTATTTATATTTATACAGGAAAAAGCGGAAAAATGCAAGAAAATTCTAAAAGAATGCCATAAAAGGGAGGATGCCAAGTAATCCTGCGACTACTTGGCATATATTATGAAAAAGTTATTATAAGTAAAGTTACCACTCTTGCTTTTAAGGTGTTGTTTTGTATCACCTTATGTTTATAGTATAGAGTGCTTTCATGTCTAAATCATGTTGTTTTATTGAATATTTTTTCAAAGAATTATGAACGTTTTATGAACACACATTTTTCTATGAAAATCCAAAATAATCCTGTATAATAGTGCTGTAAGCAGATAAAACCCGAAATTTCTTGGCACCTGATCTTGCGAGAAGATTCTGGGAGACAATTATTGACAAAAGGAGAACGAGATGGAGATTCATTTTCAGTCAAGGTGGTTTGAGCGCTGTATCAAGACATATCTGGGCGTCAGCGGCAGGGCACTCACCGAGGAGGATGTACAGGATATCAAATATCTGTATGTGAGCACGACAGATGGATATTTCTTAGGGTTTGGAAAGGAGGAGTTGCCGCCCAATTTTGTGTTTTCAGATGCGGGAGATGAGTGGGACTGCTGTTGTCTGTCGGACACTGGCAGCTATCACGGCGTGGAGGACTTCATACAGGTGCAGGAATGGGAAGGCGTCAGGACACTTGAGATCAAGCGTGCGCTTATAGAGGAGGAGAATCAAATGCCGAATGTGCAGTCGATGGAGGCGTTTGAGCGCAGTGTCCAGATTTTTGAACCGGTGGAGGAGGATTTCGAGGGGCTTGTGAGGAATGAGGAGACGTATGACTATGGTATTCTTACCCCAGAGGATTTTGCAGGTCTGCCCAATCTCGAAGCCGTGCGCCTCATGTCCTGCGAGACAGAGATTCACAGTCTGGCGTTTTTGAACGCGCTGCCCAGACTGCGCGTACTGGAAATTGGACAGGTACATCTCAATACACTGGAGGGGCTGGACAGGCTGATCGGGTTAGAGAAGCTGTGTATCTGGTCGAACTGACAGTTTCGAGGATCAGCGGTATTTCTTCCGATACATCAGCGGAGTCATCTGATATTTTCTGTGAAATGCCCGCGTGAAGTAGGACTGGTTGTGAAAGCCGCAGTTTTCCATGATATCAATGACTTTCAGGTTCGTCTCCGCAAGCTGTTTGGCAGAAAGCTCCAAGCGGTAATTCACCAGATAGGCATTGAAGCTCATGCCCGTAAACTCTTTAAACAGCTTCATAAAATGACTTTCCGAAAAGCCGCACTGCCCCGCGGCTTCCTGAATCGTGATGTCATGGTCATAAAATTTCTGAACGTAATACAGCGCATTTTTTAATCGGCTGTAGGACAACTGCAAGGCTTTGTGGTCGCTCGCCGCGTCGGTGCTCTGCGCATTAATATAATGTAATAATAGAAAAAGATTGGACTTGATCATCAGCTCACTGGTCGTATAGCTCTCCCGGCGGTGTTTTAACATGGAGTGGACGCATGGCGTTATGGTCTGGCTAAAACTGGAAGCGGCTGGATAAAAGCAGTCCAAGGTTTTCTCGCCATTTAGAAATGGCAAAACATATTTGTCATAGCACAGATCACCCTCTGAGCCTTTAAAGAGCGACGGATGGAACATAATATTAAAATATTCTCCACTGTCTGAACCGTGCTGTTCGATGGCGTGCACCGCATGGGGCAGAAGCACCACCAGATCTCCGGCGCAGAGCACATAAGATTTTCCCCAGACTGTCACCTGTATCTGCCCGTCCGCGCAGTAGATCAGTTCAAAGTCATCGTGCCAGTGCAGCGGAAAAGAAGGAATCCACTCAGGGATACGCCCGCGGTAGACGCTGTAGGGAAATGTGATGATACCATGTATTTTTGTCTCATGCAAAGGGGTTCCATTCATTTTTTTACCTCATCATAGGATTGTGTCAAAAAAGTAGGATAATATTGCAAGAATTATAGCATATATAAGAGTACAATACAACTATAGACCGTAAATCCTTTCGCTTTTTCATGTATACGGTCTAGCGCACTGCTGCAATCAGCGTGTTACTGTTGGACTCAATCGTGGCTGGAACCAAAAAGACAGTGACCGCAGGGTATACTTATGAGCGGTTGCAGCAGTATTTGACAAGTTTTTAATAGGTTGTATGCTACACACAGGGAGGAAAAAAGAATGGAATATGCGGCAATCAGACATTTTGCGGACAAGAGATATTGCTATGCGGTGGAGAAAGGAAGCTTTCTGATTCGGCTTGAGACGAAAAAGGGCGATGTGGCGCGGGTTGTCCTTCATACACAAGACAAGTATCTGCCGCTGAAAATGATGGATACAAGGCAAAAGCAGGAGTTGGCGCTTGCCTGCTCGGACAATTATATCGACTATTTCGAGGGTGTGGTCACGATTGATCTGGTTTGTCTGCGGTACTTTTTTGAGATTGAAGATACAGCAGGTCAGATCACATATTACGGCAATCATGATTTTTATGACGAATGTATCACGGATATTGAGAAGATGTATGACTGCCCGCAGAATCTTCGGGAGGAGGAGCTGTTTGAGCTGCCTGCATGGGCTGAGAACAAGGTCCTGTATCAGATTTTCCCATCCCGCTTTGCCACTGACAAGCAGGTGTCCAATGAGGAGTGGTATCAGGCGCCGATCGGGCACAAGGCGGACTTGAAGGGGTCGCTTCGGGGAATTATCAACCATCTGGATTACCTCAAAAAGCTGGGGGTGGACATTCTCTATATGACACCGATCTTTTCCTCTAACTCCAGCCATAAATACAATATTGATGACTACTATAAGATTGACCCGTCCTTTGGCGACAAGGCGGACTTGAAGGAGTTGGTTGACAGGGCGCACAAGCTCGGAATGTACGTGATTCTGGACGGCGTGTTCAATCATACAGCGGTGGATTTCTTTGCCTTTCGCGATATCATGGAAAACAAGGAAAAGTCGGCTTATCTGGACTGGTATTACATCAAGGAGTTTCCGCTGGTGATGGAGTGGGGAAAGAAGCCGAACTATAAGACGTTCAGCTATGCCGGACTGATGCCAAAGCTGAACCTTCAAAATAAAGAGACGGCGGATTTTGTGATTGATGTCGCTTCGTACTGGATTCGGGAGTGCGATATTGACGGCTGGCGCCTTGATGTGGCGGACGAGATCAGCCATACTTTCTGGAAGCGCTTCCGCAGGGAGATAAAGGCGGTGAAAAGAGATGTGCTGATCGTCGGGGAGATCTGGCATTTTGCGGGAGATTTTCTGGAGGGAGACGAGTGGGACAGCGTCATGAACTACCAGTTTGCCCGCTCTGTGATGGATTTGGTTGCGACACAGCAGATGCCGGTATCTGCTTTTGTGGGAAATTTGAATTTTATGAAGGGAAATCTGCACCGCAGGCTGGAAGGATATCTGTGGAATTTCATTGATACGCACGATACGGAGCGGTTTCTCAACAGTGTGCACAAGGACCTTAAAAAGCAGATGCTGGCAGCCTCCTTGCAGCTTTTGCTGCCCGGAATGCCGATGATCTATTACGGCGACGAGGTGGGACTAGAGGGCGGACCGGACCCGGATTGCAGGCGCGGAATGCTCTGGGAGGAGACGCGGCAGAATCAGTCTTTGCTGCAATACTATCAAACGCTGCTTGGGATTCGGCATGAGTATCCAGCGTTGACAGAAGGGACTGTCCTAGAGCAGTATACAGACGACGACAAGGGCATCTTTTACTGCAAGAGGCGCCTCAAAGACCAGCAGATCACCGTGATTTTCCACACGAAAACAGGGGAACAAACGCTGCCGGGGCTTGAGGGCAGGCAAAATCTTGTGGACGGTCAGCCGTTTCGCGGAACACTTGGAGATTATGAGACGGTAGTGCTCGTATAGAGAAGAGAGAAGGCGGGGAAGTCGAATGAAATCATTTACAAAACTCTATATACCGATAGCACTGGAAACGCTGTGCTACATGCTGGCGGGCATGGTCGATACCATCATGCTCTCCACGGTGGGGGACAACGCGGTCGGCGCGGTCGGTACGGCAAATACCTACATCAATGTGTTTATCATTATGTTTCATGTGGTGTCGTCTGGCATGATCGCCGTGATGACACAGTATATCGGGGCAAAGCGTATCGGCATCGCCTATCAGGCAAGACAGCTTGGCGCCGTGTTCAACGCAGTGCTTGGCTTTGGGCTCTCCATCTTTCTGTTTGTATTTTCTGGGAAAATACTGGAGATTGTGGGTGTGGCGCCGCTGTTAATGGAATATGCCAAGACCTATCTGAAAATTGTCGGCGGATGCTGTTTTCTGAATGCGCTGATTCCGATTTTTTCCAGCTATCTGCGCGCTTTTGGCTACACCAAGCAGCCGCTCATCGCGACGCTTGTGGCAAACGGGGTAAACTTAGGTTTGAACGCGGTCTTTTTGTTTGGACTGCACGCAGGTGTGGCTGGCGTGGCGTGGGCGACGGTTCTGTCGAGAATCCTGAATCTTGGGATTGTGATTGTGGCGTCAAAGCTTTTGGTCAAGGCAAAAGAGGACCCGGAGCGCTTAAAAAACAGAGAAGTTTTTGCCCAAATAATTAAGGTAGGGCTGCCCTCCGCGCTGGAAACGGCTCTTTATAATGTCGCAATGACGCTGACAATCCGTTTTATGAATCAGATGGATGCGTCTGGTTTTAATGTGACGGCAAGGGCGTATGCGGCGCAGATTGCCAATTTTTCCTACTGTGCGGGCGCGGCGCTGGCACAGGCGAACGCGATCATGACAGGCTGGCGCATCGGTGAGGGAGACTATGAGGCCTGTGACAAGGGAACGAAGAAGGCGGCATGTATCGGAATCTTTGTGGCGGCAGGGCTGGAGGCGTTATTTGTGCTCAGCGCGGATGTGCTGATTCGGATTTTCACAGAAGATCTGGAGATGATCCGGCTGGTAAAAACACTCCTTGCCATTGATATCATGCTTGAGGTGGGGCGTGTGACCAATCTGGTGTTCGGTCAGGCGCTCAAGACCAGCGGCGATGCTGTGTATACGACGGTGATCGGTGTGATGTTTATGTATCTGTGCATGGTGGGCGGCACGTGGTTTTTTGGCATTCATCTGAACCTGCTCGCGGTGGGCGCCTACATCGGGCTTGCAATCGACGAGTGCGTGCGCGCCGTGTTTATGTTCCTGCGCTGGCAGTCGGGCAAATGGCGCACCAAAGGATTTATACAGCGTCGGGCGGAGGCGTAAAAATATGAAGGATTTATTGGAAATCACAGTTTGACATGATAGAATAATATGGAAGGAATCAAGGAGGGAAAATCAATGCAGAAATGGACGCGTGTGATGTATCAGCCCAATCTTCCGCTGGGGGAGAACGGCGAGAAGGTGACGGCATGTAAAAGGCATATTGCGCTCTCGAAGGAGGCGGCAAAGGAGGGCATCGTGCTCCTGAAAAATGACGGGGAGCTGCTGCCGCTTGCAAAGGGCAGTAAAGTTGCCCTATTTGGAAAGGCAAGTTTTGACTATGTGCGCGGTGGCGGCGGAAGCGGAGAAGTGACTGTTTCCTACGCGAGAAATTTATATGAGGGCTTACAGTGCTTAAAGGATAAGGTCAGCGTATATGAGGAGCTGGCGGCGTATTATCGTGACAATGTGAAGGCGCAGTACCAGCAGGGGCGTGTGCCGGGCATGACGATCGAACCGGAGGTGCCAAGCGGCTTGTTAAAAAAGGCAAGCGCTTACACAGACACTGCGATTATCACGATCTGTCGTTTTTCCGGCGAGGGCTGGGACAGAAAGAGTGTTGTGGAGACGGAGAACAAAAATCTCTGTATCAGCGAGGACGCGATGGCGAAACAGTCCGCAGAGATTTTTGAGGATGGCGATTTCTGCCTGACCCATGCAGAGCGGGCGATGGTCGATGCGGTGACGGCGAATTTCTCTAAAGTCATCGTCGTCATGAATGTCGGCGGCATGGTGGATTCCTGCTGGTTTCATGATGATGCGAAAATCCAGTCGGTGCTGATGGCGTGGCAGGGCGGCATCGAAGGCGGGCTTGCCGCCGCAGAGCTTTTGATGGGAGAGGGCAATCCGAGCGGAAAGCTGGTGGATACCTTTGCGCGCGCGCTGTCAGATTATCCGTCCACAGAGAATTTCCATGAGTCAGAGCGCTTTGTGGAGTACACAGAGGATATCTATGTAGGCTACCGCTATTTTGAGACGATTCCCGGCGCAGACAAGAAGGTCAACTATCCGTTTGGCTTTGGGCTCTCCTACACGAATTTTGCGCTGGCGGCGGGGGAGGCATATGAGGAAAACGGCAAAATCTCGGTGCCCGTCCTCGTCACCAATATCGGGAAAAGAGCCGGAAAAGAAGTGGTGCAGGCGTATTTTGGCGCGCCGCAGGGCGTGCTTGGAAAACCGGCAAAACAGCTTGCAGCGTTTCAAAAGACAAGGCTTTTGCAGACGGGAGAGAGCCAGAAGGTCATACTGTCATGGAAGGTCAGCGATATGGCGTCCTATGATGATTTAGGCAAAATCAAGGCATCTGCCTATGTTCTGGAAAAAGGCGCGTACCGGTTCTTTGTCGGCAGCTCCGTGCGCGATGTCACAGAATTGTCATACAAATACGAAGTGCAGCAGGATACCATTGTGCAGCAATTATCCAGAAAGTGTGCCCCCACAAGCCTGAAAAAGCGTATGCTTGCCGATGGAAGCTATGAGGAGCTGCCGCTCTTGGCGCCTGTCGAAACGGACGCGAATGCGCTCACGCCGCTCACGGTCGAGGAGACAGATGGCTTTACGCCGGCGGCGCGGGCTGGAAAGCGTTATCATCTGTGGGTGAACACCGCCGCCCAGCAGCATCATTTCTTAAAAGAAGTGGCAGAGGGAACGATCACGCTGGAGGAATTTATGGCGCAGCTCTCCGATGAAGAGCTTGCACATCTGTTGGGCGGACAGCCAAACACTGGGGTTGCCAACACATTTGGCTGGGGAAATCTGCCGGATTACGGAATCCCGAATATCATGACAGCGGACGGACCTGCGGGGCTGCGCATTCTGCCTGATTGCAGCGTGTATACGACAGCGTGGCCCTGTGCGACACAGCTTGCGTGCTCTTGGAATGAGGAGCTGGTGGCACAGGTTGGAGAAGCTGGCGGCGCGGAGGTCAAGGAGAACAACATTGCCATGTGGCTTACGCCTGCCGTCAATATTCACCGCAGCCCGCTCTGCGGACGCAATTTCGAGTATTATTCGGAGGACCCGTTCCTCACAGGAAAGCTCGCCGCGGCGATGGTGCGCGGAATCCAGCGTAACCGTGTCGGCGCCACAGTCAAGCATTTTGCCCTTAATAATAAGGAAACGAACCGGAAAAACAGTGATTCTAGGGCGTCTGAGCGCGCTGTCAGGGAGATTTATCTGAGAGCCTTTGAGATCATTGTGAAGGAGGCAAAGCCGTGGGCGATCATGTCCTCCTACAACATTGTAAACGGGTATCGCGCATCTGAGAACAGGGAGCTTTTGGAGGATATCCTGCGCGGCGAGTGGGGCTTTGACGGCGTGGTGACAACGGACTGGTGGACAAACGGTGAGCACTATAAAGAAGTCAAGGCAGGAAATGATATCAAGATGGCGACAGGCTTTCCAGAGCGGTTACAGGAAGCGCTGGACAAGGATGTGCTTGCACGCGCAGACATGGAAATCTGTGTGCGGCGCCTGCTGGAGCTGCTTCTAAAAATAGATTGAGCAGGTTATACTGAGCAGTGGAGATTCGATTTAGAATAGGAGGAAACACGATGAATGACGAGTATAATCCAAGTGAGAAGGCTGTAAAGATTGTTGAGAAAATTAAGGAAATGACCGGGATTCCCGCTATTTTCATCGACAGAAAACCAAATACGGCAGAGCCGTCCTTGACTGACAGCAAGTTCGGCGGGCTGCCGTACTGGGATTTGGAAAAAGAATATCCTACAGACAGCAAGGGCAGAAAGATGATGCTGCTTGCGCAGATTAACTTTTCAGATCTGAGTACATTTGACACAGTGCTGCCCAAGAAAGGCATGTTACAGTTTTTCATCACCATTGATGACGATGTGTTTGGTATGGACTTTGATGAGCCGGCATCACAGAAAGATTTTCGCGTGGTGTTCCATGAAACTGTGAAACCAGATGTCACGGAGGCACAGGTGCAGGCATTAGAGATTGTGCGGGCGGAGGAGGCAGATGACTATGGCACGCCGATTTTCCGTCAGGCGGCACTGTCGTTCCGCGCAGGAACAGACTATATGAGCACCAGTGTGGCAGAATTTCCGACGGTGTTTGTACAGGCAGTGAAAGCGGTGACAGGCGAGGAAATTGATGTGGAAAACTGGTATGAGTATTATGAGGAGGACTCTGAGGACTACGACTATATGGAGGAGGAACTGTCTGGGCTGGGCCACAAGATACTTGGCTATCCGGGATTTATACAGTTTGACCCCAGAGAGGACGATGAGGCGCTCCAATGGTACGATACACTTCTGCTTCAGATAGACTCTGACATGGAGAATGGAGAGGACTATGTGCTGTGGGGAGACTGCGGTGTTGCCAATCTGTTTATCAATAAGGAGGCATTGAGCAAACGGGATTTTGGCAAGGTGCTGTACAATTGGGACTGCTCTTGACAAAGCAGATTAGTTTATATTTATATTAGTTTATATTTATTTTAGAAGAAATAGTAGCACTCTCTATTGACGAGTGCTACTATTTGTGTTATAACACATATATAACAAGTAAAACAACAGCTTATCAAAGCTGCTACAAATTATTGATATTTTAGTAGGAGGAATGAGTTATGTTATTACCAAGCGCAAATGTTATGAACAGTATTTTTGGAGAGAGTTTATTTGATGATTTTTTTGAGGATTTTGCCCGCCCAATGCGGACCGCTTCCCGCTATAATACCGCAACAGGCATTATGAGAACGGATGTCAAGGAGAGCGACACCGGCTATGAGCTGGATATTGATTTGCCGGGTTACAAGAAGGAAAATGTGAAAGCGGAGCTCAAAAACGGATATCTCACCATCCAGGCAAAGACGAGTCAGAATAATGACCAGAAAGATGAGAATGGCAAATACATTCGCCGCGAGAGATATTACGGAACGTGCAGCAGAAGCTTCTATGTGGGCGAGGAGATCCAGCAGGAGGACATCAAGGCGAGATTCGAGGACGGCATCCTGAGAGTGTCTGTACCAAAGAAGGAGGCAAAACCTGTCATTGAGGAGAGCAAATATATTCCAATAGAAGGTTAGACAAAGGATTAGACAGTGACAAAGCGGCATAGCAAAAGCTATGCCGCTTTGTCGTGCTAAATTGCAGGAGTTAAGCAGGTAAGATGCCAGAAGAAACACTTGCGGTAAGGGATAGGTTTTATTATAATATTAAAATATAATATAGAAATAAAGATAAAAATAAAGACAAAAATAAAAATAGAAGGAGAGTGCAGTGTATTGATGAAGGAATACAATTTTTATGGATGGGAACAGGCGGATACGCCGGCAATAACAGATCAATATACGGGCATACGGACACCCATTGATCTCTATGATGCCCTGTCAGAAATATGGAGTGCGGATACCTGTGCACCGCGAATGCGCGCAAGCTGGACCCCGGAAAACAAGACACTAGGACAGTGTTCTATCACAGCATTTTTGGCACAGGATATTTTTGGCGGCAAGGTGTACGGAATCCAAAGACCGGACGGAAACTATCATTGTTATAATGTGATTGGCAGCAGCTGCTTTGATTTAACCAGTGAACAGTTTGGCGATGAAGTGTTATGTTATGCAGAGAACCCGGAGCAATTCCGCGAGATACATTTTGCGAAGGAGGAGAAGCGGCAGCGGTACGAAGACCTGAAAGAAGCGCTCCGACAGTATCTTAGTCGTTGAACAAAGTGACACGCAGCTGGTGTACTGATCACTTGTGCGGGTTATTTCTTGCAAAAAAGATGTAATTATGATGCAGATTTGATGCAATCTGGTTTTATAATAATGTGTATCTACATAACAGTGCATCCTGATGGGTAAGTCTTTTCGGACAGGCAGACGCGCATCAGGAGGGCTGATAGGTTTGAAATCACAGAGAAATAGGAGCATTTCATATGAGATACACAGAGGATAAAAGTCGCAAAAACGGTGGGATTCTTCGTGCGCTGAGCGCTGCGGCGGCAGTTATGCTGCTTGCAGGGTGCAGCAGTTCAGGAGCACAGGAGGTATCACGCAGCGAAATGCATTCAGCGCTTGTCACGTTAGATTTCACGGAACTGACACAGGCTGACACGCAGGGCGCAGGAGATCAGGACACACAGGGCGAGGAGTTGGGCGACCAGGAGACGACACAGCCCGAGACTGAAAGCCAGAATGAAGATCTGGGTTCTGACGATGTCCATGAGAATCGCAAACTGCCGCCGGAAGGGTTTGTACTGACGCTTGCTTCTGAGGATTGGGGACTTTCCTTTGGGGAGGCTGGCGCGCAGCCCGTCGGAAATGCGCCGGCGGAGGATTTGGCTTGGTATGATGCTTATTTTGTGGGAGATGACAGTGAGAAGGTAATCTATCTCACGTTTGACTGTGGCTATGAGAACGGCTACACGGAACCGATTTTGGATGCGCTGAAAAAGCATCAGGTTCCCGCAACCTTTTTTGTCGTGGGACACTTCTTAGAGACGGCGCCTGATTTGGTGAAGCGCATGGTGGAAGAGGGGCACATGGTCGGCAACCACACCTATCATCATCCCGATATGTCCTCCATATCCAGTCTGGACGCCTTTCAGAAGGAACTGGGGGATGTGGCAGATGCCTTTCATGACATTACCGGCACAAAGCTTTCCACGTATTACCGCCCGCCGCAGGGCAAGGCAAATGCGGAAAATATTAAGATGGCACAACAGCTAGGATATGACACGATTTTCTGGAGTCTTGCGTATGTGGACTGGGACCCGGACAAGCAGCCAAGTCATGACACAGCTTTTGACAAGCTTACGTCCCGCATACATCCCGGTGCAATCGTTCTGCTGCACAATACATCACAGACGAACGGTGAGATTTTGGACGAGCTATTGACGAGATGGGAGGAGATGGGGTATCGTTTTGAGTCGCTTGAAAGTTTAAGGACAAAATAACCCTCCCCCCGGCTTACGAAACCAATTTCGATAGGATATAATGAATTTCAGCACGATACTTGAACAGAGTGTCGTGCTGAAATTTTTGATTTACAGTAAATTCATAGATGTTTCGATGAGGAGAGTATGATGCTAAGATTCAATTGGTGTAAGACAATTTTGTGTGTGATGGTCAGCTTGGCGGGAATGATGATTCTTTCCGGCTGTGCCTCGGATGGTGGTTCAGCTCAGTCTTATGCTATGCAGGGCGAGGCGCAGGCGAGTGTGGTCATTGCGGTTTCCACAGAGCCGTCCACGCTGGACCCCTGTCAGGGATGGGGGCATGGGAATACATCGCTAATCCAGAGCACGCTCATCAAATACAATCAAGAGATGCATTTTGAGAAAGACTTGGCGGTTGATTACAGTCTGGATGAGACGGGAAAACGCTGGACTTTCTGGCTGCGGGACGATGCGCGGTTTACGGATGGGGAGGCGGTCACTGCGGAGGATATTGTGTTCACTTTTGAGACAGCCAAGGCGGCGCAGGCGTCTGTTGACCTGACTTTTCTGGAAAGCGTGGAGGCAGTAAATGACACGACTGTCACTTTTTCGCTCTCAAGACCGACATCGGTGTTTCTAAATACAATTGCTTCGGTGGGAATTATTCCAGCACATGCCTACAGCGCGGATTACGGGACCAATCCGATCGGTTCAGGACCGTGGAAATTTGTCCAGTGGAATCCGCAGGAACAGCTGATTTTGGCGGCGAACGAGGACTATTACGGAGCGGTTCCTTCTATTAAAAAGGTGACAGTTGTCTTTATGACGGAGGATGCCGCTTTTGCGGCGGTGCAGGCAGGGCAGGTCGATGTGGCGCTGACGGCAGCGACGCTTGCGAACAGGGAGATTGACGGTTATCATTTGGCGCGGGTCACATCTGTGGACAATCGGGGCTTTACGCTGCCGATACACCCAAATCAGGGCAAAACGACGAAGAGCGGCTTTCCGATTGGCAATGATGTGACCTGCAATCTGGAAATCCGTCAGGCGATTGCCTGTGCGATTGACCGTGAACTGGTAGCGGATGTGGCGCTAAATGGATTTGCGACGCCCTGCTATTCCGAGAATGACCAAATGCCGTGGAATAATCCCGACGTGGCGATTGAGACCAGTGTGGAGAACGCGAGAAAATTACTTGCGGATGCAGGCTGGGCAGATTCCGACGGGGACGGTATCGTGGAAAAGGATGGGATTGCGGCGGCATTTACAGTCTTATATCCCAGCGGGGATTCTGTTCGTCAGGCGGTAGCGATGGCTGCTGCGGAGCAGGTGGAGCAAATCGGCATTCATATCACGGTGGAGGGAACGAGCTGGGACGATTTGGCCAAGCGCATGTTTTCGGACGGGGTCATGATGGGCTGGGGTGCGGCAAATCCGTATGAGAGTTATTGTCTTTACCACAGCAAAGGCGCATTTCAGGACGATTTCTACAATCCTGAAGGGTATCAATCGGAGAGGACAGACAATTACCTGTCTGCGGCGATGGAGGCGCTGACGACAGACGAGGCGTATGAGAACTGGCGTCTTGCGCAGTGGGACGGCGAGACAGGCACTTGCATGAAGGGTGTCTGCCCGTGGGTGTGGATTGTCAATGTGGACCATCTGTATTATGTAAGAGACGGGCTTGACATTGGCAGGCAGCAGCTTCATCCGCACGGTGCGTCCATGCCTTTATTGCAAAATCTGCACGCGTGGCGCTGGTCGTAGGATTATAAATTATAAAAAAGAAACGAGGGGAGATTGCGTGATATTTCACCATCTTGATCAGCCTGCCCGCCGAGGAGGGCGGATTGCTTTGCTATTGCTCAAAAACAGTATACGAATGCTGTCCCTTTTATTTGCAGTGAGCCTTATTTCCTTTGCGCTGGTGAGTGCCTCGCCAATTGATCCCGTGCAGCAGTATTTGATGGGAATCGGTCCCGTCTCAGAGGAGCAGCGCGCCGAGATTGAGGCGTACTGGGGCATGGACAAACCGCCGGCGGCGCGCTACATTCATTGGCTGAATGCCTTGCTGCACGGAGATTTTGGCATTTCACTGCTGTACCGCAGACCAGTGCTTGCGATAATCGCAGAACGCTTTCTAAATTCTTTTGCCTTAATGCTGTGCGCGTGGCTGTTTTCAGGGATGATAGGCTATGCACTTGGCTGCATCATGGGCATGCATCGTGAGAAATGGCAGGATCAGGTTCTCCGAAGGCTGTGTTATTTTCTGAGCAGCGTCCCGACGTTCTGGCTGGGTCTGGTTCTGCTGTTACTGTTTGCTGTGAAGCTCGGCTGGTTTCCGGTTGGATTTTCCACCCCCATCGGTATGCTGGACAGTGAGGTCCGTATTTGGCAGAGACTGCATCATCTGGCGCTGCCTGCGCTCACGCTCAGCCTGCTTTCTTTTTCCAACATTGCACTTCACACAAGACAGAAAATGATTGAGGTGATGAACAGTGCGTACATTTTGTTTGCGCGCGCACGCGGTGAGCGCGGGTGGACGCTGTTTGTCCGACACGGGCTGCGCAACACAATCCTGCCTGCGCTGACCTTGCAGTTTGCCTCGTTTGCGGAGTTGTTTGGCGGCGCGGTGCTTGCGGAGAATGTGTTCTCCTACGCGGGGCTCGGCTCGGCATTGTCCGCGGCGGGACTTGGCGCAGATGTACCGCTTTTGCTTGGCATCACGCTGTTTTCGACACTGTTTGTCTGTGTGGGAAATATGGCTGCTAATCTGCTGTACGGTGTCATAGACCCGAAGCTTCGGGATGGAGTGAAGCAGGGCGGCGGTTGAGTGATCGATGCAAACTGGAATATAGCGCTTGAGGGCGCTGTGAAAAAGAGACTCAAAAAGATTGTATTAGGAGATTGCATTAAGAGGAGGAGCGATGAGACAGGTAAAACAGCGCCATTGGCAGAACCAAAGACGATGGATGCGGCAAAAGCATCTGAACCGCCGGACAAGGGCGCTTGTGCTGACAGCGGTTTTGCTTGTGATGCTTGTTGTGGTATATGGGGCCGGCATTCTGATTCCGCAGGAGGCGGTCGCCACAGATTTTATCCATGCTCGACAATCCCCGTCATGGCAGCATCCGTTCGGCACAGACAATCTGGGGCGCGATATCCTGATGCGCACACTAAAGGGGATGTCTGTGAGCGTGACAGTGGGGATTGTGGCTTCGTGTGTCAGTGCAGTGATCGGTATTTTGATCGGCACTGCCGCCGCCGCAGGCTCCCGCTTGCTGGACGGGGTTATAAACTGGCTGATCGACCTGATGATGGGGATTCCACACACCGTTTTTATCATACTGATATCTTTTGCACTGGGAAGGGGGCTGCGCGGGCTTCTGGCTGGAATTGCGGCGACACACTGGACGAGTCTGGCGCGGTTGATTCGTGGAGAGGTGTTGCAGCTTCGCAGTCAGCAGTATATCGCCGTGTCGCGCCGCATGGGCAAATCGCACACCTGGATTATGGTACATCATATGCTGCCACACCTGGCGCCGCAGTTTGTGGTGGGGTTGATTTTAATGTTTCCTCATGCCATTCTGCATGAGGCATCGATCTCCTTTCTGGGATATGGACTCTCACCGGAACAGCCCGCAGTTGGCATTATCCTGGCGGAGAGCATGACGTATCTCTCCTCGGGGATGTGGTGGATGGCAGTGTTTCCGGGGATGGCGCTCGTGCTGACAGTCTGGCTGATCGATCGGCTGGGTGAGAATCTGCGGCGGGTGATCGATCCGTATTCCGCGCAGGAGTAGGCTGAATTATTTCAGATGAACTTGGCATATGACAGGAGAAACAGGGATGGAGAAGAAGGAATATAGGAGAGACGACCCCAATGTACCGCTTTTAGCAGTCAATGGTTTGTCGGTTTCTTTTCAGATGTACGACAATACATTCGAACAAAGAGCATTGCAGGTTATCTCTGAACTTCATTTACAAGTACATGCCGGAGAGATCGTGGCAATTGCGGGGGCATCCGGTTCTGGCAAGAGTCTGCTGGCAGCGGCGATCCTGGGGATTTTACCGGAGAATGCCACTGTCGCCGGAGAGCTGCGCTATAAGGGGCAGCTGCTGGTGCCCAAATTACAGAAGCAGCTGAGTGGAACAGAGATTGCACTGGTGCCGCAGTCGGTTGATTTTCTGGACCCACTGATGAGGGCGGGGGCACAGGCAGACGGACACAGAAAACCCCGCCCGACAAAGGAGAGACGTCGGCTTTTCCAGCGGCTTGATCTGCCAAAGGACACGGAGAAATGTTATCCGTACCAGCTATCGGGCGGTATGGCGAGGCGTGTCTTGGTTTCTACTGCGCTGCTGGCAGATGCGCAGCTCATAATCGCAGACGAACCTACGCCGGGAATGAGTTTGGAGCAGGCGCTGGCAGCGTTAAAGATGTTTCGGCAGATGGCGGATGATGGGAGGGCTGTCGTGCTGATCACGCACGATATTGATCTCGCAGTTTCCTTTGCGGATCGGATCGCAGTTTTCTACGCAGGAACGATTGTCGAAATTGCCAATGCACAGGACTTTAAGGAAGGCCCGAACGCGCTGCGCCACCCTTATAGCAAAGCCCTCTGGCGTGCGCTGCCGCAGAATGGTTTCGAGCCGATCGCGGGATCGCAGCCCTACGCGGGAAGGCTTCCGAAAGGGTGTCTGTTTGCGCCAAGATGCAGCCGCAGCACACCGCAGTGTGCGCAAAAAGCACCTTCTATGCGCGCACTGCGCGGTGGCGAGGTGCGGTGTTTTTATGCACACGGGCGTCCAAAGGAATAATGTCAGCAGAAGCTGACGGACGCCCGGCGCGGTAGTAGGGGAGCACACAAACAGGCTGTGCAGGATGAAGATTCGAAATACAGCGTGGCAAAACAGCTTTGAAAAGAGAGGGATTTGGATGTGGCTGGAAGCAAAAAATATCAGTTTTCGATATGGTAGGAATCAGCCGTGGATTGTGCGGCATTTGGACTTTCGGGTGGAGCAGGGGGCATGTGTTGGATTGTCTGCGCCGAGCGGCACAGGGAAATCCACATTGGCAATGCTGCTTGCGGGCTATTTGACACCTGAGGAGGGCGAGATTTTGCTGGACAAAAAGCCGCTTCCGAGGAAGGGCTTCTGTCCAGTGCAGTTGATTTACCAGCACCCGGAGCAGGCAGTCAATCCGCGCTGGAGGATGCACAGGGTGCTCGAGGAGAGCGGATTGATCTCGGAGGAGCTTCTCGCCGCACTTGGCATAGAACAGGCGTGGCTGGAACGTTTTCCAAGAGAACTTTCCGGCGGGGAGCTACAGCGGTTTTGTGTCGCGCGGGCGTTGATGAGTAATGCGCTTTTTTTGATTTGCGATGAGATGAGCACCATGCTGGATGTCATCACGCAGGCACAGATTTGGAACGTTGTCTGCGGTGAGGCGGCAAAGCGCAATATGGGAATGGTTGTCATTACGCACAATCATCATCTGGCGAATCGTCTGTGCAGCAGCGTTTATGATTTGAAGGACGGCTGTTCAACAAGACCCTAACATTCCGCAGATAAGGTTCGGGTGAGAAGAAATGCCTGAAATACGGCATTTTTCATCTCGATTTGTGATTCCGCGAAGCGAAATCATGGTCATACAGTTTGGCAGGTCTTTGCAGTGTGCACAGGAACGTCAAGTATTACATATAATGATAGTAGTGCCCCTTTTGGAGAACAAAGACCGCTGTGACAATCAGCGCGAGCACCTCAGCCGCCACGATGGCGAGCCAGATCCCGTCAAGTCCTAGCAGAAGCGGTAGAAGCAGCACAGCCGCCACCTGGAACAGCAGTGTCCGCAGGAAAGAGATTGCAGCGGAGATCACACCGTTTCCAAGAGCTGTAAAGAATGCGGAGCCAAAGATATTGTAGCCCATACATAAAAAAGACAGAGCGTACAGAGCCAGCGCTCGCTTGGTCAATTCAGTCAGTCCGGCGTCATAGCCGACAAAGATCTGTGCAAGCGGCTGGGCAGTCAGGATGGCTAAAAGCGTCAGGACGACATTCCACAAGGTGATCAGGCAGAAGCTTTTACGGAACAGCCCCTTTAGTTCAGCGTGGTTTCCAGCACCGTAATGATAACCGATGATCGGCGCACTTCCGATGGAGTAACCGATAAAGATCGCCGCAAAGATAAAGCTGACATACATAATAATACCATAGGCGGCAACACCATTCTCCCCAATGTAGCGCATGAGCTGAAAATTGTACAGGATATTGACAAGAGACATGGAGATATTGGTCATCAGCTCGGAGGAGCCGTTGATGCAGGTCTTTCCCAGAATGCGCGTGTCCAGCCTGGTTCGAATCAGCCGCAGCCTGCTTGTGTTGGGGCTTAGGAAATAAACCAGCGGTATCAAGCCGCCGATTAGCTGGCTTGCGGCGGTGGCAGCCGCAGCACCGACAATACCCCAGTGAAAGACTGCGATAAAAACAAAGTCAAGCACCATGTTGGTGACACCGGCGGCAACTGTGACAGCAAGACCAAGCTGTGGGCGTTCCGCTGTGACCAGAAAGCTCTGAAATACATTTTGCAGCATAAATGCGGTCAGGGTGCACAGGATTATGCGGCCGTACACGACGCAGTTGTCAAGCATCTCGCCTGTGGCGCCGAAGGCAGCCGCGATCGGGTGCAGAAAGAGGAGTCCTACCAGCGTGAGCACGATGCCGCTTCCGATAACAACATAGACCATCATAGAAAAATACTCGTTTGCCCTGTCCGGCTTTCCCTCTCCAAGTGCCTGTGAGACAACCGCGCTTCCGCCTGTTCCGAACATAAAGCCGACAGCGCCCATGATCATCAAAAAGGGCATGATTAGATTCACGGCGGCAAATGGTGTCTTTCCCACGTAGTTTGATACAAACAGACCATCAACCACGCCGTAGATGGAAGTGAAGATCATCATGACGATGGAGGGGAAGACAAAACGCAGCAGCCTGGGGGTTGTAAAATGGTCTGATAATTGAATTTTCATTGTGGCAATCCTTTCATTATTTTCATAATATAGTATATTTCACCAATGCGTAAGAATGGTTTCAGATTGTTTTATGCTGGAGGTTTTTGTTTATTTCAGAGAGCTGGAAAATACCGTTTCCAACATGTGCTTGGACTGACTGCGCAGCCGGTCGAGGTAATTTTGGGTCAGCAAGAGCAGCTGATCTGTCTGCTCTGGTGGCATCTGTGAGATGACCTCATTTTCCATTGCGATCACTGGCGCGACATTCTCCTGTAGAAACTGTTCGCCCGCAGGCGTCAGAAATATCTGCATCTCGCGTCCCTTCGCGGGTTTCAGACAGAGATACCCTTCCTTTACCAGCTTGTGTATGGCAGAGTGAATCGTCTGTTTGCTTGTGAATGCGTAGTCACAGATATCGCGCTGACAGCAGCCATCACCCAATGCCGCGATGGCATAGAAAATGTCAAAAACGCTGTCGGACATGCCAATTTGGACGCATAGGTCGTGATAGAGTTCAGTGAGTGCTTTGTTGAGGCGGTTTAGTTCATTTTGTTTTGAAATAAGGCGCAGTGTCATGGGATGGTTCCTTTCTATCGTTAATTTTTTGTTCGATAAAGCAAGTCTGATTTCATACTTGGGATTATAGTCCGAAATCATACTCGTGTCAAGCAGATTTTCAAAAGTCATGCAAAAAAGGCGGCAGCACAGAATGCCACCGCCCTTTCGGCGTGTCGATGTTTAAGACTCGTCTTCTTTTAGATATTCCTTGCTTGATACCTTCGCAGTGTTGTCATAGCACTTGAAGATTTGCAGCAGAAAGCTGCTGTCTAATTTCGGCGTGACCAGACTCACAACTGGTGTGACAATCAGTCCTGCAATCATTGCGATCGCACCGGCATTGATCGGTGACGAGATAAATTGAAGGAACATATTGGAGACGGTGATGCCGACGCCGCAGACAAAGCTCGCCCATACGCCTGCTCTGGTCACACCCTTCCAGTACAGACCATACAAGAACGGAGCCAGGAATGCGCCTGCCAGTGCGCCCCATGAAATGCCCATTAACTGTGCGATAAAAGTTGGCGGATTCAGTGCGAGCACAACAGAGACCACGATAAAAAATACAATCAGTACACGTATGTAGATCAATTGTTTCCTGTCATCCATATCTTTCACAATATTTCCTTTGAGAAAGTCCAGTGTCAGCGTGGAGGCAGAAGTCAGCACCAGGGATGAAAGCGTTGACATGGAAGCCGACAATACCAGAATGATCACAACGCCGATCAGAAGGTCCGGCAGCGTAGAGAGCATGGACGGAACGATCGCGTCATACATTACGGAGCCATCCGCCTTGTACAGTGCTGGCGCGTCAAACAGCCGGCCGAAGCCACCCAGAAAATAGCATCCGCCCGATACAATCACCGCGAAGAACGTAGACACAATTGTTCCGGTCTTGATAGCCTTCTCGCTCTTGATGGCGTAAAACTTGTGCACCATCTGCGGCAGTCCCCATGTGCCGAGCGATGTCAGAATGATAACCCCCAGCAGATTTAGTGGATCTGTGCCAAAAAAGGAAGCGAATGCGCCCTGCTGACCCATCGTGACAGGCACGTCAGATGGAAGTTCCGAGAGCTTTCTGACCGCCTCGAGAAATCCACCTTGACCGGAGAGTACCGCGCCAATCACTGCCACGATGCCAAACAGCATAATGATGCCTTGAATGAAGTCGTTGATGGCAGTCGCCATATACCCGCCGAGGATAACATACACGCCGGTAAGCACCGCCATTGTGATAACGCATACTGTATAAGGAATGTCAAACGCCATACCAAACAATCTCGAAAGTCCATTATAGACAGAAGCCGTATATGGAATCATGAACACAAACGCGATCGCAGAAGCCACAATTTTAATGACATTGCTGTCATAGCGCTGTCCGAAAAAGTCCGGCATTGTCGCCACCTCGAGATGATGTGTCATCACCCTCGTGCGCCTGCCCATCGCAACCCACGCAAGAAGTGAGCCAATCACCGCATTTCCCAGACCAATCCAAGTGGAAGCAAGACCGTACTTCCATCCAAACTGTCCCGCATAGCCGACAAATACAACCGCGGAAAAATAAGAAGTGCCGTAAGCAAAAGCCGAAAGCCACGGACCGACACTGCGCCCGCCTAACACGAAATCCGTCATGCTGTTAGCACTCTTGCGCGCATACAGCCCGACTGCGATCATGCTTCCGAAGAATAACAGTAGCAAAATAATTTTAATCAGCATAATCAATGCTCCTCCCTGAGTAAAAAGTTGTATCACATGAATACTTTAGGACTTCAACGCTTTTATGTGATAAAGTGAATCCATTATAACGCATGGAGCGGAAGGTGTCAAGCCTTGGGTATTGTATATAAAGGAGAGATTGATCATGCCAGCAAAAATCGCCTTTTTTGATATTGACGGAACACTGACCTCGGAGGTCGATGGACGCGTGCCTGCGGATGCGGCGGCGGCGATCGCCGGCGCGCGCGCGAACGGCAATCTGATGTTCATCAATACAGGACGGTGCTTTCAAAATGTGGAATCCCGCTTCCGCGAGGTCGGATGGGACGGATATGTGTGTGGCTGCGGCACAAATATTTACTGCGGCGGCAGGGATGTCCTGCATGTCTCGCAGACGCATTCGACGACGATGCAGATCTTAAACGCCGCGCGGCGGGCGGATGTCGATATTTTGTTTGAATCGCGCACGCATGTGGCATTTGACCTGTCCCGCCCGCTGCATCATCCCGATGCGGTCCGCCAGTATCAGGCATTTGCCAGGCGCCAGTATGATATGCCGGAGGATCTGGAAAATCCGAATTTTTTCTCGGACAAGTTTGTCATCTGGTACAGGGAGGAGGCACAGCTCACAGCCTTTCGGCTGGTCAGTGACCGGTGGTTTGAGTGCATCGACAGAGGGGGGACATTCCGCGAGTTTGTACCGCTTGGTTACTCCAAGGCTTCCGGCATCCAGTATGTGCTGGATCATTACGGACTTGGTCTGACAGACGCTTACGCCTTTGGTGACAGCAATAATGACCTGTCCATGCTCGCCTACGTTCCCCACAGCATCGCAATGGGGAACGCATCGCCTGAGAGCCTGTTTCAGCAGGTGGAGTACGTTACGGCAAGATCTAGCTGCGGCGGCATCCGGCAGGCGCTGGAGCATTATGGCTTTCTATAAGAGCATCACGCTTTTGACGCGCCGTCGACGGACAGGATCTCACCTGTGACATAGCTTGCCAG
>ERZ808054.722-NODE-722-length-25730-cov-4.860211_pt1 | contig 25730 bp, 21 predicted proteins | sample MGYA00380201_ERZ808054 | MGnify/ENA primary metagenome ERZ808054 (study PRJEB31490, sample SAMN06133419) | mouse gut metagenome | isolation source: Z5_2 | host: mice | place: China: Chengdu | collected 2015-05 ...
TTTTGGACAGGATCAACAAAAAATTTCATGTTGACCATCATGATATGGGATTTTTATTCAGTCTTTCTTGTGTGTCGGCATACAAACTGACTGGCAGTGAAAAGGCAAAAGAAGCGGCACTTATGGCAGCGGAGCATTTGGCCGGGAGATATCGGGAAAAGGGGAAATTTTTGCAGGCATGGGGAAAAATCGGGGAGCCCTCGGAGTACCGGATGATCATAGACTGCCTGTTGAACCTCCCAATTTTATATTGGGCAAGTGAAGTGACTGGCAACGGGCGTTTCGCAAAGATGGCTGAAAACCACATCAGGACGGCGGTGCAATGTATTTTAAGAGATGATGACTCTACTTACCATACTTATTTTATTGATTTGAAGACAGGAAAACCGGCTTATGGTGTGACTCATCAGGGAAATAGAAACCAATCGGCATGGGCAAGGGGGCAGGCGTGGGGGATTTATGGGATAGCGCTTAGCTATCGTTATCTTCGTGAAGAAACTTATATCGAATTGTTTTGCAGGGTGACGGATTTTTTTATTCGGCATTTGCCGGAAGATCTGATTCCTTACTGGGATTTTGATTTTGATACGGGAAGCAAAGAGCCCAGAGATTCTTCTGCGGCAGCCATTGCGGTATGCGGTATGCTGGAAATGACCAAATATCTGGATAAGGAACGTGCAGAAAAATATGTCAATGCAGCGCATAGGATTTTGTATGCGTTGATTCGTCAATGCGGGAATACCGACCTGCAGCAGTCTAACGGTCTTTTGCTTCATGGAACTTATGCAAGGGATTCCAAGGAAAACACCTGTAAAAACAGAGGTGTGGATGAGTGCAACACATGGGGAGATTACTTTTATATGGAAGCTTTGACCAGAGTGGTATCAGACTGGCAGCCGTATTGGTGAGTCGTTTGCTTTGAGGAAAGGAGCGGCTAATGATGACGAACTTGATATATATTTTTGCAGATCAATGGAGATATCAGGCACAGGGATGGACAGGTGCGGATCAGGTAATCACACCGAACATAGACCGTTTTGCAAATGAGAGCCTTAGTTTTGAAAACGCATATAGCACATTCCCGCTCTGTACGCCTCACCGGGGAAGCCTGATGACAGGGAAGTACCCGTTTTCTATCGGATTATGGACCAATTGTAAGATTGGGCTGGAAGAAAAGCTGATGCTGAAGCCGCAGGAAACCTGTATTGGGAATGTACTGCAGGATGCAGGGTACAGGACTGCCTATATCGGGAAATGGCATTTAGATGCAGCGGAGCAGAATTTTTCGACTCACCCGGAATCAGGGGCGGAGCATTGGGATGCATACACGCCTCCGGGAGAAAGGAGGCAGGGATTTGCGTACTGGCTTTCTTATGGGGCCTGTGACGATCATTTAAATCCCCATTACTGGGCGGATTCGCCAAAGCAGATCCGGCCGGGAAAGTGGTCGGCGGAATATGAGACAGATAAAGCGCTGGAATATCTGGAAAGAAACAGGAATGGGGAGGAGCCGTTTGCGCTGTTTTTGTCCTATAACCCGCCTCATTTACCATATGAGCTGGTGCCGGATCGTTACTTTGCGCGGTTCCAGAATCTTCCTGTAAACTGGCGGCAGAATGTGCCGGAGAATATGCGTACGCCGGAGATGGAAGTAATAGCCAGACAGTATTTTGCTGCTGTCAATGGAATAGATGAACAGTTTGGGCGGATTTTGGACTGGCTTGAAAAAAATGGGATGGAAGAAAATACCCTGGTGGTGCTTTCGGCGGACCATGGGGAGATGCTTGGTTCCCACGGCCTGATGAGCAAAAATATCTGGTATGAGGAAGCAATCCATATTCCCTTATTGATGAGGCTGAAGAACCAGATCTTTCCGGGGAAAAACGAGGTTATGTTTGCCAGTCCGGACCATATGCCGACACTTTTGGAGCTGCTGGGCATACCTGTACCGGATACTTGCCAGGGAATCAGCCATAAGGCATCGGCATTGGGAAAAGAGGAGGCATCGCCGGATTATATGTTTCTTTGTTCTTACCCGGGGATGCCGGAGAGTGTTTCCGCCTTTGAAAGATTGGGGATGACCCATAAGGCTCATGGCTGGCGGGGGGTTAAAACGCCGGAATATACTTATGTGATTACCAATGGTTATATGCCGGAGGATAAACAGGCGGAGTATCTGTATAACGATAAAAAAGACCCATGGCAGCTATGTCCGTCAGTGGTCAGACGGGATTGCACCGACCCTTTGGTGACAGGGTTCAGGAAGCTGCTGCGAGAATATTTGGAAATGTTGGGAGACCCGTTTTTACTGGATAAGGAGCGGGATGAAGAAAGGATGGGAAAAATATGAAGAAAAAGCCGGTGCTTGTGATCATGGCGGCAGGGATGGGAAGCCGGTATGGAGGATTAAAACAAATCGATCCGGTGGATGAACATGGGAACCTGATCATTGATTTTTCTATTTATGACGCTGTTGAGGCAGGGTTTGAGAAGATTGTGTTTATCATAAAAAAGGCAATAGAAAAAGAATTTAAGGAACAGATAGGAAGCCGTATGGAAAAACATGTAGAGACCGCTTATATCTATCAGGAGCTGGATAAACTCCCGGAGGGTTATCATTGCCCCAAAGGACGGGTGAAACCCTGGGGAACGGCGCATGCGATCTTATGCTGTGAAAAGGAACTGCAGGATGTGCCCTTTGCCGTGATTAATGCTGATGATTACTATGGAAAGTCTGCATTTAAAACCATGTATGGGCAGCTTTCCCAAATGGAGGATACGGATGTTTACCAATATGCCATGGTAAGCTATGACCTTTATAAAACGTTGACAGATTATGGACATGTTGCCAGGGGCATATGTTCTTTGGATGGAAATGATATGCTGCAGGACATTGTGGAAAGGACTCATATTGAAAAACACGGAGGACTTGCGGAATATACGGAGGATGGCGGAAAAAGCTGGCAGCCGTTGCCGGAAGGAACGGTAGTATCCATGAATTTGTGGGGATTTACTCCCGGCATTTTTAAAGAACTTAGGGAGCGCTTTTCTTTATTTCTTAATAGGAATCTGGATGTGGACCCCATGAAATGTGAGTATTTCCTGCCTTTTGTGGTGGATGAGCTTCTAAAGGAAGGACGGGCCAAGGTTAAGGTGCTCCATACCGCTGACAATTGGTATGGGGTGACTTATAAAGAAGATAAAGAAAATGTAATGGAAGCAATCCGCAAATTTAAGAAAGCGGGACTGTATCCGGAATGTTTATGGGAGGAAATGTAATGGATTATCGGATGGTTGCTAAAGGCCCATGCGAAAAAGCAGAGGAAGCCGTAAGCAAATTTTGTGTACAGGGGAAGCCGGCAGATTTAAGACGTTATGGGAACGGTCATATCAATGACACTTTTCTGCTCTGCACAGAAGAGGATGGCGGGAATGGGCATCGTTATATTTTACAGAGGATGAATACAAATGTTTTTAAGAATCCTGAAGGGTTGATGCGGAATGTATCAGGAGTGACCGCTTTCCTGAGAAAACGGATTTTGCAGGAGGGAGGTGACCCGGACAGGGAAACGCTGACGTTGGTTAAGACCATGGAAGGGCTGGATCATTATGTGGACAGCATCGGATCATGGTGGCGGATGTATCTTTTTATTGAGGATGCGACAAGCTATGACGTGGTGGAAAAAGAAGAAGATTTTTATCAGAGTGCAAAAGCCTTCGGGCATTTCCAGAGACTTTTAGACGGGTATCCCGTGGAAAAGCTGATTGAGACAATCCCGGATTTCCATAATACTCCAAAGCGGTTTGAGGCGTTTTGCAAAGCGGTGCAGGAGAACGTATGCGGGCGTGCCGGAGAGGTTCAGGAAGAAATAGCTTTTGTAATGGCGAGGGAAAAGGAGATGCCTGTGGTGACGGATATGCTCAGGAACGGAAAAATTCCCTGGCGCGTTACCCATAATGATACGAAGTTAAATAATATATTACTGGACGACCAATCCAGAAAAGCGGTCTGCGTAATTGATCTGGATACAGTTATGCCGGGAACCTCTGTGTTTGATTATGGGGATTCTATCCGTTTTGGCGCTAATACGGCGGAGGAGGATGAAAAAGACTTAAGTAAAGTCTCATTGTCGCTTTCCCTGTATGAAACATTTACGAAAGGTTTTTTAGAAGGCTGTGCGGGGAGCTTGACGGAGACGGAGATTCAGATGCTTCCGTGGGGGGCGAAGCTGATGACGCTGGAATGCGGAATGCGTTTTTTGACCGACTATCTGGAAGGAGATCGCTATTTTCGTATCCACAGACCGGAACATAACCTGGATCGGGCACGGACACAATTTGCGCTGGTGGCGGATATGGAGCGAAAGATAGATTTTAATAAAGTTTAAAGCAATAAAGAAAAGGCAATTTATGAGCCGGGCTTTTTAAAAGCCCGGCTTGTTTAAGGAAATACCGGTATTTGTTTGAAAGGCAGAATTAGAGTCAGGGAATATGCTTGATAAATAATAGAAAATTAGTTATTATACAAAAAAGGAACAGAGTTCCCCCTTTGTATGCAGACCATGGTAAAGTGTGCATGAAGGCTGGCAAAGACAAATGATAAGGAGCGAAAAAATGCTTGGAACGAACAAAGGAAAAAAGAGAGAGCAGTATTTTTCGGATTACGTGGTGTTTGATCTGGAGACAACAGGGATCTCCTGTTTTACGGATCAGGTAGTGGAGATTTCTGCAATCAAAGTGGAAAAAGGACAGACTGTGGGAGAATTTACGTCTCTGGTGAACCCGCAATGTCCGATTTCCTATGGGGCGAGTCAGGTGAACGGTATTACGGATGAGATGGTAAAAGATGCGCCAACATTTGATAAAGTATTGGCGGATTTTCTTGATTTTGCCGGGGATCATGTGCTGGTGGGGCATAATATCCATACCTTTGACATGAAGTTTATTTACCGGGACTGCGAAAAATTTTTCGGGAAGGTGCCGGAAAATGATTACGTGGATACGTTGAGCCTTGCCCGGATTTGCCTGCCTGGTCTTGGTCATCACAAACTGACAGACCTGTCAGAACATTATGGGATTTCCACGAAAGGCGCCCACAGGGCATTAAATGACTGCCGTATGAACCAGCTTATCTATGAGCGGTTAGGTGCAGAAATGGAGAAAAGGAAGAAAGACATGAAAAAATGCCCCAGATGCGGACAGCTTCTTTGCCAGCGGAAGGGAAAGTTTGGTGTTTTCTTAGGATGCAGCGGATATCCGGCGTGCAGGTATACGGAAAATCTGTAAGCAGGTACTGAACAATTGGAGTATGCGGGCGGCGTGGAAGGTCATTATTCTTCAGCAATCTGGTCTATGATTGCCGCTGCCTGCTGTGCACGGCTGATCACGTAAGCAGTCCGTTCGCTTAATTTTACACTTTCATCCAGAAAGAATTCGGTGTTTTCCAGATAGGAAATGGACAGACGGTAGATATAAGACTCGTCATTTCCCTGTTCTTCTGCAAGAGAATCGCCCACAACGCTCATTTCTCTGGTGTCTTTATCTTTGCCCAGACTCATAAATGACAACATTTCCAGAAGGATTGCAAAATGTTCCTCATCCCAGGCGGACAGATACATACATTTGCACAGCCCTTTTGTAAAAAATGGCTTATCTGAGAAACAATAAATAAGTTCGTTGAAACGTGATTCATGACCATCGTTTTCAAACAGTCCGGCTTTGGACAGTGCCTTCAAGCAGTTTTCATTCCAGCTCATAGGAATCTCCCTCTCATGAACAAATTAAATAAACAGTGTGACTGCCATTCCAAGGCAAAGAAATGCCCCGAAGGAAAGCTTTGATTTACGCTCCATCTTTCCGGCAGCCAGCATCAAGATACAATAACCGCCTGCAGTTAGCACGGCAAGTATAAAGGCGGTAAAGCTCTGTCTCCAGCCCAGAAACAGACCGCAGGCAGCCATCAGTTTAATATCCCCGCCCCCGAATCCGCTGGGGATAATGAGCGCAAGGATCAAAAGGATCACGCTGACGCTGAATATTCCGATGATCCGTTCCGGCAGACCTGGAACAGGAAAAAAAGGGATCGAAAACAGACCGGTTAGTCCTGCTGTTATGATAAGGCTGTCGGGGATCTTCATGGTGTCAATGTCTATAAAAGCGATTGCTGTCAGTACAGCCAGAAATGAAAATGCAATCAGCGCCTGCCAGTGGATTCCCCAATAACGGACGCATAATAAAGCGGTGCACCCTCCAAGCGCTTCTATTGCAGGATAACGTATGGAAACCTTTGTACGGCAATACCGGCACCTTCCGCCCAGCATGACCCACCCAAGTACCGGGATCATGTCAAGTGCGGAAAGCCTGTGACCGCAGACCTTACAGCAGCTTGGAGCTATTATGATATCCATATGAAGCGGCATGCGGTAAATGACCACATTCAGGAAAGAAAAAATACTGCTTCCAAGCAGAAAGATCAATAGGGTTTGTAACATGATGCCTGCACTTGACATTTCGTTTTTAAAAGAAGAAATGCTTTACAACGAGGATGGCAATAATAATGATGACAATTACAATGATCAGTTCAACTAAACTGAAACCATCTTCCTTTTTCAGCAATTCTTTGATTTTTTGAAATAAACGCATATGTTTTCCCCCTTCTGAATTTTATAATGTGTTTAGCCTAGCATGGATATGATGGCATGTCAAGAAGATGGCAGAACCTCTTGACAAATGCTTTTTAATAGTTTATTTTTTACTTGTAAAGGCAATGACGAAGACAGTAACTGTTCTTAGAACGTCACAGCGAGCCGGGGCAGGTGAGAGCCGGTACCAGTAGGAGAACAGCGAAGATCACTTCCGAGCTGCAGGGCGGAAAGCATCAGGAACGGTATCGTTTTCTGGCAAGTAAGTTCTGACGGGCTCCTCCGTTATGGGAAAGCATATTAAGCCGTTTGAACCGGTGCGTATGGGTAAACAGGTGGTAAACGTGGCAGCTAAGCCTCGTCCTTTTTACGGACGAGGCTTCATTATTTATGTACAGGGGCGCGTAAGGAAATTTGCTGCCAGAGCAGCACGCGCCCGCGCGGCAATACTCGATTAAAGAAAGGAAGAAGAACATGTATCAGAAAGTATCTACTGACCTCAATTTTGTTGAACGTGAAAAAGGGATTGAAAAGTTTTGGAAGGAAAATGATATTTTTAAAAAGAGCATGGAGAACCGCAAGGACGGTCCTGCTTACACTTTTTATGACGGACCTCCAACAGCTAATGGGAAGCCCCATATCGGTCATGTGCTTACCCGTGTGATCAAGGATATGATTCCCAGATACCGGACCATGAAAGGCTATATGGTGCCTCGTAAGGCAGGCTGGGATACCCATGGGCTTCCGGTGGAACTGGAAGTGGAAAAACTCCTTGGACTTGACGGCAAGGAGCAGATCGAGGAATATGGGCTGGATCCTTTTATCAGAAAGTGTAAGGAAAGTGTTTGGAAATATAAAGGAATGTGGGAGGATTTCTCCGGCACCGTAGGATTCTGGGCGGATATGGACGATCCCTATGTGACCTATCATGATGATTTTATTGAGTCCGAGTGGTGGGCTTTAAAGCAGATCTGGGATAAAGGGCTTCTTTATAAAGGGTTTAAGATCGTGCCGTATTGTCCCAGATGTGGAACCCCTTTATCATCCCATGAGGTAGCCCAGGGCTACAAGGCAGTAAAGGAGCGCTCTGCGGTAGTGCGTTTTAAGGTTGTGGATGAGGATGCTTATTTTCTTGCATGGACCACAACGCCCTGGACACTGCCTTCCAACGTGGCTCTCTGTGTGAACCCTGAGGAGACCTATGTGAAGGTGAAGGCGGCAGACGGCTATACCTATTATATGGCACAGGCGCTGCTGGATACGGTATTGGGTTCGCTGGCGGAAGAAGGCAAGCCTGCATATGAAGTGTTGGAAACCTATGTCGGAACCGATTTGGAATATAAAGAATATGAGCCCTTGTTTGCCTGCGCTGGCGAAGCGGCAAAGAAGCAAAACAAAAAAGGACATTTTGTAACTTGTGACAACTATGTCACAATGACAGACGGTACCGGTATTGTTCATATTGCTCCTGCATTTGGTGAGGATGATGCACAGGTAGGGCGTAAATATGACCTTCCCTTTGTTCAGTTTGTGGACGGAAAAGGAAACATGACACCGGAAACGCCTTATGCCGGAAAGTTTGTGAAGGATGCAGACCCGGATATTCTTGTGGATCTGGATAAGGAAGGGAAGCTGTTTTCGGCGCCGAAGTTTGAACATGATTATCCTTTCTGCTGGAGATGCGATACGCCCCTGATCTACTATGCAAGGGAGTCATGGTTTATCAAAATGACGGCTGTCCGCGATGATCTGGTGCGTAATAATAAAACGGTAAACTGGATCCCAGAATCCATCGGGGAAGGACGTTTCGGCAACTGGCTGGAGAACATTCAGGACTGGGGTGTATCCCGTAACCGTTACTGGGGAACTCCGTTAAATATCTGGGAGTGTGAGGACTGCGGACATCAGGAAGCCATTGGTTCCAGGCAGGAGCTGGAAAAATTAAGCGGCAATCCGGCTGCACAGACCGTGGAGCTGCATAGACCGTATATTGACGAGATCACCTGTACCTGCCCGAAGTGTGGTAAGACGATGAGGCGAGTGCCTGAGGTGATCGACTGCTGGTTTGATTCCGGGGCAATGCCCTTTGCACAGCATCATTATCCTTTTGAGAATAAAGAGTTATTTGAGTCACAGTTTCCGGCTCAGTTTATCTCCGAGGCGGTAGACCAGACCAGAGGATGGTTTTATTCCCTGATGGCGGAATCTACGCTGCTGTTTAACAAGTCTCCTTATGAGAATGTGATCGTGCTTGGCCATGTGCAGGATGAAAATGGGCAGAAGATGAGCAAGAGCAAAGGAAATGCCATCGATCCTTTTGAAGCGCTGGCAACTTATGGGGCGGATGCAATCCGCTGGTATTTTGTTATTAATTCTGCACCCTGGCTGCCCAACCGTTTCCATGGAAAGGCAGTGATGGAAGGGCAGAGAAAATTCCTTGGAACCTTATGGAACACTTACGCTTTCTTTATCCTGTATGCGAACATTGACGGTTTTGATGCAACCCGGTATACACTGGATTATGAGAAGCTTCCTGTAATGGATAAATGGCTTTTGTCCAAGTTAAATACGGCGATCGGGTTAGTGGATGGGCATTTGGAGAATTACCGTCTGCCGGAGGCTGCAAGGGTTTTGGACAATTTTGTAGATGAAATGAGCAACTGGTATGTGCGCCGCTGCCGTGAGCGTTTCTGGGCAAAGGGAATGGAGCAGGATAAGATCAACGCTTATATGACGCTGTATACGGCGCTGGTTCAGATCTGTAAGTGTGCTGCCCCTGTGGTTCCGTTCATGACAGAGGAAATCTATCAGAATCTGGTAAGGACCAACGATAAGGAAGCGCCTGAAAGTATCCATTTGTGTGATTTTCCTGTAGCGGACGAATCCATGATCGATGCGAAGCTGGAAGAGAGCATGGAAGAAGTGCTGGATATTGTGGTCATGGGGCGTGCAGCCCGCAATGCGGCAAATATCAAAAACCGTCAGCCTATCGGCACCATGTATGTGAAAGCGCCTCATACGCTGGATGATTATTTTGTCGATATCATTGCAGATGAGCTGAATGTGAAGGAAGTAGTCTTTAAGGATGATGTCAGTGATCTGACCAGCTATAGTTTTAAGCCACAGCTCCGTACCGTGGGACCGAAATACGGGAAGCAGCTTGGCGGTATCAAGAAGTATCTGGAGGAGATTGACGGTACCCGGGCTATGAAGGAACTGAAAGCGGACGGCGCCCTTAAGTTTGAGGTAAACGGCGTGGAGGTAGCTTTGGCGGAAGAAGATCTTCTGATTGATGTGGCACAGAAGGCAGGGTTTGTCACAGAGGCGGATAATTATGTTACGGTAGTTCTGGACACCAACCTGTCACCGGAGCTGATCGAAGAAGGCTTTGTATATGAGGTGATCAGCAAGATCCAGACCATGCGCAAGGAAGCCGGCTTCGAGGTGATGGACCATATCAAAGCAGCGGTGAACGGCAATGCGAAGGTGGCACAGATCGTGAATGCAAACAGCGAGGCTATTTCAGAGAAGGTGCTTGCCAATGAGATCCTGACAGATGCCGAGCTTGCAATTGCGAAAGAGTGGAATGTGAACGGCGAAAAGGTTACTATCGGCGTTGAAAAAGTTTAAATCCCCCTTTTGCTTGTGATTTGGACAGTTATGTAGTAAAATAAATTGCGAGTATTGATAAAGGAAAATAATGGAGGATGGAGCCATGATAAAAAAAGCAAAAGAGCCGACAGGGCAGGCAGCGCTTACTTTTGACAAGGATCTGTTCAAAAGAAGCGTACTTTATAATGTGAAAACTTTATATAGAAAAACCCTGGAAGAAGCGAGCCAGCAGCAGATTTTTCAGGCTGTGGCTTATGCGATCAAAGACGCAGTGGTTGACAACTGGTTGAATTCCCAAAAAGAATTTGAAAAGCAGGATCCCAAGATGGTTTACTATTTGTCCATGGAGTTCTTGATGGGTCGTGCCCTTGGCAATAATATCATTAACCTGCAGGCGTACAAGCCGGTAAAGGAGGCGCTGGACGAACTGGGGCTGGACCTTAACGTTGTGGAGGATCAGGAGCCGGATCCGGCTCTTGGAAACGGCGGTCTGGGACGTCTTGCAGCATGCTTCCTCGATTCCCTTGCTACGCTGGGGTATGAGGCATACGGATGCGGAATCCGGTACCGTTATGGAATGTTTAAACAGGAGATCAGGGATGGGTATCAGGTGGAGGTTCCGGACAACTGGCTTGCAGACGGAAACCCTTTCGAACTCAGAAGACCGGAGTATGCAAAAACAGTCAAGTTTGGCGGTTATGTTAATGTGCATATAGACGAGAACGGAAGAAGCCACTTTATACAGGAAGGGTATCAGAGCGTTACGGCGATCCCCTATGACCTTCCGATTGTAGGGTATGGCAATGGAATCGTAAATACCCTTCGTATCTGGGACGCGGAAGCTGTGGAATGTTTTAGGCTGGATTCCTTTGATAAAGGGGATTACCAGAAGGCGGTGGAGCAGGAAAATCTTGCAAAGAACATTGTGGAGGTCCTTTATCCCAATGATAATCATTATGCAGGCAAAGAATTGCGGCTAAAGCAGCAGTACTTTTTCATTTCGGCATCTGTGCAGCAGGCGGTTTCAAAATATATGCGTAAGCATGATGATATTCGGAAATTTCATGAGAAGGTAACCTTCCAGTTAAATGATACCCATCCTACCGTAGCGATTGCGGAATTGATGCGGATTTTGATGGACGAGTATTATCTTACCTGGGATGAAGCGTGGGAAGTTACTACCAAGACCTGTGCATATACGAATCATACCATTATGTCGGAAGCGCTGGAAAAATGGCCTATTGAGTTATTTTCAAGGCTGCTTCCCAGAATTTATCAGATCATAGAGGAGATTAACCGCAGGTTCATTTTGCGGATACAGGAAATATATCCTGGCAATCAGGAGAAGATCCGTAAAATGGCAATCATTTATGACGGGCAGGTGAAGATGGCGCATCTGGCTATTGCAGCCGGTTATTCAGTAAACGGTGTTGCGAGGCTTCACACGGAAATACTAAAGAAGCAGGAGCTTAAAGATTTCTATGAGATGATGCCGGAAAAATTTAATAATAAGACCAACGGCATTACCCAGAGACGTTTTTTGCTTCATGGGAATCCATTGCTTGCGGATTGGGTTACGGCTCATATCGGGAGTGAGTGGATCACGGATCTCCCAAGGATCAATAAGCTTAAAATTTATGCGGATGATGAAAAGAGCCAGCAGGAGTTTATGAATATCAAGTACCGGAATAAAGTGCGGCTGGCACAGTATATTCTGGAGCATAACGGTATTGAAGTTGACCCAAGGTCTATCTTTGACGTGCAGGTAAAGAGACTTCACGAATATAAGAGACAGCTCCTTAATATTCTGCATGTTATGCATTTGTATAATCAGTTGAAGGATAATCCGGAAATGGATTTTTATCCAAGGACGTTTATTTTCGGGGCAAAGGCTGCAGCAGGCTATTACAATGCCAAGATGACGATCAAGCTGATCAACTCTGTGGCCGATGTGGTGAATAACGACCCTGCGATCAAAGGAAAGATTAAGGTTGTGTTTATTGAGGATTACCGGGTGTCCAATGCGGAGATGATTTTTGCGGCGGCGGACGTGTCTGAGCAGATTTCAACTGCAAGCAAGGAAGCTTCCGGCACCGGGAACATGAAATTTATGTTAAACGGGGCGCTTACCATCGGAACCATGGACGGCGCAAACGTGGAGATCGTTGAAGAAGTTGGGGAAGAAAATGCTTTTATTTTCGGACTTTCTTCGGATGAAGTTATCAATTATGAAAATCATGGCGGATACGATCCCAATGAGATTTTTAATAATGATCCGGATGTGAGAAGGGTGTTGATGCAGCTGATCAATGGAACTTTTGCACCTAATGATCCTGACCGGTTCAGGACATTGTATAATTCGCTGCTTAATACGATCAGTACCGCTAAAGCGGATACTTATTTCATTCTTAAAGATTTCCAGTCCTATGCGGAGACGCAAAAGAAGGTGGAAGCAGCTTACCGTGATGAGAAAAAATGGGCAAAGAGTGCTATTTTGAACGTGGCTTGCTGCGGCAAGTTTACATCCGACAGAACCATTCAGGAATATGTGGACGAGATCTGGCATTTGGATAAGGTGGTAATGCCGAAAAAGACAGTATAAACTGGCAGGTTATTTCCAGAAATAAAGTTCAATCCTTGCAGGGCGGGCAATTCATTGAATTGTCTGTCCTGTTTTTATGCGCAGGTCCGCGTAAGGAAATGAGACAAAGAATAAGATTTTACCAAAATCTAATGAATAATTCCATATAAAGCTATTTGGTATTTTGATATAATAAAATAATATCTTATGAGCAGGGAGGAAATGATGTCGAAGCAGTCAATCTTTGACCGTATAGTGGATATAAAGAAAAGCATTTCAGGAAAGTTGTTTTATGAGTTTATATTCATTTTGATTTTGATGGTGATTTTAATAGGAACAGCTTTTGGGGTGACAGAGTATATTGCAAATTATTCCGCGGTAGAACAGGCAAGACAGTCCGCTCAGGTAATTTTCCAGCAGGCAGAAGAACGTATGGATATTTATATGGAAGATATAGAAAATCTTTTTATGAATGCCATATATAATAGTTCGGTATCTGCTTTTTTTGGTGCAAAGGATTTCCCGGAAAGATGGAGCAGTCTGAATGGCTTTTATCAGGTGGTCAGCAATAATAAGAGGATCAGCAGATATTTGGAGAATATACTTTTGTATGATCTGTCAGATGAATTGATAGGAGCACAGGGAGATGTGGTTTTTCCGATGTGGGGAACTGTTGAGGATGATCAAAAAGTGGTGTATTCAGATGGATTGTCCAATGGCAAGGATGGCATCATTTATTTTGAAGTCGGGATGCCTGTGTATCAGGAAATTGGAAGAAAAGGGTATAACCGGATTGGAACAGCCTGGCTATTGTTTAATGCAAAGTATTTGCAAAACATTGTAGAAGGTGCGCTTCCTAATGAATCATCTGCAGTGGCGATTCTGGACGGAAGTGGTAAGCCGCTTGCGCTTGCCGGGGACTGGAAAGAGGAATATGCAGAATTTTGGGAGACAGAGGAAGTAAAGGATAATCTGGTGAATGCTTCTGTTTTGGGTAATACCGGGTGGCGCATAATCAGTGTGATTCCTAAAGAAAGCATGTCATCCGGCGTTACACTGATACAGAAATTCAGCTATATGATTTATGCCATGACTTTGTTGATCATGGGCATTATAGTTTTCTTTATGTATTTCAGAATTATTAAACCTGTCAGCCGCCAGATTGCATTTGTGAGTAATTTTACCAAGGATGTGAATCAAAGGATTCAGGTTGTGGGAAATAATGAGATCAGCGAACTGGCGAGGAAAATGAATGAAATGCTGGATGATATAGAGACGCTTAACATGCGGGTCATTGAGACACACCGGCAGTATCTGGAGCTTGAGTACGCCAAGAAAAATACGGAAATGATTGCTTACAGGGGACAGATCAATCCGCATTTTCTTTACAATACATTTAATTGTATACGGGGAATGGCACTGTACCGTGGGGAAAAGGATATTGCTGATCTGACAATGGCGCTTTCCAGCTTTTTTCGATACAGCATTCATGGGGAAGAAATCATCACTGTAAGAGAGGTATTAGAAAATCTTCAGTACTATACGAAAATTATTGACTATCGCTTTGGCGGAAAGCATTGTGTAAGAATTGAAGCATCAGAGGAAACTTATGATCAAAAACTTCCCAAGATGCTGATACAGCCATTAGTAGAAAATGCAGTACTTCATGGACTGGAACCGAGAAGGAAAGGGGATGTCTGGGTAACTCTTAAATTGGATGGCGCTTTTCTGTCGGTGTGCGTGAAGGATGAAGGCCAGGGCATTGATAAGGATACCTTAAGTCTGCTGTATGATTATATGAGAAGTTACGATGAAATGGGAACAATTAAAGATAACAATGTAGGGATTGGCGTTCTCAATGTGTATCGGAGATTTCGGCTGTTTTATGGAGAACAGGGATTTTTTGAGCTGAAAAGCGCAGAAGGGGAAGGAACTTGTGTCAGGCTGTTGCTTCCAATTGAGCTTTCAGAGGAGAATTGACAGGAGGCAATATGTATAGAGTATTTTTAGCAGACGATGAACCGTGGTCATTAGAAGTTTTAAAAAATGTGATAGACTGGACGGAGCAGGGATTTGTGATCAGCGGAGAAGCGGATGATGGGGAATTGGCTCTAAAAAGGATCCTTAATCTGAAGCCGGATCTGGTTGTCTCTGACATACGGATGCCGGGGCTTGACGGTTTAGAATTGTTGGAAGAGATCCGCAACAGGAAATTGGATACGCAGGTTTTGCTTATTAGCGGGTATACAGATTTTGAGTATGCGAGGCAGGCTCTGCTTTACGGCTGCATGGGATACTTAGTGAAGCCCGTAGATGAAAAGGAGTTGCTGAAATATTTACAGAAAGTAAAGGAACTCCTGAAAGAGAAGAAAGAAGCAGAAAAAAAAGATGAAGAGGTAGGGAAAGATGGGGGGGGCAGACAGGGCTATCAATCCGATAAAAAGCAGGCGCATATGATCGTGGACTATATCAGGGAAAATTACAGGGAAAATCTTACATTGCAGGTCCTGGCGGAAAAATTTAACATGAGTGAAAGCTATATCAGCAGCCTGATCAAAAAGAAGACCAATAAAAATTTCGGTGAGCACTTGATGGAAGCCCGCATCAGGGAAGCCCAGAGACTTCTTCGGGAAACCAATGACAGTATTGAGGAGATAGCTGTGCAGGTGGGCTATCCGGATTATTTCTATTTTTCAAAAGTGTATAAAAGGGCAACAGGGATTAGCCCTGCAGCTTACCGGAGACAGTTATAAAGAATGGTGCAATCTAAAGATTTGACAAAAAGCCAATAAATATTTCCATTTATCCAGTTTCATTTTTCGGCTAAAATAAAGCCATAAAGATGATGCGCATTGTAAAAATTTATTTTAAGGAAGGAAATGCTTATGAAAAAGAAAATTGTGAAGAAATGTCTGGCGTTGTCAATCATCGGGGCGATGACAATGGGACTTTTGGCTTGTGGAAATTCTGCTTCTGACAATTCTGGAAGTTCACAGCAGGCTACAGATAGCACCCAACAGGAGAGCGATGCTGCCAATACAGGGGAAGAGGATGCGGGTGAAGCAAATGCAGCCGTAGAAGATGTTTCCATCTACTGGTATTCAGATGTGACTGGCTGGGGTCCTTCAGGCTGGGCAAATGGCGTGACATCATCACCCCTTACCGATGCAATCAAAGAAAAAACCGGTGTCAGCTTTGAGATTGAACAGCCGCCTACGGATGCTGATACGAAACTGGCATTGATGATAGCGTCCAATGACCTGCCGGATCTGATATCCATCACGAATTCTGATGTGATCAACCAGTTGATTGATGCTGACAAGGTTTGGCTGATGGAAGAATTCCTTCAGACTTATGATCCGGATTCTCATCTGCTTAAGGATTTTCCGGAGGATGTTAAAAATGCCGTTATCAATAAATGGGGAGCATGGTATTCTTTCCCCAGCCATATGGAATCTGCAGACCATCGTGTAACTTATCCCATGAGCTGTGATATTTTTGAAGATAATGTTACCAAAGGTCATAATTCAGCCATTATGTTTAATAAATCCATCATGGATGAGCTTGGGATCACAGCTGAAGATGTGCAGACAGAGTCAGGATTTTATGCGGCCTGTGAAAAAGTAAAGAATTCAGGTTATACCGTTGACGGACAGTCTGTCATTCCGGTGGTGCTTCACGGCAATTTGTGGATCAGTTCTTCTCTGGATGGAATCATCTCTGAAACTTTCGGAGTTATCCCTGTGGATGGAGAAGGTAATTACCGCCGCCGTGAGATGAATCCCGGCTATAAAAATGCTTTAAATTTTGTAAACACACTGATCAGGAATGAATATCTGGATGTCAATACATTGACTCTGGACGAGAATGCGAATCTTTCTTATGTGGAATCCGGACGTGTGTTCTGCTGGATCGGAAATCCGGCACAGAGTAATAAACTGGCAGAGCTTAATATTACTTCCTTTGGTCCCATCCTGGCAGATTCAGGCGCCGTACCGGCTGCGGGAATCAATATGCTGGCAGGTACCGGCTGGATACAGACATTTGTTTCAAAAGATTGTAAAAATCCAGAAGCGCTTGCAAAGGCTATAAGCTTTGCTACCAGCGAAGAAGGGCTGTGGCTGAACTACTATGGAGTAGAAGGAGAAGATTACACACTGCAGTCGGACGGAACAATGGTCCGTACAGAGGAAGGGCAGGCAAGATATGAAAGTGAATACAATTCCAACATCTGGCTGTGGCCTTTTAACGATACCGACTTTTTCTGGAATACAACACCCGGACCAGAAGAGGGAACGCAGGAATATGCTTACGGAATTGCCAATGCAGCTTTTGGAAAATATGAAGATACTTATCTTTATGATTCTGGTCTGTTGTCGTTTGTGGATACCAATGTGATTGAGCCCTCCAGTGATTTAGGTATTAAGGCTGGACAGATCACCAATTATCTGGAAGGTCAGAAAGCTAAAATCGTATCTGCAGCCACGGAAGCGGAATTTGAACAGGAATATCAGAATATGATAGATACATTAAACGGTTATGATGTAACGGCAATTGATGAAGAACTGAACAAGTTCCTGCAGGCTAATTATGAACTGTACGGCGAAAAGATCGAAAATCCCAATGCGGCAATATATGATTGACCAGCAGTTGGAGACGGAAAGTTAAGGAAGATATAATGGGTTACGGTCTGCTATCGTTGCAGACCGTAACCTAGTTTGGCGATATTTTTGCAGGAGGTGCTTATGAGAGATAAAAAAAAGAAAAGTCATAAGTTGGGATATGGGTTTGCAGCACAGTTTCAATTGCATTCTATGATGCTGCCGGGAACAATTCTGATGATCATGTTCAGTATTATACCGTTGTTTGGACTGATTCTGGCGTTTAAAAATTATAAGGTTACAGAAGGGATAGTGGGGGTTTTCACCAGTCCTTTTTATGGATTTCAAAATTTTAAGATCATTTTTGCCAATCATGATTTTATGAATATGCTGAAGAATACGTTGGGGATCAACTTATTGGGGCAGCTTATTTCGATTCCGCTGACAATTATCTTTGCTTTATTTATCAATGAGATCCGTCATCAGAAAATGAAAAGCTTTGTGCAGACGGTAACTTATATGCCGCATTTTGTATCCTGGGTAGTGTTCGGCGGTATCGTTATTATTCTTTTAAATGCTGATGGAGCGATCAATGCTGTTTTGCTTCGGCTTGGACTGCTGACGAGTCCGGTTGTGTTTATGGCAGAACCGAAATACTTTTGGGCGATTGCTATTATTGCTAATATTGTGAAGGAATTGGGATGGGGAACTATCTTGTATACGGCGGCAATTTCCGGTGTAGATCAGGAGCTATATGAAGCGGCTGAAATAGACGGGGCAGGAAGATACCGGAAAATGTGGTATGTCACTCTTCCGGGAATTAAAGGGACGATTGTGATCATGGTCATTTTTGCTGTTGCTGGTATCATGAATAATAATTTTGACCAGATATTTATTTTGCAGAATTCCTTTAATCTTGAAAGGAGTGAAGTGATTGATACCTATATCTACAAGGTTGGCTTACAGCAGCTTCAGTTTGGCATGGCAGCAGCCATCAATATTTTCAAATCAGCGCTGGCACTGGTGCTTTTGGTATCTGCTAATGCAATATCAAAAAAGCTGACAGACAGCGGGCTGTTTTAAGGAGGGAGAACATGGCAAAAACCAAATATGCTTCCAAAAGAAAACGAGAGAAAAGATTTACAGTTTTATTATATTTTGTTATGGTAATTATTATGATCATTACCGTATATCCCATGTGGTTTTCGGTCATCAATTCCTTTAATGATCCGGATGCCATAGCCAGAAATGGGTATGCACTTCTGTTCCCCAGGGATATATCCTTTAAGAGCTGGGAATCGGTATTGAATAATATGGAAGTAGTAAAAGCATTTGGGATTACGTTTGTTAGGACTATCGTTGTAACTGTGGCTCAGACAGTGATCACTTCTATGTTTGCTTATGGATTTTCCAGGGATAACCTGATGGGTAAGAAATTTTACGCAGTGATAGGATTTATGTGTATGTATTTGAACGGCGGTGTGATCGCGTATTTTATTTTGTTTAATGCATTACATATTTATGATACTTTTTGGGTTTACATCATTCCCTGTCTGTTTGGCGGATTTTATAATGTAATTATTTTTAATGCTAATTTCAAGACGATACCGGAATCACTTTTTGAGTCAGCCAGAATAGATGGCGCTTCGGAATATCGGATTTTTTTCAGGATTGTTTTTCCGTTATCAAAGCCTGTGCTTAGCGCATTAGGGATTTTTACAGCAGTAGCTACCTGGAATGATTATACACAGACGCTTTATTATACGAAATCTTCGAGCTTGCAGACATTATCTTATTATACGCTGTCGCTTACAAAGTCAAGCCAGGCGGCGGCAGATTTAAGTAAATCCTTAAATTCAGGGGCAGGTTCTGTGCTTTCATCAGTTGCAGATTCTGCATATAATTATAAAACAATAGAATTGGCATGTATGGTATTGGCAGCAATGCCGCTTATCATTGTATATCCGTTCCTGCAGAAATTCTTTGAAAAAGGTGTTATGGTAGGGTCGGTGAAAGGATAAAGGGGAAAATTAAAAATGGCACATTTGTTTGTTCATTTTACAGGGGAAAATGATGAAGGAGAGCAGGTCTATTTTTCTGTCAGCAGGGATGGTCTGCATTGGACCGATCTGGGGGAAGGACCGGCTTTGGTATCTGATGTGGGGGAAAAAGGTGTCAGGGATCCGTTTATCGTGAGAAACTGTATTGACCACAAATTTTATATTATTGCTACAGATTTAAGGATTGCTAATGGCAAAGGATGGGATACGGCACAATATCATGGCAGTGTCAGTCTGATTACATGGGAGTCCGAGGATTTGATCCATTGGAGCAGAGCGCAAAAGGTGGAGCTTGGGAAAATGAAAGAGCTGGGGGCAGGCTGTGTGTGGGCTCCAGAAGCCTTTTATGACAGGGGAAAAGAGGCTTATCTTGTATTTTGGGCATCCATGATAGAAGGAAAACAGAGGATTTATGCTGCATGGACGAAAGACTTTAGCGATTATACAGGGGTTCGCCTGTATATTGAGAAACAGGGGCACATTATTGATACTACTATGGCAGAGGAAGATGACGTTTATTATCGTTTTTCTGCATGTGAAGATTATAATGGCATTTTAATGGAAAAAGGTGCGTCATTAAATGTGATAAATTGTGTGGTCGGCGGAACAGCAGGAATAGCTGGAACAGAAAAAACCGAAGGACCAATTATTGCCTATCTGGATAAGATAAGTAAATGGTGCCTGTATGTGGATGATATTGGCAGAGGGGGCGGGTATGTTCCTTTTTTGGCGGACAGGCTTGAGGATGGGGAATTTAACAGGGCAGCCGGGGATGAATACAGTTTTGGCATCCGCAGGAAACGTCATGGTTCTATTCTTTCTATTTCAGATGAGGAATATGAAAGGCTGCTTGCTTTTTATGGAGTTTATGAGAAGAGAGTGGAAATAGACCTTCCGGCACCGCTTTTCCGTGATCCGATTTATGATGCACCTACAGATCCTACAATCATATGGAACAGAGAAGAAGAACAGTGGTACCTCTTTTATACGCAGAGAAGAGCAAATGATTCTGACATAGGTGTGGCATGGGTACATGGAACAAAGATTGGAATTGCAAGCAGCAAGGATGGGGGTAAATGGCTGTACCGTGGTACGCTTTCCGGATTGGACATTGAAAAAGGACATAATACGTTCTGGGCACCGGAAATCCTTTGGGCGGAAGGCTGCTATCATATGTATGTCTCCTATATTACAGGAATTCCTGCGGACTGGGATTATCCGAGGCAAATACTCCATTACACATCATCAGATCTGTGGGAGTGGAATTTCCAGGGGCGGATCGATCTCAAATCAGAAAGAGTGATAGATGCCTGTGTTTATGAGATTGCTCCGCATTTATATAAAATGTGGTATAAAGATGAAATGCAGGGAAGTAAAACCTGTGCGGCTGTGAGCGAAGACCTTTATGATTGGAAGGTACTGGGGGCGGAGATCACGGACTGTGCACAGGAGGGACCCAATGTTTTTGAACTTGCCGGTGGAAAATGGTTAATATCCGACTTCTGGAGCGGGCTGGCGGTATATCGTTCTGAGGATTTTTCTTCATGGGTGAGATGCGGCAGTATCCTGGCAGAGTCGGGAACCAGATTGGCTGATCAGGGCTTTGCCCATCATGCGGATGTGCTTGTCCGGAATGGAAAGGCGTATTTGTTTTATTTTTGCCATCCATATGATGATGAAAAAACAAAAGGAACAGGATCTGTTCCGGTAAAAGACAGAAGCAGATCGGTGATTCAAGTGGCAGAACTGATCGTCAAAAACGGAACGCTTTGCTGTGACAGAAATACACAGGTTAAATGGTAAAAAAATTATTTATAACGAAAACTCCACCCTCATAAACAAAGGTGGAGTTTTCTGATTTATGACAAACAGCTATTTACATTGAATCGTGTATTCCCTTTTCCATAAATTACCGGGAGCTAAGGAATTTTCCCATTTACGGTCCTTTAATTCTCCATCATAATTATCCCGATCGCACAAACCGTGCCAGGGTTCGATACAGATAAAAGGTGCATTTTTTTTGGCAGGAGACCAGATGCCAAATACCGGTGAGTCTAAAGTCACGGTAACATAGGGCTTTCCGGTTTCGTTGCAAAGCGAGATCTCTTTTGCCTGATAATTTTCGACTATCAGCGCATCATGGTCAAACATATTTTCTGTCAAAGCAAGATAACCATTTTGCAGAGGATAAATATCCTTTCCGTCGGCAGCCAGTCCGTGATCACTGATCTGTGTGCTGATGATTTCTTTCGGTGTGTCAAAATGAATCTGATAATCGGTCTGTTTTTTTCCTGCCTCAATAGGGCAGTTAAATGCCGGATGGCCGCCGATGGAAAAATAGAGCTCTTCTTTTCCCGGATTTTCTACCTGAAAAAGTGCCTTGACCCCATCCTCAAGAAGCCGATATCTTAATTTCAGTACAAATTCGTAAGGATAAATTTCCAGTGTTTCCTGATTGGAGGTAAAAGCAAACCAGATTTCATCCTCTGTCCGGGATACCATTTCAAACTCTTTATCCATCACAAAGCCATGTTTGGGCATGGAATAAGCTTTCCCATTTATCCGGTATTTTCCATCCTGCAAACCTCCCACGAAGGGAAATAAAACAGGCGAAGTCTGATCCCAGAATTCAGGGTCGGCCTGCCACAGGTATTCTGTTCCTGTACTTAAATTTTTTAAAGAACGGAGCTCCGCCCCGCAGGAATTGACTTTGATTGCCATTGTCTTGTTTTTTAGTTCATATACCGCCATGATAGCCCTCCTTTTGGTTTTATATGGGTAATGTGACGAAAAAAATTATATTATAAGTTTACTATATGATCTTCTTGAAGGGAAGCTGTTTTCGTGTTAAGTTTATGGAAAGGGTTTAATGATAGGGAGAGCAGATAATGAAAATGGAATCAATTATACTGTATCATGGCAGTAATGTTATTGTGCAGCAACCAAGAATAGTTTTAAATGGTCATTATAAGGATTTTGGATATGGATTTTATTGCACTAATTTGGAAAAGCAGGCGAAGCGTTGGGCTCTTACCAGAAACGGGAAATCGATAGTGAATGTATATAAATTTATTTTGAATGAAGCACTGAATATTTGTAGCTTTTCACAAATATCTGAGAAATGGTTACAGTTTGTTGTGGATTGTAGAAGAGGGATTGAGCATCAATATGATATCGTAGAGGGACCTATGGCCGATGACCAGATATGGGATTATGTGGAAGACTATATGGAAGGGAGCTATCAATTATGAAAAATCAATATTTTCAGGAAGAAGATATAGAAAAAAATGATTTATATTTTATTTGCTATATGATAGAACGTGTGGCAAGAAAGCTGCATCAAAAAAATAAATATGTTGTGAATAAGATAGGGAAGGAAGCTTTGATGTGACTGCTGTGGATAGTGAGCTGGTTGCGGAAATTCCCCGACCTATTCAGATGGGAAAAGTGTATCGAAGATTAATTGAAGATACACTTTTGCCAGATGAAGATTATGTGGAAGGAATTCTCCGTGTTTATAATAATCAAATTTGTGATGTGATAGATAATTATAATTGTAGTGCATATTATGAACCATCTTATGTGATAGCAAGAGCGTATCAGTCAGGTGGTTTTTGAGATGATTACTGTAATGGAAAAAGGAAGAATTTTATTATTGGAGGATGACAACAGTCTTGTGGATGGTTTATGTTATTCTCTGGCAAAAAATGAATATGAGGTGGAAGCAGCGCGGAGTGTGCAGGAGGCAAAGGGGCTTCTGGCAGAGAAGGAGTATGATCTGCTGCTTCTGGATGTGACGTTGCCCGATGGTACAGGATTTGAAATCTGTGAGGCGGTGCGGGAGCAGGGAAATCAAGTGCCAATCATTTTTCTGACCGCTTCTGACGACGAGATGAATGTGATTCGCGGGCTTGACAGCGGTGGTGATGATTATATTGGAAAACCGTTCAAACTGGGAGAACTGCTTTCCCGGATCCGTGCGCTGCTCCGCAGGGCAGGAGTGCGTAAACTTTCAAGCTTTTCATTGGGCAGTATCGCAAGCACGACTTGCGATATGCAGGAAAAGAGCCTTTGTTATGGGGATATCCAGATTGACCTTACAGGGAGCAGGGTGTTTTTGCGGGGGAAAAAGCTGGAGCTTACGCAGGTAGAATACAGGCTGCTTTGTCTTTTGGTGAAAGCGCATGGCAGGGTAGTCACCAGAGAGATCATTTTTGAGGAGCTGTGGGATGGATCAGGAAATTTCGTGGATGACAATACCCTTTCCGTATATATCAGAAGGCTGCGGGAAAAAGTGGAAAAGGATCCTTCAAAGCCGGAGCATTTGATCACGGCGCGTGGTTTTGGGTATCGCTGGCAGGAGGTGGGCGCATGACAGATTTTTTTAAGGACAAAGAGCAAAGGAGATATTGCCATTTTCTTGTCCTGATATTAGCAGTGGCATCCGTTTTGGCGATGATGATCTGGATGGGAAATGGACAGCGGGCTAAAGAGGTTTCTCTATATCGTGACAGATGTGTCATTTCATCCCTTATAGGTCAGGGGGTCAATGAATCGGTCATTGCAAAAGCCTTTGCGGAAGAGAAAATCACAGAGGAAGGAGAGGATCTTCTTAACCGCATGGGAATCGGGGAAGAGACGGAAGCATTCTTTATGCCGGGGATATGGGGAATGCAGAGGGGTATGGGCTTGCAGCTTGCCGGGCTCTTTTTCTTTTTGTGGATCAGTCTGTTATGTTTGGCGGGTTCCTTTTTTTCTGCAAGAGAAAGGCTTTGTGAGCAGGTGATCGGGATCATAGAACGGTTTATGAACGGAGATTTCACGAAACATCTTCCAAGAATGGAGGAAGGCAGTCTTTATCGGCTGTTTGGAAAGATTGATGGTCTTGCCAACGCTTTATCTTCCGGAAATGAGGAAGCAGTGAAGGCAAAGAATTTTCTGAAAGATACTATTTCGGATATTTCCCATCAGCTAAAGACTCCTCTTTCTGCCCTTGTTATGTACAATGAGATTATCGAATCAGAAATAGAGTCAGATATGGAAAACAAAGAAACGCTGCTTGCTTTTACAGAGAAAACGTCAGCCGCGCTTACGCGGATTGAAGATTTGATTCAGGCACTGCTTAAGGTTACAAGGCTGGATGCCGGGGCAGTTGTTTTTGAAAAGCAGGACTGCTTTTTGGCGGACGTGGCTGCAAGGGCTGTGGAGGAATTGTGGGTGCGTGCAAAGGAGGAGGGAAAGGAAATTTTATTTCAGGGGGCGGAGCAGGATTTGGTAAACTGTGATCTTCAATGGACCAGCGAAGCGATAGGCAATCTGGTGAAAAATGCATTAGATCATACGGACAGCGGTGGAAAAGTCCTTATATCCTGGGAAAAATTTTCTGAAATGACAAGAGTGTCAGTTGCGGATGATGGGAAAGGAATTGAGGAAGAGGATCTTTACCATATTTTTAAGCGGTTTTATCGCTCGGACAGGGAAAAGAAAAATGGACAAGGCGTGGGGCTGGGTCTTCCGCTGGCTAAGTCCATTGTGGAAGGGCAGGGAGGAACGCTGTCAGTGCAAAGCAGAGTCGGCGAAGGAACGGTGTTTACCATGATGTTTTTGTAAGCTTACAGAATTGTAAGCTTTTTTTCACCTGATTGTAAGCCGTGTGCATTATTCTATAGAAAACCAAGTTGTTAACTTTCGGCAGATATCCTATAAGGCATGCCGGAAATCGTGACAGCACAGGTGGAAAAAGAAAAACAGGAGGTGCCGGAAAATATGGAAATATTGCAGGTACAAGGTTTAAGTAAAGTTTACGGTCATGGAGAAAGTCAGGTGAAGGCCCTGCAGGATGTAAGCTTTTCGATGGACAAGGGCGAGTTCGCCGCAGTGGTTGGGGAGTCTGGTTCAGGGAAAAGCACGCTGCTTCATTGTATTGGCGGGTTGGATACCCCTACGCGGGGAAAGGTGCTTTTGGACGGCGAGGATTTATTTGCGCTGGATGAGAAGAAGCGCACGGTTTTCAGGAGAAGGAATATCGGGTTTGTTTTTCAGGCATTTCACCTGATAGAAGAACTTAATGTGGAACAGAATATTGCCTTCCCTCTTTTGCTGGACAGTCAAAAGCCTAAAAAGGAAAGGATTGAAGAGCTTCTTACGCTCCTTGGGCTTGAGGAAAGGAGAAAGCATTTGCCAAGCCAGTTATCAGGCGGTCAGCAGCAGAGGGTGGCGATCGGAAGGGCACTTG
>ERZ808054.723-NODE-723-length-25677-cov-7.590195_pt1 | contig 25677 bp, 21 predicted proteins | sample MGYA00380201_ERZ808054 | MGnify/ENA primary metagenome ERZ808054 (study PRJEB31490, sample SAMN06133419) | mouse gut metagenome | isolation source: Z5_2 | host: mice | place: China: Chengdu | collected 2015-05 ...
TCATCTAGCATTTTGGTATATACTGTATTATAATTGTATACTATGTATATCAAACCTTTATTTAAAAACACTTGGCTGAACATATTGCCATACATAAAAATATGAAAAGGGGATTTGTATTATGAGCGAAGTCATTTTTTCCGTATTTCCAAGTGAGAACTTTATAGATTTAGGATTGTACCAGTTTGGCTGGGAGAAATGCGACCCGTCACACTCGTTTGGTCCCGCGGCGAGAAACCACTATCTGTTTCACTACTGTATTTCTGGCACAGGCATCTTGTATGGCAACAATGCAAAGGGCGAATCCGTCCCTTATCCGATTAAGAGCGGACAAGGTTTTATGTGTTTTCCAAACCAGATTAATATGTATATTGCCGACCATGAAATTCCGTGGGAATATGTGTGGATTGAGTTTGACGGACTGCGCGCCAAAGAGACAATCGAGCTGACCGGGCTGAGTGTGGACCAGCCGATCTATAAGGCACGTTATAAAGATTTGGCAGACTTGATGAAATCGGAGATGCTCTACATTGTCAACCATAAGGAGGAATCCCCCTTTCACCTGATCGGGCATCTCTATCTGTTTATTGACAGCCTCATGCGCTCGTGCAGCCTGACAAAGCTCAACAGCGGAAATGGACTGCGCGATTTCTATATCCGCGAGGCTGTCACCTTTATCGAGCAGAATTTTCAGAATGCAATATCTGTGGAGGATATCGCGGCTTCCTGCGGCTTGAACCGAAGTTATTTCGGAAAAATTTTTCATGAAAATATGGGAAAATCACCACAGGAATTTCTGATTTCCTATCGCATGACAAAGGCGGCGGAGCTCTTGAAGCTTACAAACCTGTCCATCTCTGACATTAGCAACGCTGTCGGTTATCCAAACCAACTGCACTTTTCGCGCGCCTTCAAAAACGTGTATGGCATCCCGCCTAGGCAGTGGCGGTATGAGCATCATACTTTGCCGCAGGAGTAGCGGCTGGCAAGCGGACATGACCGCCTGCCGCAGATATCCCTTATCATTTGCTGGCAAAATAAACATCGGGCAAAATGATGGGATACTCCTGCCCGTCCGTCGTATCTGTCCAGCCGACCACAAAGCGCACGCTTGCACTCTCCATCACATAGCCCTGCCTTTGATATTTCTCGATTTCTTCCAAAAACTTTTTGGAAAAGCGAACCACCTGAACGGTTTTGCCGTCCGACACCACCGAAAGCCCGGACGCACTCGTCAAAAGCTTTGCACCAGAGACAATTCTCTGGATAAGATTTTTCTTATCCTTGAAAAAGCCAAGATGGACGTCCTTGTGCGATAGCTGCATCAGGATTTCTTCGGGGCGCCCATACAGGGTACTGTCCACCTGCGCCCTCACGTTCCCCGTGATCAAGCGGTCAAAATCCTTGTTGTTATAAAAGAGATACAAGTCCTTTTTCGCCCTTGTCATGCCCACGTACAGCAGCCGTCTGCGCTCGTCTGTGTCAAACGAAACGTGGTCGTCAAGCATCATGACCACCTCATCAAACTCCCTGCCCTTTGACTTGTGCATTGTGGATACGACCACGTCTCGGCTGTCATTTTCGAAAAAGTCCTCGATGTTGGATTCATGCAGAAACACTTCTAAGTCCGAGCGGTACTTTCGTTTGTTCGCCAGTGCAAACGCTTCGAGAATGGCAAGGCACAGCGCCAGATTGGTGCTGTCCTGATAGACCGATGCCATTCTGTCCTTTGCCGCGTCCCACAGCTTTTGTGGTATCACAGGTGTATCCAGCTCTTTTGTAATTCTTTTCATAAAAAAGCGCAGCTCAATCATATTGTACAGATCAAACCCGTCATTGGACTGAATCAGCTTCGCCCGAATGCCTTTTTTCTTTAGAAGTCCCACGACGCGCAGTGTCTCGTCGTTCGTGTTGGTGAGAATGCACACACTTCCCCTGTCCCGCACCTTGACTGCCTTTGCCGCCACAGGCTCCTCAAGATTTCTGCTGGCGCACTGTATCAGCTCTACCACGCCCGGCGCCCCGTCCTTCACAGCAATGATCGGCGCGCTTTTCATTCTGTGCGAGATCTGCCGCACAAACTGATTGGCAAACGCTACAATATTGCCTGCGCTTCTGTAATTGTCCAGCAGCTCATACTTTTTCGCATTGTCCCGCGCCAGAAACTCCTCAAAATACCGGGAACTCGACCCGCGGAACTCATAGATATTCTGGTCGTCATCTCCCACCGCAATTACGCGCAGATCATCATTGCGCTCAATCAGGGCACTGACAAGCCTGTACTCATTCTCGTCCATGTCCTGTGCCTCGTCAATCACGAGCACTGTCTTTGTAATCCGCCCGATTTCCACGTCACCGTTTGCAATCATCTGTGACGCGTCCTGCACAACGGTCTTGGCGTCCTCGAGATTCCCCATACGGCCAATCAAGTCAAAGCAATACGAATGAAATGTTTTGATTTCTATAAAACCCGCCGCATTTCCGATTAAATCATACAGACGTCTGCGAAACTCCGTCGCTGCCGCCCGCGAAAATGTCACCATCAAAAGCTGTTCATGCTTCACATCCTCTAGCAGCATCAGCGAGGCGAGCTTGTGCACAAGAACCTTTGTCTTTCCACTCCCCGGTCCTGCCGCCACCACAATATACTTTGACACATCATTGTCAATAATCTCCCGCTGCACATCGGACAACTCCGCAAAGAGCTTATTATACTTTTCGGGCGTGATATTTCGGTTAATCTCATTTTTGCGGTTTCCCTTGAAGTACTTGGCAATAAACAGTTTGTAGTCCATCTGAAAATAGTCGTTTACAAACTGTAACGCCTCATTATAATTTCTGACCATCATATTGGCAAACTCACCCACAATATGAATCTGCTGCATCTTCTGTTTATAGTATGCATTCAGGCTTTTATAGTCGTCTGCCTTATAGCGGATTTTGTTGTCCATCTCAAGCCGTGTAATCTGCATTCCACTGTACAGCACAAGGAAACCGCCCTCTAGTTTCATGGCATCAATCTTCGCCAGATAGAGAAGTGCATCCTCAATATCTTTATCCGTAATATTCTCTGTAATATTCTCCGCCGTGTTCTGCTTTGCATTCTCCTTACCGGACTGGGCTGCGCTTTTTTGGTATTGCGTCTTTAATTCCAATATGGAAAATCCCACCGCCTGCTGCTCCCCACTGTCCGCTGTCTCCCTGCTTTTCTCAAATAAATACTTCACGATAAAGCCAGACAGCCGGATACACTGCTGCCGCTGTTCCCAAAACGCCTCGGCAGAAAGTTCCGGTACAATGATGGTTCTTGCGGTCGTGTTCTCGATGCTCTTTTTGATATATTTCTTGATTGTCCAATAATAAAGCACTGTCTTAAATGCATTCACTGTCGCATTTTTTACGCCGCTGCTGACTGCACTTTCATTTAACTCTTTGAGGTTGATGCACTGCCCCTCACCACTGAGCTGGCCGATGAGAAACTGCTCTAGGGCGGCATATCTTTTCAGCACATTGAGCGACTTGTTCTCCGTGTCCGTCTTTAAGACAAACGCTGTCAAATCCTTTGTGTTTGCTAAAATATTCTCCTCCCGCAAAATCTGAATCAGCTTGAATGTCTCCTGCCGCTCGATGCCGAGCCTGTCCGCAATGTAATCCACCCTAGACTCCGCATCGTCGTTTTGTGCATTTGCCACACTCCTTGCCGAGATCAGCATACTCATGATGCGCTTGGCATTTAGGCGCTCATTTTCACTCATTTTCATCGACGCTTCTATCTTGAGCGCAGCTTCCATCATATTTTTGACAAGAATACTCGTGGCATAGATGTGCGGCACGTTCTTCCCGCGCTTGAGATAGCCGGCGTTCTCCAATGCCTGCACCGCTGTCCTGACGCGCGTCTCTACGTCTGCCACCGTCTCGTCCCATCCCGCCTGACGCGCGATCTCGAGCGGTGTACGCTGTATGATGGCTCTGTTCTTGGTCAAATCCTTGACCGCCTTCCAAACCTGCTGAATCTCACTGATACTGAGTTTCGTCTGGTTCAGCAGCATAAAATGCTTGTCCAAATCCCCGTCTTGAAACAGCACATAGCACTCTGCCTGTAAATTCTGGTCTCTGCCCGCGCGCCCTGCTTCCTGCACATAATTTTCCAGCGAGTCCGATATATCATAGTGTATCACCAGCTTGATATTGGGTTTGTCCACCCCCATGCCAAAGGCGGAGGTTGCCACCATCACCTGAACTTCATCGCGGATAAAAGCATCTTGATTCACCTGTTTTTCCGCCTTGTCCATCTTTCCGTTAAAGGCAAGCGCGGCGATACCGTCATCACACAGCTTCTGTGCAAGCTCTGTCGTGCGCTTTGTCCTCGACACATACACGATGGTGGGACAGTTTTTCTGTTCAATCAGCCAGCGCAGCGTCGTGTATTTCTCCTCGTCACTCTCCTTGTAAAGCACCTCATAGCGCAGATTTTTCCTGCCCGCGCCCGAAGTGTACAGCGCTAAATCCAAGTCCAGTTTTTCTTTGAAATATTCCTTGATATCGCTAATGACCTTCTGTTTTGCCGTCGCAGTAAAGCACGAGACCGGAATCCGATCTGCTAACTGCTTCTTCTCCTGCAATTCCCGGATAAAGTCACCGATGTAGAGATAATCCACCCGAAAATCCTGTCCCCACGCGGAAAAACAGTGCGCCTCGTCAATCACAAAACGCGCAATCACCCGTTTTATCAGCAATCGCTCGATCGTCTTAGAGCGCAGAGACTCCGGCGCGACATATAATATAGAAGCAAGCCCATTCTCAACGCGCTCAATAGCCTCCGCCCGCTCGATCGGACTGAGCAGTCCATTGATTGTCACCGCGTCCACGATGCCCTTCTTTTCCAGATTGTCCACCTGATCTTTCATGAGGGACTGCAATGGCGATATCACGACAGTCAATGCCTTAGAAAGCTCTCCAGCCATCAGTGCGGGCAGTTGAAATGTGATGGATTTTCCGCCGCCTGTCGGAAAGATGGCGAGCAAGGACTGGTTGTCAACTGCTGCTTGAACTGCCTTCTCCTGCAAATTTTCTCCATCGTATTTCCGAAAATCATCATATCCGAAAATCTGGTTTAACCGCCGGTAAATATTGAGCTGGCTGCGGCAGTATAAACAGCCCTCGGCACAAACCGTATTGCGCACCAGCCGTATTACATTGGAGACTGCCGGGTATCGCATATTGACCCAGTTTGGTATCATGGACGTGCTGTCTTCTGCTGAAATGATTGCCAGCACATAGGCAAGCTCTACCGGATAACGCGCAGCAATATGCGAAATCTCACTGTTGCCACACAATTTTCCATGATAAAAGCTTTTGATGAGAGAGGAAGCATCTCCCCGCGGATAGTAATTGAGATAAGAAAAAAAGCCACGAAATCCTTCTTCTTGGCTGAGCAGGTCTGCATAAATATCTTTTTGCAGCTCGTTGAGGCTTTGAAAGGCATTAACCTCGTCGTAAAATAATTCCATTGCTTTTATCGCATCATTTAAGGGATTATTCAGGGAATCGGTCAGCAGTTTGTCGTCCTTGAGCAGTGCGTGATAGGGCTTGTTCGGAAACAGCAGCGGCGACAGATAGAGCGTGTCTATCATGTCCGTAATTCCCGCTGCCTGCATCTGCTGCCTGATATATCTGGCGTCGTGATGGACAATATTGTGTCCACATAGAAATCGCTTGCCGCCAGTGCTGTTCTGCACCAGAAAATCCTCAAACGCCTTGGCTGATTTTGTATGAATATGTGTGCTTCCGTCAACGGCCGCGCCATAATCTAGTACCGCACCGCGCTCGACGCTGACCTCTGTGTCAATAAATACAACTGTGTACATCGCTTCCCCTTTATACCAAATATTTCCAGAAAAATTTGTTGTGTTTGGGAATATTATACAATAATTTGTCGTATTTATCAATCTGAAATATAGTACCTCGTACTATAATATATATTTACTATTGTATTTCTATTCTATCTAATTGTATCTGTTTCTGCCGCTCTTCGGTCTGTTTTCGATTGTGCATTTATATAGGTATCTACTCTAAATGCGCTGGATCACCAATCTCTTCATTTCCAAGATATTTTCTGTATTCTTTTCCCTGATAAAAGTTCATAATCGGACGGCGAAGTTTCGACGGATATAGTGGCAGCTTATTTAATCCTGACAAATCCAGCCATTCAACGCCAACCTGATTCGTATCATGATGCAGCACTGCATTTGCTGTCTCTCCCAAGTAATCACACAAAAATACGAGATCTATCCTATGAAAACTTTCACCGTGAACCCCTTCTATCACAAAAAGCAATTCCTCGCATCTGACCTCTAGTCCGGTCTCTTCTCTCACTTCCCGCTCAACCGTCTCGGAAAGCACCTCTTCACTGTCCTGACCGCCGCCGGGCAAAATATACCATTCCTCATTTCCGTCATTTACCTTGATTGCAAGCAGTTTACCATGTTGAATGACAACTGCTTTCGCAGAAGTGCGTATTTGTCTTGACATTTTTCAATCCTTTCTATTAATATGGATATCACTATTTTTTTCATATAAAGGCGCTGTTTTCAGACCTCCCTATACATTGATGATACCACACTGTATGGTACTTTTGTATAATACATCGTTGCTTTCAGCAAAACTGTTTTCATTACCGGCTGTGGATATAAGGAACTGTAGAAAAATAACTGACGCATCTTGACTTGGCTATTTCTCTGATTATGCATGCCAAAAAGCCTCGCCGTAGCCCGCTACGCCTACGTTTTTTGACATACATCCTCAAAGAAATATCCTGCGCAATCTGCATCACTTATTTTCCTACAATTCCTAAAGCATTTTTGCAGTTAAACGTTGACTATTTCCACAAATATGATACGATACCAATAGAATGCTGTGGGAACACCTTCAAAAAGGTACGCAGCAGACAGAAGGAGTAAATCAATTTTAATGAAAACAATACGCTATTTTAACACAGAGGGCTGCTGTCTGCCAGCAGAACACTACATGGTGCCTCTTGATGACAGGATCAAAACAATCCGAGAACTGTATATTGACCGCAAAAAATATTTCGTCATCAACAGAGGTCGTCAATATGGCAAGACGACAATGCTGGTGGCACTGGCTGCGGCGCTTCGGACAGATTTTGCTGTTATTCTTATGGATTTTCAGTTGATGAGTACCACAAGCTTTGTGGAGGAACCCGCCTTTGTCACATCGTTTGTCAGCAATCTGGCAGATCTGGTTGCGGAGGACGACGATTTGGCAGACGCAATCGCAAACGAAGCATACCAGAAAATGACCGCACTCTGCGAACAGCAAAAGCTTTCCATGAATGAAATGTTCCGCTGTCTCAGCCGAATCTGCAAAGCAGCCAAAAAACCTGTCATTCTGATGATAGACGAGGTGGACAGCGCATCAAACAATCAGGTATTTATCGACTTTCTCGCACAGCTTAGAGGTTATTACCTCTCCAGAAGCCGACGCCCATTTTTTCATTCTGTCATACTTGCTGGAGTCTATGATGTCAAAAATCTGAAATTAAAGATACGTCCAAATTCAGAACACCAGTATAACAGTCCGTGGAATATTGCAGCTGATTTTGATGTAACGATGCGTTTTTCATCAGAGCAGATTCAATCCATGCTCAATGAATACCAAACTGATCACCAGACTGAAATGGATATCGTTCAGATTGCAAACGAGATTTACCAATATACGTCAGGCTATCCCTATCTGGTGTCTGCCCTATGCAAAATCGTAGATGAAAAATTGTCTGGCTGCAAATCTGTCTGGACAAGGGAATATATTGTGGAAGCCGTTAAAATCCTGCTCGGTTCAAGGACAACACTGTTTGACAGTTTGACCAAACACCTCAGTGAATTTCCTGAAATGAAACAAATGTTATATACAATGTTGTTTCAGGGTGAACAAATTGCATTTAACCAGTATAACCACACCATAGAGCTTGCCTGCATGTTTGGATATGTTATTGCAGATGGCAGTACTGTCCGCGTCGCAAATCGTATTTTTGAAATTTGCTTATATAATCTCTTTCTGTCTGAGGAAGAACTGGCGAATGCGATGAGTCATCAGGCAAAGCAAGATAAATCTCAGTTTCTTTCCAATGGCAGACTGGATATGGTACGGGTTCTGGAAAAATTTGTACAATATTTTCATGATATTTATGGAGAAAATAATGAAAAATTTATGGAAGAACAAGGACGCAAAATTTTCCTATTATATCTGCGTCCCATTATAAATGGCACTGGAAATTACTATATTGAGGCACAGACAAGAGATGCAAGACGAACTGATATCATTGTAGATTATGCAGGTGAACAGTTTATTATCGAAATGAAAATCTGGCGGGGACGCGAATACAATGAGCGCGGCGAAAAACAACTGGCAGACTATCTGAACTACTTTCACCTAGACAAAGGCTATCTGCTGAGCTTTAACTTTAACCAGAAAAAAGAAACGGGTATTAAGACAATCACAGTCGGTGAAAAGACCATCGTGGAGGCTGTTATCTAACCACGCAATTGAGGAGGACTCACAAATAAAAGAATTCAAAAAATTTATTGACAGCTTTGTACAAAAGAATCAAATGATATTAGGCGACAATCTTGTCGGCGTTTATCTCCACGGTTCTGCGGTAATGGGATGTTTCCACCCCAAAAAGAGCGACCTCGATTTTATCATTGTTATTCAGCATGATCTGAATGCTGCTGTCAAACGTCAGTACATGGATATGGTCGTCGCGCAAAACAGTCATGATGCTATCATGGCTCCCGCAAAAGGCATCGAGCTTAGCATCGTGAAAGAATCTGTCTGCCGCCCGTTTGTCTACCCGACCCCATTTGTGCTTCATTTTTCCGCGTCACATTTGAACTGGTATCAGACAAATCCCTCCGATTACATTGAAAAAATGAACGGAACCGACAAAGACTTAGCTGCACATTTTACAATCCTCTACCACAGGGGAATGACACTTTGGGGAAAAGAGATTCCCGAAGTTTTCGCCGAAGTTGACGCCACTTATTATTTCGACAGTATTTGGAATGACATTGAAAATGCAAAAGAAGAAATCACCGAAAATCCTATGTATATCACGCTGAATCTGTGTCGTGTGCTCGCCTACCAGAAAGAGCAGCTCATCCTGTCCAAGTTAGAAGGCGGAACATGGGGGCTTGCAAACCTTCCACAAAAGTATGCACTTCTGATTGCTGATGCCCTGAAAGATTACACGACTGATCGTACCATGAAATTGAATGCAGCACTTGCCAGAGAATATGCCGCCTATATGTTACAACAGATTCGCATGGAAAATGAATGAAACAAAAACCACACAGCAGTCACAAAATGAACGAACTACTCTATAAAAGTATATAGAAAGGAATCCATAATGTTCAACCGAAACGACAACACCTACACTCCCACTTTAGAGGAAATCGAACTTTCCGTCAACAATCCGTTGTGGGATGATTTTTGTACTTACATGCACCAGCAGTATCACGCCAAACCGGAATTCTGATAAGACACTTTTTATAGCATTTATTAACTGTTATATCTTATCTTCAAAAAGTCCGCAAACCCTTGAAAATGCTAAATTTATAGTATGTGAGTTTGCCATTAGACTTTCCCTTGTGTTATATCCTTTTCCCTCGTGTTACGAACCCTCATAAGGGCAAAAATAAGGGAAAGAAAAACCTGTAACAAATTATAACATGAAATGAACAGGACAGGAAGAACTGATTGGAATGCTTTCACAAATTTCTCCAAAACACAAGAAGAAAGGACGAAAATATGAGGTTTATTCATGCAACATATAATATGCTCTATAACAGTATTGATGTAACCACTTTTGACGGATATATTTTACGGATATATTGCAGCAAAGCGGAAGAAGGATTAAAAACAACACCATGCTCTGAATGCGCCTTAAATGCTTTGGCAATAGACAATCCCCTTGAATACGCAACACTGTATCTTGAGGGCGGTATGCAGACATGGGTAGATGCGGAAGATTCATTAGAATTGTGGTAACATATTTTTCTTTGTACGGAGGACTGGTTAAAATATAAACCAGTTCTCTCTTTATTTGTAAAAGTAGAATGTATTAATGTCCGTTTTCTGCTAAAATTGTCCAATTTCTGCAACGGATATTGATATTTTTTGCGGGATTGTTTATATTGTCACCATTGATAGAAAAATTACTGGCAGATACACATATGGATAAGGGTATGCATTGATTTATGCAATTAAATCAATCATTTATCATTTCAATCCACACTATTTTAGTTGCTTTTCTTTATTATATAAGGAAAAGCGCTATACCATAACCGATGTAGTACAATGAATACGAAAGGAGCAGGATATGGAAACATATATTAAAGACTTAAACCTTTCTGAGGGAGTCAAAACAACCCTGTCATAGACTTTACAAATCACCAAAATTTCAGACCTTGAAGGGCTCAATTACCTGACATTTGCAAATAAATGTCCCAAAGGTTGTAATGCAACTGCCATTGCTAATGAACTGAACGCATTAGGATACCTATACCCACCGGAAAACGAAATATCTGTTAAGGATATCCCCATGTCAAAGCGGCTGGAAAATGTCCTTATGTTCCATAACATACTATACCTCTCACAGTTATCCATACATCCCAGAGAGGAAATATTGAAGTTCCGCAATTTGGACGAAAACACAATGCCGGAACTTGACAGCATATGTGAGAAATACGGCATCCGGATACGTTCCTTAGCTTCTATCAAAGAGGCGTTCAGCAACTGCCATTTCCCTGCAAGATTACATACCCTGTTCTTTCAGAATGATATATTCAGCATAGACGATCTGCAACACAAAACAGCCTATGATTTAAACGAAATATGTGGACATGATTATGCCCTAACTATGAAAACGTACTATACATTAAAGAAAAATGGAGTTATGTTTGAGGATTGGGAAGATAAGTATTTATTTGAGGTTTTATCGCAGAAAAACTCCGCTTTAATATGGAGAGAATATGACCTTGCCACAATGTCACAGTTATCGGATTGCAATGAGACACAGCTTAAAGAAATATGCTCTGCATTTCCTAAATTGTCGGAAACTATAAAGACCTTATTGCCAAGCATCCAATCATAAGTATCTTTACAATAATGTATCTAAGCACATATCTATTGTCAATTTTGGGGGTGATAACAGCCCCCATTTTATTTTCTCAAAATTACAACACCATATATCAGATAAGAGCATTTATTGGCGGTAAAATATTTCTTGAATTATTGGCGGTAATATATTATACTGTTTGTGTTGGCAAGGAAAGGAGGGAAGTATGCCGGAAAAGCATAGAGGGCGACCAACAACGGACAATCCCAAGACTATGCGAGTTGATGTACGTCTGACCGAGGAGGAATTGCAAATGTTAGACAAATACTGTCAGCAAGCAGGCGTATCACGCCCGCAGGGATTGCGTGACGGTATCAAGGCTCTCAATGCAAAAAAATAAAAGGAAGTGGTGCCGTTGGCAAACGTATTTACACCACTTCCCCTATGCCACCCGCACAAGGCGAGCTGCACAAATATTATAACACTGTCTGGCTATGTCTTGCAAGCGGCTTGTGGACAAAACAGAAAGGATAGATAAAGAGAATGGGAAAGATTTTAGAGGCATTTTTGACCGACCAGCTTCGTGTAGACAGCGGGACAGAAAGACGAAGTCCCGAGCACCAAAAGTTATCTGACAGAGGTTACGAACTCCAAGAGAAGTTAGCTGAAAAATTAAACGATGAAGAAAAAGAAATGTTGACGGAACTTGTGGAAACTCTTTTTGATGAGAGTTGCTATGACGCAGAGGCAAAATTTCAACGTGGTTTTCGGCTGGGCGTTCTTATGACAACAGAAATTTTTGCAGAGCAGGACATGTTTCTTTAAGGCGGACATATGTTTTGAAGCAGAGTGCCGCCAAGTAATCAGCTAAAGGAGACTGGCAACTGAAGTGCATACCAAGATGCACTAAAACATCAGGACAAAGCATTTGACAGACTGGATAATGCAGGGCTAAGCAAAGAACAGAGTGCAATCGTTGATAAAGCGATTTCAGCCGCCAACGACTGCGGAGCAGCATATGGTGCAGCCGCTTACAGATTAGGATTGCAGGACGGAATAAGGCTTGTATCTGAAATAAAGGAATTTGAATAATTGCATATGCAAAAGAACATTTTTATAGAATGAGAGTGCTCTTTTGAGACAACGGCGACAGGGAAAATCCTTGCCGCCATTTTTTTAATAAGTTCAATTATTTTCCGTATCATCACGAGAAATTTTATAATATTTTAAAACAGTATTGATTTCTTCGTCATAACATTCATAATCGCCATCTTTAAACTTGTTAAGAGCAATAATTTCTTTTGCTTTGGTCAGTTTGTCTATGGGTAATGCCGAGAATTTTTCCCACCATTCAGTAGTCAAATCACAATCGTGTTTTGTTACAGTAGTATAACGGCTTGCCATTCTTGCTCTTAAATCAGCATCATATATTCTTCTGTAGATAATGAATGTCTCAGGCATCCAAAGAATTTTAATGAACTCATCTACATCCCTGCCAAATGCTTCTTCAAAGAAATCTACTCCACGTCCAATTTTTCCTTTGGTCGAATTAAGCACCGCTTGAACAGCACGAATAAATTTTCTATTCCAATGTTTGCCTATAAAATCACGGTTCATGAAAAATTCCTTATCGTTTATTGGATGATACTTCATTGGAAAAGAGTAGATACTTGCGCCTAATTCTTCACATAAATCGACATTCAGTCTTAAACGATAATAAAGTTCTTCTGGCTTGTCTTCAAAGTTATACAAAAGATAGTTGGAAAGATTCTTAATACCACTACCTACGGCAGTGCGTATTGCTTGCTCGTAAACATCCTTTAGCTTCCAATGATCGAACGCAATTCGCAGAGGATAAATATTTACTTCTGCCAACTTTGTCATATTAACTTTGGTAATAAGGCGTGAATCAATTCCTTGATTAAAATCTACGATACGTTTTCTGCTTGAAGGTTTATGCGTTTTTTCGTACAGAGGGCGTACATATTCATCTAATCTCAAAATTTCTTCTTTAGAAGCGGAATAAGAGTTTAGACAATGAACATCTTCTAAGCGCATATAAAGCTCTGTTTTTTCTGTATCATCTTTTAACTTATCAATAATTTCTTTATATATTGAAATTGCTTTTCGGATATATGCTCTATCATTAAACGAATCACGCAAATTATTAATTGTTATTTCATATTCATTAGGAGGTATATAAGTTGCACCTGCACCAAAACCACAATCTTTAATTTCATCAACTATTTGGTCATAGCACTTTGATGCTAAAACATTATTATCAAGAAGAAGCAAGTCTTTTCTTGCGCCGAATCGCTTATCTGTGAACTCAATTCGTTGCTTTAAATTAATATAATCGCAGTATTGCGGTTCCAACTTCGGAACTGCACAAAATGGACAATTGTTCACACAGCCTCTTGTCATGTAGGCAAAATAGGCATTATTTGCAGGATACACGTAATCAATTTCTTCCAAAATAGAATAATCTAATGGAAGTTCGTCGATTATCAGTTCATTGCCTTCGTCTATATCGCCTGGGTGATTAAGTAACCCAATAAAAGGGCGTATACCAGTTGCATCGTAGACCTCATCTGGCAAAATTGAGGACATTATACCTCCCACCATAACGTCTTCTTCTTTTTTACAAAGTTGCTTTGCAAAATTTATGGTACTTATGGTAATGTCCCAGTAGAAAGTAAAAAGGGTTGTAATACCAACCTTGTCAAATCTCGGTTTAGAAAAATACTCTTTGTCTCTATATTTTTTTCGGTATTCTTTCAATATATCCAATACAAGTTCATCTGCAAAAATTTCTTCATTTTCAAGAGCAACGTATTTACCAACTTTGATAAAAGTGAACAAAGTGGGATAGTAGTCCTTCCAGAACACATCTGGAAAAATAATAGAGAGATGGTTAATTAAATCTTCACAGATTAAATCTACTGCAAGCAAACGCATATCTCCTTTGTAAAAACGCACATCATCACCAACCATACGGTAATAAGTTGCAAGTTTCATTAATCCCATAGGTGGATACTTATTTTTATAATTTGGCTCAATGAGCAAAACTTTTCTATTCATAAGGCATTATCTCATCTCTTCTTTGATTTTTTCTATGATTTGTTCAGCAATATCCTTTGGTGCAATTTCATTTATGATAGATAAAATTTTGCTTACGATTTTTCGCTCACTTCTTGATAATTTAGACATATTGCTAGTAACAAACGCTTTTTTCTTCTCATCCTCAATGACAACAATAGTGTTTTCCGCTTGCTCTTTTAACTTATTTGCACTGTATTTTTGTCCAATACTTTTGTGAACTTCAAACAAAGGCGAATTAGTATCGCTAATGTCTAATTTGTCCAATCGTTTACGAGCATCTTCAGCATTTTTCTTCGCCTTGTCAATATCAAATTGAAGTTTTTGACGTTCTTCTTCATTTACGAAGCCCTGTTCTTTCTCTTTCTTTTGGTATTCCGTCACTTTAGCAAGATATTCTTCTTGACGCTTATAATCATTTTTTACTCTGTTAGCTTCATAGTAAAGTTTGTGAAGAACATCAAAAAAATACTCTCGCAAACAGTCTTCAAACAAAACACGAGTTTCATTTTCATTAAAATAGTCGCGTTGAGAATTCGGGATAAGGTCTTTGCTTACAGCGAAGACTTCTCCAACAAAATAGTAATTGCCACGGCTCTCCTTAAACAAATCCTGCAAAGCATCATCGTTTCCCAACTGAATATTTCCACTTCTAACACGCAAACCCCTCATTATGTTTACTTTAGGTATTTGCTTCTCAAAACGAGAAAGTCCTACCCACATCCAAGCAATTAGGTTTCCATCTGCACCGCAAAAATCCTTGAATTCCAAGCGAGAAATTTCATCATAATTTTTCAAGTTAGCCCCACTTTGTTCTTTAAGTTTTGCCGTGTATTCCTTGAAAATTTGAGAGCCATTTACTCTTACGCGGTACTCATCTATTTTATATCCGAGCTTTTGAGCGTAAGCATAAATATGGCTTCGCAAAATGAAGGTATTCTTATATGGTACAGGAACAACAAAGCTCAAGTATTCACGTACTTTGTTTTCGTTGAGCAAATCAGTATTTTCTTTGTTGATTTCAATCATCTCTACTTCAAAATAGTGATCTTCACTTTTTTCCGTTTCGGTAGAATATGTAATTATTTCATCCCAAATTTCATCAAGTGTATATTTTTTATTTTCTACAAGCATTGCCCGCATCTTTTGGGCATTACACGTCATTATCGACTTAACATTTTCGCCTAAGTAACTTGTAGTAAACTTTAAGCTTTTACAGTATGCAAGACCACAAAGGCGACCAATACCTCGAAATCCTTTGTTTTTACCAATTTCTTTATTACTGTTTGCGATGTCACCGACATCCTCAACAAAGTCAGACTCTCTTACACCAGTTGCATTATCTTTGATACTAATATATCTCTTTTTTGTATCAATGAAAATGTCAACACTACCTTCGTTGGCAGTCAAAATCCCCATAGAAATAGCAAGATCAATTTGGTCGCAAGCGTTCTGTATGTATTCTCGATAGATAACCTTTGAATCAGAGTACATTCCTGTTGTAAGATTGTCAAGTATATTTTTCCCTACTGTTGCCATAACTATCTCCTTACTTAAACTGTTTGTATATCGGTTTTGGAAATTTTATATTCAAAAGAGACCGAAAGACGGGATTTTGAATAATATATTCACCCTGCTTTAAGCGAGTCATCATAGTTTTATATACAGGAGGAATACTCTTGTAGTCGCTCTTGGTAACTTCAATAGAGTTTGTTCTTCCATAAGCGTGTGTGGAACAATTACCAGTAACACGGTCGTGAATAGCACTTCTAAATTGTTCCGCAGCAAACAGGACAACGCCAAGGGAACGACCTCTTTCTGCAACATCAAGAACTTGTCGCAAAATAGGAGAATTCTTTGGAGTTTCCTTGGATGCATACTTGTTAAGCTCATCAATGAAAATAACAATTCTTGAAGGCGGATTTACACCTTCTTCACCAGAGTATTGACCCAACTGCAAGTCATAAATGGTACGGATAGCATCACCAAATACATATGCCTGCTTATCCTCGGAAAGTTTGGCAATATCAATAACGTGAACCTCATTTTTTTTGATATATTTTAGAGCATCACCTATACGGGTTTCACTATCTTCTTCTCGAATATCTCTTGCGAAAATCTTGTTATCTGTAATACTCTTATTGATAATTCTGTAGAACTTACGCCAACTTGCCACAGGGATTTCCTTATCCTTTCCAGAGGTTTCAGAAGAGCATTTTTCTTTCACTGCTTCAAGGAAATCCTGCCAATCACTTACTTGATTGAAACGACCCTGACCAGACATAATGTAGCTGATGATAGATTCCATCGTTTGAGTAGAGTCGTCAATATTGGCAAACATCAAATCAAGGTTTTCTTTATCATATTTGTAAATATATTTAAACTTCTTGGCCTTTTTCTTTTTGATATTATCCTCGACCTCTTCTGGCGTCATATATGTATTCCAATGACGTGTTTTCGGAATCGAATAAGGATAGTAATACCTGACATTCTTGAATGGTTCCGCCGCCAATCCTAATTTTTCATACTTTTCAAAAGTATCCTTTCGGGCAGCCTCAGGATTACTTTCATCTGCAAAATCATTTATTTGGTCTATGGCAAGCAAATCCTTGCCTTTAACATTAAAAAGAACAAAGGCAACATTATCCTCATCTTCGTCTTTGGAATTTTTCTTCATATAACTGTCCTGAATGGCTTTCAGCAAAAACATAGCGTAGGAAGTTTTGGACGCAAGACCAGAAATGCCCGAAATATTCAAATGTGCACCTTCGGGACCGATGATGAATTTGGAGTTGAGATTGACAGGAAGCGTAACCCTTTCGCAACCCTTCGTTCCCTCATACATTTCGAGATAACCACATATTAGGGGATTGCGTATATCATTTAGTCCGAGGGCATAGTTGATTTCTTCAGCAGTCGCTAGCATAACTTTTGCATTGTTTTGTACGGGAATATAAATATTATTTGTGTTACAAACCACTTTAGCAGTTACATAGTTCATTCCAACACGTAGAGTGTTCCCTTCAGCACTTACATCACCAAAATCACTTGAGATAAAATTCGTTAAAAAACTGGCGGCATCAGTGATATGAGCTATGTCCTCAATTACACCGTAAGAAAACGAATTGTTGACATGCTGCACTTTCACAATATCAAAAGGGTTTAAGATTAATTCAGGGTCAGTCCAAAAAGTAAAATCATCAATAGTTGTTGGTTTCTTTTCTGTCGCTAACACACGGCCTATAATTTTGTTTGTCATATTCTTTATCCTCCTAAAATAGATGCAGGAACATCTCTGTACTAATGTATCTGCTTTTAACATAGGACTCAGTCAAAAATACTGGATATAAATGGTTTGCCCACCGGCGGTCTGTTCCATAGCAAGTGGGATTTCGTTCGTTAATAATGTTTGCCGAAATTAAATCTACAACATCGCTATCAATGCCATTATCAATTTCTTTATCCATCATTATTTTTTCTACCTTTACGACTCCATCGAAAGGTGTCTGTGTTCTTTTTTTATCCCGAAGGCGAATATACCATACGCCAAATTGAACATCGCCTAAATATTCTCTGTTTTCATATCTTGCAACAGGCGTTCTGTGGAAAACTGGTAAATCTGCGATATAATTCGAATTTGGTTTTCCAGTATGATCAAGGCAGCTTTCAGGATTGAAAGATTTTGAAACACCAATAACCCAACTGTAATTATGTTTAATTTTTTGCAGAGTTCGTAAATCGCCTCTCCCAGTTTTCATAATCTTATATTCAAGAGAACCGTCTTTCAGCAAGTAGGCATCTTGCCCTAATCGCTCGTCCTTAACAAGTTCGGCTACCATTCTTTTTTCTGCTTCAATCATGTAGTCTTGAATTTTTGCAACAGCTAAATTGTCAAGCTTAACATCCGTCGAACCAACTTTAGAGGTTGAATATGGCAAAATTGCTGAAAATGTCAAGCCTAATCGTTTTAGTTCATCGCTTTCATTAAGTTTTGCAACTTTTGAAGCAAAATAAGCTGTATCATCCCATCCGTCCGTATTTGCTTTGTCTGGAAGTGCCAACACTAATTCGAGATAAAATCGTTCTTTTTGCATACGCTTGTTCTCACGCTTACAACAGCCAATACCAATCTGACCAGCTACAACAGGAAAAACTTGCTTGTTATATGCAATATCATCGACCTTAAAAACATGGCGAGAACCATCAAGGAAATATTTAAGAAGAGGAGGCTCCCCAACCTCTTGAAGTTGGTCTGCCAACGGTCTTAAATTGATGGACTTCTTTGGGGAACCAGTTTCTCCAGAGTCCTTCCACTTTATTATTTTATTAGGATCGTCATCGTAATCTATGGAAGGCAAACCAATAGAGTCATAGCTATACTTGTATGTATGATAGCTTTTTCCCCTTGTTTCCTTTTCGATAATTTCCATTATTTTAGCCATATTAAAATCCTCCTTGCTGCCATTCATTTACCGAGGAAATCCAACATTCAGTCAAATTATTATCGGTAACAGCCGCTGCAAACGGCTTAGCAAGAAAATAATTTATCTTCCGTAGTACAGTTCCGTAATCCTCGGTATTTGTATCAATTTTACGGCAGAAAGCTTTCCATTTTTTCTTCATTGCTTCGTCATTCCCAAAACCCATAACCTGCTCAAATTGTCCGACCGTAAAGGTACGTCCACGGTTTTCAAAGGTCTTTTTCAAAGCTTCGGTAAGAGTGGCTCCGTCAAAATTAAATTTATTTGCAAGGTAATAAATGTCGTAATAGTCTTTCATTCTACTGGAGAACTCCATTAGGCTGAGTATTGCGTCTATCTTTTCTGCAATCGTTGTTTCAAGTGAATAAGTATTCACTGTAGGTGATGGGAAATCATCGAGCTGCGTAGGGATTTTTCTTTTTTCTTGTTTTGGTACAATAACATCGCCAACACCGAAATCAATACTGAATGGTGTTTTCGTATTCTTAATCCGAGCCACGAGGGAAGCTCCGATACCAGCATACTTCTTTGCAATGGCAATAGGCGCAATTTCCTTAATTTCAAAGGTAATAAAATCATTTCCAGTAGATGTTTCAATGATTTCTTCCAATACTGGTTTCAACTGTTCGGGAGTATTGGGTACTTTTCTAAGAAGAAAATCAACATCCACTGTAACACGGCTGTCAAAGTCAGTAACTGAATAAATGAACAGTCCGCCTTTAAGTACAAGATTATCGGCATATTTGGATTTTTCCAAACGGCGCAGGAACTCCTCCTGACAAAAGAGTTGTAGGCAGAGCTGATAACTTCTACCACTTTCCGCAGCTTTGTTTTTCAGTCGCGCAAGCACAGACGCAGCTATGTCAGCCATTCAAAAGCACCTCCATTACATTCATGACCTTTGTATAAAGCTTCATTTCCTTTGCATATTTAGAAAGGTTCGCAAGATTTTTGTTGTCATCAGCGGCATAGGCGTTGACAGCTTTATTGAAAATTTCATTATCCAGTTTCGTGCGATACTTGAAACAATCGCAAAGCGTTCGTTCACGGTCGTAAACCGCTAAAGAAACACCGTTAAAATTATCAGTTACCTTACCAAGATTAAATATATTTTTTTGAATAAAGTAAGCCTTCAGCGGTATCTCTTGTACTCGTTTTACTGTTCTTGAAGCTGTTCTAGGTACAGCAATTGACCATTCACGAGGTGAAAAATCACTATATCCATAATGAAACAAAGCCGATTCTACACAGATAATTCCTTGTGGAAGAATTTCCTTTATTAATTGCTCATCTGTTGCTATTACATTTTGAGGTAGTTGATAGAAACCACGACGAATTCTTTCTATGACACCTTCCTTACAGAGTGCTGCAACTTCATAGTTTTTAATGCCTGCCAAAACGAAATCTGATGTTTTTGCTATACCGCCCTTATTTAAAATTACTTTTTGTGCATGTGTTTTTTTATCCAAACAAACACCAACTTTCTACATGCAAATCCAAATAATTGTACGCTTATATTCTATAATAAACTAAGAAGAATTGCAAGATTTACAAGCGGACATTTTTTTGGATTCGCATGTCGATTGTAATTTTTTTATTTTGGCATGTTCTATTCCTCTCATGAATGTAAATACAATAATCCTAATTATTCACTCTGATATAATACAGACAAATTATCGTTAAGTGTGATGTATTTGACTTCGACTCATCTTTATGCCCATATGCTGCACCTGCTTTTCGACAGCCTCCACATTCTGCGCTAGCTGCTCTATTGTGCCAGTACGGTTTTCGGGCTTGATTTCCGGCTGTATCAGTTCCTTTGGGTATTCCTGCCTTGTATGGATATCCATATAAGATTTCAACCGGTAGTAATAGCCTTCATTCCTGTTATCTTCAAACACAGGGGAAACTTCGCCCTTTGAGGTCTGCCACCGCATAAGGCGTGGGAACCAGCATAACCCGTCTTTTATGATCTCCTTAAATGAATTTAGCAGTTCCCCAAGTGCGGTAAACAACCCCCGAAATCTGTTTCCTGCCTCTATATCCTCCCCACGTTCCACATGGTTCGCAAATTCCTCAATCAATGGCGCAAAGGGAAGATACGCTTGTATAAACTGCTTTATCTTTTGAAGTGCTTTCAGAAAGATATTGGAACTTTCAATCTCCCCGTCTAGTTCCTCCAGTTTCTTCTGCGTAGTGGATTTCTTATGGTTCAGGACGAGAATGTCAGTCTCCAATCCTATTTTATTCGTTGATAGTTTTTCTATCTTTTCTTCCTCTTTTGCAACCTTGTATTCCGCAACCGTCAGGTCATGGTTTTTGCCCTTTTTCTTTTCCCTTATTTCCTGTTGGAAGATGGCTTTCATATAGTGGTTGGCGTCTGCCCGCATTTTATCCTGTAAAACTTCTGACAGGACTTGGGGCGTGAATACGGAACGCTTTGACACTTTTGTTGACAAGCCACGCTTAAACCCTCTCCCTATCGGAATGCCTACAACGTGCATATGCGGGCTTGCCTCATCAAAATGGATTACCGCATTGGCAATCTTAAAATCTGGCAGATACTCCTGCAGTTTCAAAAGGAGCTGCTTATAGACCTGTTTCATAAATATTTTGTCACCGCTGTTCTGTTCCCAAAATTTTTTATCCCCACATTGTATGATGACCTCCACCGCCATGTCCTGTTCCGTTTCGGACACATGTTCAAAATAATCGCCAATCCGTCTTTCCGGTCTTGTCTGCTTTGCATTGTATTCTTGCAGGGCGGTGTCAAATTCTTTGCGGTATACATTTTTCACGTCCTGCATGAGATTGGTTGTCCCATAAAGAAGTGTGATGTTATCCCTGCTGTAATCCTGCGAATGGTATTTCCTCAGATTGTGTTTTGCAACTCCGGCAAGTTTTGCCTTGCTGTTGATTGCGCTGTTCTTATTGCTGATATGGTTGCTGAAAGAAATTTCTCCCATGTTTCCTCCCTGATTTCCGCGGGCAACGAGCCAAGCGGATAAGCTTGCTTATCCATTTGGCGACTGCCGCGAGAGCTGACGCTTCATTTATGAAGTGTCAGCAGCCATGTTGAAGCAGTGCGGTTATCATCTTGGCTCCGCCATAGATGATAACCCCCTAGCAGTATTGTCAAAGTCAATGTTCCATTGCCTTCGCCAATACTGCGGGGGCTCTCCGAGGGTATTCAGCAAAATGTGCTTTCGGCATATTGGAAACAGTTTTCCGGCTATTCTATGCTTATTTTGTTAGCAATCCTTTTATTTCCGCCCGTCTTTGTTATCCTTATCTGTACCCAATATACGGATTATGCTGAATTACATTTCTGCTGTTTCCGGCGGTCAACTGATTTTCTTCAAAATGATTGCATTTTTTAAGTTCATTTTTTACGGAATATATATCACAGTTTTTTCAGTGAACTTACTTTTTAAGTTCATTCTTAAAAAGTGACTGCATTTTTTGAGTTCATTTTTCAAAAATGATTGCATTTTTTAAGTTCACTATAACTGTGAGCCTGCCTATTATACAACCGCCTTTCTTGTGACAGCCTTGACGTTTCCCTTGTCCCGCAAATCCCTTCCTTCATTCACCGTCATAAACAGTTCCAGAATGTCCTTTTTGATAAGTACCTTTCTCCCCACTTTTAATACAGGGAGTTTATTCCACTCCACCAGTTTCCTTAGTGTGTTCCGACCTATTCCGGTGTAGTCTGCCGCCTCCTCAATGGAAAGGGCAATCTTCATTTCTGTCATTCATTCTCCTCCTCGCAAATTGCATTATGCAATTTTATAGTATGCTTACTATACATCATTTATATTTCCTTGTCAAGCGTTATGTGATTTTTGAAATTATCTTTAACTTGCATATTGCAACAATTGTTTTGGTATGGTATACTTTAACCATACCGATAAAGGAGGAAAACCAACATGAAAGACAAAGAACTGCGCAGGGTAATCGGTGTCAGGGCAAAACAGCGGAGACTGGAATTAGGCATCAACCAGCCTTATGTTGCTGAAAAAATGGGTGTTACCGCATCCACCATTCAGAGGTATGAGGCAGGAACGATTGACAATACCAAGAAACTTGTCCTTGACGGTCTGGCAGACGCACTCCATGTTTCTATAGAGTGGCTAAAAGGCGAAACGGAGGAATACGAATCTGACATTACGGATAAAAAGGAAATGTTAATCCGTGACGCCATGTCCTCCATTCTTTCTAAGCTGCCCTATGACATGGAAACTTCCGAATCAGACTTTTCAAAAGACCTGTTGCTGCTGATGCTGCAGGAATATGAGCTGTTTGTGGATTCGTTCCGCCTTGCGTGCAGGAAGTTTAAGGGCAGCAAGGAAAGTACACAGCTTGCAAAGACAATGGGATTTGAATCGGACAAGGAATATAATGAAATCATGTTCCTGCGGGAGATTACCCACACCGTAAATGCCCTTAATGATATGGGCGACATAGTGAGGCTCTACTCCAAAAACCCTGATGCCGCCGCTGCAAGGCTTTCCGGTCTTTTATCAGGGGAAGATTCCGGTTCGGTATAGCGGGACAGCAGATTTTATGCTATCCTTATTTTCAGAAAGCATTCCATCAGTTCCGACTGCCATATCTGTTCAATGACTACATACGCTTAAAATGCGTTCATTGAAAGGAGAAAGGATTATGGCAAAAGGATCAGTGCGGAAGAAAGGTAAAAAATGGTACTACCGCTTTTATGTGGAGGACGCAAGCGGTAACATGGTACAGAAAGAGTGTGCAGGAACAGAAAGCAAAAGCGAAACGGAAAAGCTGTTAAGGCAGGCAATGGAGGACTATGAAAGCAAGAAATTCATTGCAAAGGCGGACAATATCACTCTCGGACAGTTGCTTGACACATGGGCGGAGGAAGAATTAAAGACAGGAACATTGAGCAATGGCACTGTCGGTACTTATTTACAGGCAATTAACCGCATTAAACAACACCCTGTAAGCAGACGGAAACTCAAAACAGTCACTTCGGGGCATTTACAGCAGTTTATGGATTTGCTCTCATTCGGCGGAACGGTTGAGGACTTTGTTTCAAAGGGATATTCCATTGACTATATACGGTCTTATTCCGCAGTATTGCAGCAGTCCTTCCGTTTTGCAGTGTTTCCCAAACAGTACATCACATTCAATCCCATGCAGTATGTGGTAATGAGGCACAAAAAGGACGATATGGACTTGTTTGCAGAGGAAACGGACACTGACACAGGCAAGGTCAAGCCTATTTCGTATGAGCAGTATCAAAAACTGACTGCACAGCTTGGAAAACGCAGCAAAGACGCAATCCTGCCCGTACAGATAACCTATTTCACAGGACTCAGGCTTGGGGAAGTGGCAGGTCTGACTTGGCAGGACATCAACCTTGAGGAACAATATCTGACAGTCCGCAGGAGCGTCCGTTACAACGGCGCTACCCATAAGCACGAAATCGGCTCAACCAAGAGGAAAAAAGTGCGTATAGTTGATTTTGGAAACGCCCTTGCGGACATCTTGAAGAAAGCAAGGAAACAGCAGCTTAAAAACCGTATGCAGTATGGCGAACTCTATCACAGAAATTTCTACAGGGAAGTTACAGAGAAAAACAGAGTGCATTATGAGTATTACAACCTGTCAATGACAGAAGATGCGCCGGAGGATTATACGGAAATCTCCTTTGTATGTTTGAGGGAAGATGGCTGTCTTGAACTTCCCGCCACCGTAGAAACAGCCTGCCGGACAGCGGCAAGGAAAGTACCGGAGTTAGAGGGTTTCCACTTCCACACACTAAGGCATACCTACACAACGAACCTGTTATCAAACGGGGCGCAGCCAAAAGATGTGCAGGAACTTTTAGGACATTCGGACGTAAGCACTACAATGAATGTCTATGCGCACGCTACAAGGGAGGCTAAGCGGGATTCCGCTAAACTCTTGGATAAGGTTGTGGGAATGAATTAAGCAATGAAAACTGAATAACAAAAACTTTCCCTTGTAACCTGCTCATAAGGGCAAAAACAAGGGAAAAGGATACATATTTTAAGGTTAGGTATACCGTAAAGCCTTGAAAATTAAGAAAAGTTAAGGCAGTTAATAGATAAATCGGAATTTGCCTTCAGTAAGTGCAGTTGGGAATACGGCTGGAACATCAAATTTAAAAAGGGAAGCAAATCACTATGTACTGTTTATCCCAGAGAAAACTTTTTCGTCCTAATGATCGTGATTGGCAAAAAGGAAAAAGACTGCTTTGAGGATGCCCTCCCCTCCCTCTGCCCAGAAATCCGACAGATTTATGAGGAGACCAAAGAGGGAAATGGTCAAAGATGGCTGATGATACCAATTGAGGACAACGATAAAGTCTATGCAGATGCCAAAACAATCTTAGGCTTTCGCAGTTATTAAACGAAATTCCTCCATCATGCTGTCCTCCGTTATCCGCAAAACCAACAGTTGTAACGCCAACATTTGCTTCACTGTCTTTAGTATAGTCCGTATATTGTGTTTTATCAATACTATTTGTTGTTTTGTCAACGTTAGTATTTTGTGCATCTGCTCCATTAATACGATACTGTCTTTGTATCAGCTTCACAAATGCCTGCTGTCCGCTCTGTTTTCCGTCAAAGACCGTTTTTACTGTAATATCTGCTTTTTCACTGGCGCAATTACCTGTCACATTATTCATAATTTTAATCCTTTCCATTTTCTATAATTGCCCTGTCGCTGTATAAGGAAATGGACTTATTGGCATTGCCATATCCACAAGTTTCTGAAATAATGCCCTAAAAAAACAGGGAAACAAATCTGAATCGTCAGTTATTTCCCTGCTTTAACCGTTTGAAGCCTTGCAAGCCGTTCTACCTCTGCTACGCTGAGTTCAGAACATTCTGCAATCTCCTCAATTGTCAACTTTCCCATTTTAATCATTCTAAGTGCCGTTCTCTTTTTTGTTTCATT
>ERZ808054.724-NODE-724-length-25676-cov-36.442556_pt1 | contig 25676 bp, 27 predicted proteins | sample MGYA00380201_ERZ808054 | MGnify/ENA primary metagenome ERZ808054 (study PRJEB31490, sample SAMN06133419) | mouse gut metagenome | isolation source: Z5_2 | host: mice | place: China: Chengdu | collected 2015-05 ...
ATCAGCGGTTTAGCTCAACAATGTGTTAATTTCTTTGCAAAAGAAACCGTCACTTTGCCGAGTGGCGGTTTCTGCGTTTCTTGATCATGATGGTAACTGTAAAGTCTCCCACATGAAATGTAATACGCATGAGCCTCACCTCCTCTCGGAGGATGTAGCCAAACCGCCGACCGTATGATTGCAGCGCCCTTCCGGCCTCCCGTTCGGGAGGCTCTTTTATTATATCGAACGCGGCAAATTTTGTCAATTCCGGGTTTTCCGGTTCCTCTCCCGGCAAGCCAGCTCGTCCAAGCTCAGATCATAAAGATCCGCCAGAGCGATCAGTGTAGACAAATGCGGCTCACGTTCGCCGTACTCATAACGTTGGTAAGTATGTACTCCAATGTCGAGCTTACTGGCAATATCCGTCTGCTTTAATCCTCTGCTTTCCCGCAGATAGCGCAGATGTTCACAGAAATTCATAGCGCCCCCTTGACATGCCTGTTTGGGCATGTTATAATCCTCTCATAACATGCCCAAATAGGCATATGCACAGAGGGATAAGATGGAAATCATCAGTCAATTTTTTCACTATCTATATGACGCTGAATACGCCGCGTTAGAGGCAGACGAGGAATACCAGGCCGCCAAAACGGCCCGCATCAAAGCGGAAAAGGAACTGGTATTCGCCATGACGCGCAAACAGCGCCGCATGTTCCATGAGTACATGGCAAAAGTCCGGCAGATGGACAGCCTCGAACTCCGCCGCCTGTTCTCCCGCAGTGTACTCCTCATGGAAGTCAAAGAAAATGTTTCACGCGAAACATCCGTTTCTCTATAGCGTCTCCCCGAACAGCGCCCAGGTGTTGCTCCCGGTGATCCGGACGTCGATATACCGCCCGATCAAAGAGCCGTCCCCCTGGAGGTGGACCAGCCGCCCTCCCGCCGTCCGGCTGGATAGGGGCCACGCCGGGTCGCCGCTCTCGCCGTCCACCAAAACCCGCAGGGTCCTTCCCACATAGGCCCGGTGAAGCTCTCCGGAGATACGGTTCTGGGCGTCCAGAAGACGGTCGAACCAGACCTGCTTTTCCCCTCGGGATACGGGGTCCGGCATCTTCGCCGCCGGGGTGCCGGGCCGGGGGGAGTAGATGAAAGTGAAGAGGGCGTCATAGCGCACCTCCTCAATGAGGGAGACGGTCTCCATAGCCTCCGCCTCGGTCTCCCCGGGGAAGCCGATGATGATGTCGCTGGTAAGGACCACGTCCGGCATGGCCTCCCGGGCCATGCGGACCTTTTCCAGATACTGCTCCCGGGTGTAGCCCCGGTTCATGGCCTTCAGCACCCGGCTGCTGCCGGACTGGACCGGCAGATGGAGCTGCTTGGCCACATGGGAACATTCCGCCATGGTCTCAAAGAGCTTCCGTCCCGCGTCCTTGGGATGGCTGGTCATGAACCGGACCAGATAGTCCCCGGGGATCTTATCGATCTCCCGGAGCAGGTCCGCGAAATCCATGGGCTCGTCCAGGTCCTTGCCATAGGAGTTCACATTCTGTCCCAGAAGGGTGATCTCCCTGTACCCCGCCTCCGCCAGGGAACGGACCTCGGCCAGCACGTCGGAGGGCTCCCGGCTCCGTTCCCGGCCCCGGACATAGGGCACGATACAGTAGGAGCAGAAGTTGTTGCATCCGTACATGACGGATACCCATGCCTTCACGCCGCTCTCCCGGACCACTGGCAGTCCCTCGGCGATGGCCCCGTGTTCGTCGGCGATGGAAAAGGTCCGCTTGTGGCCTGTATACACGCCGTAGAGCAGCTCCGGAAATTTCCACAGGGCCTGGGGCCCGAAGACCAGGTCTACGTGGCGGTAGGAGTTTTTGATCTTAGCCGCCACCACCTCCTGCTGGGCCATGCAGCCGCACAGGCAGATGATGAGGTCCGGGTTCTTCTCCTTGGCGTGGACCAGCTGGCCCACTACGCCGAAGACCTTTTTCTCCGCGTTCTCCCGGATGGCGCAGGTGTTGATGACGATGATCCCGGCCTCAAAGGGGTCCTGGGTGAAGCCGCAGCCCATATCCTGGAGCATCCCCATGAGGCGCTGGCTGTCGGCCACGTTCTGCTGGCAGCCGTAGGTCTGCGTATAGGCGAGCGGGAGGCCCTCGGGACGCCCCTCGTTCAGCTTTCTGATCTCCGCGCAGAATTGCTTTTGGCGCTCGATCTCCTCCGCGGCGATCCGATTGGCCGTTCCCATGGCGTCACTCATTGTCCCTGCTCCCTTCACGGAAAATATCGTCCGCGTCCCCGGCGGCGTACTCTCCCCCTGTGTTGACGCGGCTTATTATATCATTTCGATCAACAAACGTCAATTTTGTTTTTATCTTTGCGATAGGAAACCATTTTCACCCACTTGCACCGGTCAGTGAAGGGGACAAACCGTTTGTCCGCAGCAGTCCGCCGGCACCAAAAAAGATGCACCGCTACGCGGTGCATCTTTTTTGGTGCGCGAGGCGGGACTTGAACCCGCACGCCCGTAATGAGCACTAGAACCTGAATCTAGCGAGTCTGCCAATTCCACCACTCGCGCGCATGTATCCAATTGTTCAAAAGGGGAGTGGTGCGAGTGACGGGACTTGAACCCGTACGTCAGTTGACACACGCCCCTCAAACGTGCCTGTCTACCAGTTCCAGCACACTCGCGTTTGCTTCCCCCACGGGAAACCCGCAACGATTATTATAGCGGCTCTTCCCCGCTTTGTCAACCATAAATTTCATCCCGCGCCGGATTTTTTCTCAAGCCCGGTGACAACCGGCTCCGCATGTGGTACACTGGAGAAAATCCTGCAAGGAGGACTGCCCTATGGAGCCAATCACCCCCCAGCTGGTCCGTCAGATGCTGCCGCCCCGCCGGGCGGACGGGCACAAGGGGACCTTCGGCCGGGTCTATCTCTACGGCGGATGCCCCGATTACACCGGCGCGCCGGTCTACGCCGGCGAGGCGGCGGTGCGCACGGGCAGCGGCCTGGTGTTCGTGGGCGTGCCGGAGGAGGTCTATCCCATCGCCGCCGCCCGGTGCCGGGACGCCATGGTCCAGCCCCTGCCCCGGGAGGACGGCGCGCTCCTGGAGCGGATGGCCGCCTGCGGCGCCGCGCTGATCGGGCCCGGCCTGGGACGGGCGGCGGAGACGGAGGCGCGGGTCCTGTACCTCCTGGAGCGGCTCCAGATCCCGGTGGTACTGGATGCGGACGGCATAAACGCGGTTTCCGCACATATAGATGGATTGGATGGCCGGCGGGCCGTAACGGTAGTGACCCCCCACGAGGGCGAGTTCGCCCGTCTGGACCCCTCCTTCTCCCCCGGAGCCGGGAGGGAGGAGCGGGAACGGGCGGCGGCCGCCTTCGCCCGGAGGCACGGCTGCGTGGTGGTCCTCAAAGGACCGGGCACCATCGTAGCCAGCCCCGACGGGCGGACACTGGAGAACGCCACCGGAAACTGCGGCATGGCCAAGGGCGGCAGCGGCGACATCCTGGCGGGGATGATCCTCTCCCTGCTGGGCCAGGGCGCCGGAGCGGCCGAGGCCGCCGCCTGCGCCGTGTGGCTCCACGGCCGCGCGGGGGACCTGGCGGCGGAGGAGCTGACGGCCTACGCCATGACGCCCACGGACCTGCTGGGACGCCTGCCCGCCGCGTTCAAAGAACTGGAGGACTAAAAAGGAGGAAGGACCCGTGCGAAAAGCGCTGCTTTTTGCACCAATGCTGATGCTCCTGCTCACCGCCTGCGGCGGCGGAGGGGAGAAAGTGGACCCGGCGGCGGAGCTGCAGGCTCAATACGCCGCTTTGGACGCGGCTACCATGGAGGCGGACGTGATCTGCCACTACGCCGACGAGCTGCGCACCTATACCCTGCTGTGCGCCTACACCCCGGCGGAGAGCACCGTGACGGTGCTGGCTCCCGCCAATCTCTCCGGCATCTCCGCCACGGTGGCGGACGGAAAGCTCCATCTGAACTACGAGGACGTCTCTCTGGACGCCGGGGGGTACTCCGCCGCGGCCATCTCGCCGGTGGCGGCCCTGCCCAGGCTCATGGCGGCGGCAGGAGGCGGCTACCTCACCGAACAGAGCGAGGAGACCCTGGGGGACCGGACCTGCCTCCGGCTGGCCTGCGACCTGCCGGACGATGAGACGACAGTATATACCACCTGGTTCGACCAGGAGACCCTGCTGCCCCTGCGCAGCGAGATCACGGCGGACGGCGAGATGGTCTTCGAGGTGGCCTGGAACCGCTTCGAAGTCACCAGCCAGGCCGCGCCGCAGGACGGCACGGCCACCCCGCCCGCCGAAGACGGACAGCCGGACGCATCCGGCCAGACCGCCCCCGCGGACCCGGCCGTTCCCCAGGAGGAGCCGGCCCAGCCCGCCGAGGACGCCCGGACGGAGACGGACGAGGCTGCGGCCTACGCCTCGGCGGAGGAGTAGCGACCGCCCATACGAAAGAGGAAAAGGATAAAAACCGATGGACAGCACACTGAGACGGACCTGGGCGGAGATCGATCTGGACGCCCTGGCCCACAACTACCGGACCCTGCGCTCCCGGATGGGAGGGCGCGCCCGCTTCCTGGGCGTGGTGAAGGCGGACGCCTACGGCCACGGGGCCGTGGAGGTATCCCGTACCCTGGAGGAGCTGGGGGCGGAGTACCTGGCGGTATCCAACCTGGACGAGGCGCTGGAGCTGCGCCAGGGGGGCGTGGCCCTGCCCATCCTCCAGCTGGGGCTGACCCCGGCGGACCAGACGGCCCAGGCCATGGCCTGCCGGGTGACCCAGGCGGTGTGGAGCGAGCGCGCCGCCCTGGACTTCTCCCGGGAGGCCCAGAAGGCCGGAGGAACGTTAAAGATACATATCAAGCTGGACACTGGCATGTCCCGGCTGGGGTTCCCCTGCGGCGAGGAGCGTTTCGAGGAGTCGATGGAGGCCATCCGCCGGGTGTGCGCCCTGCCGGGACTGGAGGCGGAGGGGATCTTTACCCATTTCGCCGTGTCCGACGAGGCGGACGAGGACAGCCGGGCCTATACCCTCCGGCAGTACCGTCGGTTCACCGCCATGACGGAGGCCCTGGCGGATAAAGGCGTCACCTTCGCCATCCGGCACTGCGCCAACAGCGGCGCGGCGGCGGGATATCCCCAGTTCGCCTGCGACATGTTCCGCCCCGGCATCGTGTCCTACGGCATCGGCCACCAGGCGGAGGCCCTGGGCCTTCGTCCGGTGATGACCCTGAAGACGGTGGTGGGGGCGGTGCGGGAGCTGCCGGAGGATACCGCCGTCAGCTACGGCTGCACCTTCCGCACTGCGCGGCCCAGCCGGATCGGCGTCCTGCCCATCGGGTACGCCGACGGGCTCCACAGGGTACTGTCCAACCAGTGGCAGGTCTGGACGCCCTGGGGGACCGCGCCCATCGTGGGCCGTATCTGCATGGACATGTGCATGGTGGACCTCACCGGCCTGCCCCAGGTCCGGGAGGGCGGCGAGGTGGAGGTCTACGGGGCCCACAACTCCGTCAACGAGGCCGCCCGGCTGGCGGGGACCATCGCCTACGAGCTGACCTGCGCGGTCAGCAGGCGGGTGCCTCGGGTCTACTGCCGGGACGGGCGCGAGGTGGCCCGGGAGCTGCTGCTGCGGGGATAGCCCCCCCTCTGCCGCTATGAAAAAGAGGCCAAACCGCAAATTGCGCTTCCCTCCTCCTGAGGGTATACTGAAACTGTACCCGGGATACGGATAAAACAGGAGGAGGACCTATATAATGGCAGAAACCTACACGATCCAAGACATTGCCGGTATGACCGGCCTCAACGAGCGGACCATCCGCAGCTATCTGGCGGACGGCCTGCTCAAGGGCGAGAAGACCGACGGTGCGTGGCGCTTCACGGCGGAGCAGTTCGGCGATTTCCTGCGGCAGGACATGGTCCGCGCCAGCGTCCAGGCCAAGGCCAACGCGGTGGTCTACGACTTTTTGATCACGGACCGGCGGAAGGAGAGCGCCGCCTGCCTGATCCTGGACCAGCCCTCGGCGGAGGACCAGGAGCCCGGACTGCGGGAGGCGCTGTCGGAACAGGTCAACCGGCTGGAGCTGCGCTGGGCCTACCGGTACCAGGACGGGATGGCACGGTCCATCCTCAGCGGTCCCCCGGCCGCGCTGGGCGAGCTGCTGGCCCGGATGAAAAACTGACCCAAAAGCATCGAAAAGCCCCCTGACGCGGACATCCGCGTCGGGGGGCTGCGCTTATTCTTCCACGGCCAATTTGCCGTATATGCAGGTGTCCTTCCAAATGGGCTTCCCGTCCTCGTCCTTCCAGAAATAGACGTTTTGCAGCAAATGCGCCTCCCGGCGAAAGCCAAGGGCTTCCAGCAGCTTCCACGAGCGGGTATTCAGGGGGTCGCATTCCGCGTATATCCTGTGGACTCCGTTGGAAAACGCCTGCCGGATCAGGGCCTCGCAGCTCTCCGCGGCGTATCCGTTTCCCCAATACGCCCTGTTGAACACATATCCGATCTCCAGCGCGTCAAACTCCCGCTTCCCCAAATAGACGTTGCCGATCATTTTGTGGGAGTCCTTCCGCTCAACGGCGATCATCTCGTCCGTCCCGATGCGCCACGCGAGATTTTCCTCCGCTTCGGCAAGGGACATCGCCTTATACGGCTCAAACGCTACGGTCTGCTCATCCGACAGGTATTCAAACAGATCCTGCAGATCCTCCTTTTTATATCTCCTTAAAATCAATCGCTCGGTCTCCGCGATAATCGCGCCATTTTCCATACGGTCTTCTGATCCTTTCCAGCCGTTTTCAACTATCGATCTATTTTCGACCGGAACAGCTCCAGCCATGCGTCCGCGATGAGCTGGTGTCCCGCCGGGGTGGGGTGGACCCCGTCCGTCAGCCAGTACTCCGGCGGACAGCGCTTGCAGGCCTCGTCCAGGAGGGCCTGGAGGGGCAGGAAATGGGCGCGGACCTCCCCGGCGATCTCCCGCACCGCCTGGGCGCGGAGGGCGGTCTCCCGGGAAAACGTCTCCCAGCTCCCGCCGGTCCCTGTGCCGGGCAGCACGAAGGGTTCCATCAGCAGCAGCGTCACGTCCGGCAGACGGGCCAGGGTGTCCTCCGCCAGCATCCGGTAGACCCGGTAAAACCGCTCCGCGTCCACGCCGTTGCGGTCCTCTCCCAGCTCATGCCACACGTCGTTGACTCCTGCCAGCAGGCTGAGCACGTCCGGGCTCCAGTTCCAGCAGTCCCGCTTGATCCGGGCATAGATATCCACGCTGCGGTCCCCGCCGACGCCGGTATTCCGAAAGGCAAAGGCCCCGGGCCGGTCAGCGCCCAGCCGGGCGCTGACCAGCAGGGGATAGCCCGACCCCAAGGAGTCCGGGCGGCTCCGGTCCCGGCCCGCGTCGGTAATGGAATCCCCAAGAAACAAAATCTTCATTGCGTATCTCCTCGTAACTTACATCGTCTGGGTCTGCCCGCCCTGGTCCCGCCGGTCCTTCTCGGGGTCCAGGGTGAGCTTGGGGGGCTCCGGGTATCCGAAGTCCTTCGCCACGGAGGCGGTGTCCCGCTTGAGCATGGCCTCCATGACCTTGATGTCGCTGGCCACGTCCATGGCGTCGGTGGAGTAGAGCTGGTCCAGCTGGTGCTCGAATCCGGCCACGATGAGGTCCATGGTCTGCTCGATGCGCTCCTTGGCCTCCCGGAGGTTTTCCCCCTCCACGCCGGTCTCCTCGAAATCGGCGTAGGTGTCCAGGAGCTTCTGGGTGGTGGGCAGGTAGTAGTCGAAGAAGGTGTGGATGGAGTTGCGCTTTTCCGGGTGCTCCTCCACCTCCTTGAAGATCTGGGCGCTGATCTGCTCCAGCCGGTCGATCTTCCGGCTCAGCACGGGGTCCGCGATGCGGTCGTTGGCGCGGCGGATGTTCCGCAGGATGCCGGAGTAGCCCTCCTGGACCTCCTTGGGGGTGGGCTGGACGGGCGCCTCCCGGACAGCGGGCTCCTCCTCTTCCAGGGTGGCCCCGAAGCGAAGGAAGTAGCCCCGCTCGTAGTCGATATAGGCGTCCTCCCCCAGGTAGCCCTTGTCGATGAGCTTTTGCAGCTCCTTCTCCGCCTGGGCGGGCTTGCGGTTGACCCGCTTGGCGATCTCGTCGATGGGCATGGCGTCGGTGTTGCCGATGGCCAGGATGTACCGCTGGCTGCGCCGGGACATCTTGTTGAGGTACCGGCCCCGGAAGAACATGATCCCGCCGGCCCCCAGGAAGCTCAGGGCGGCAAAGAAATCATCGAGGTCCACTCCATAGCCCTGGAGCGCCTCGCTCATAAAGTCCCCGGCGATACAGAAGCCAACGAACAGGGCCACCGCGCCGAAGATCCGCAGCATTACCCCGGCTGGCTTGGTCTTGGGCTTTTTCTCCTTGGCCGGTTTGGCCTTGGGGGGCGGCGGCGCGGCCCGGCGCGGGGACTTCCCGGCCCCCTCCACCTGCCGGGCGGCCCGGTCGATGGTGCGCTCCATCTGGGCCAGGGCCCGCTCCACGGCCTGGTCCACGGATTCACCTGCCCGGCCGAAGGCCTGGTCCACCTTGCCCTCCGCCCGGTCCACCTTGGCCTCCGCCCTGCGGATGGCCTGCTCCACGGCGCTCCGGGCCTGGGCGTCGTAGCCGGCCGCGGTCCGGGTCCCGGCGGGGGTCCCGGCCGTCTTGCCGCCGCGCTTGCCATCGCTGAAGATGTTCAGGAACAGCAGGGCCAGCGCGATGGGCCACGCGCCCACGGCGAAGAGGATGATGATCACCGGCCAGCTGTACCAGCCGGAGTTGTTCTTTTTCCGGACGGGCGGAGGCGCCTGATAGGGCCGCCTGGGGGGCGGGGTCTGGTAAGGGCCCCGGTTGGGCGGAGGCGGATAGCCGCCCGGAGGCGGGGTCTGGCCGTTACGCGGCCCGCCGCCGGAGGGACGGCCTCCCGTAAATTTCTCCTTGTCGTAATACTCGCCCATTTACTTCTCCTCCTTCTTCCGAAGCTTGGTCTTATTGCCCCGGCCGTCCACGATATAGGTGTTATCCAGCTGCCCCTTGAGGCTGCCCACCACGGAGTCGATGTATTCCCGGCGGAGGAGGTCTCGCTCCTTTTGCTCTGCCGGGGTCAAGGGGCCTGCCTTCGCCTTCCGGGCCAGTTCGTTGATACGGTCGATCTTATGCTGCTCCATTGGGGGCGCCTCCTTTGTTTTCGTTTGACCGCCGGGGACTCCGCGTCCCCGGACCGTTAGCGGGAAGCGGCTTCAAATATACCGCTCTACGGTGATGCCGGTCCTTCCCTTTTTGCTCAGCCCGCCTACCTGGACGAGCCTGGCCTTCCCAAGGCCCCGGGCGGTGATCACCGCCCCTTCCCCCACCAGCTTGTCGCCTTTCAAGCAGGGGACGTGGTCCAAGTTCACCCGTCCGGCGGCGATCAGCTCCGCCGCGCGGCCCCGGCTCATGGAAAACGCCGTGGCCGCCACCGCGTCCAGCCGCAGGGAGGACACCGTGTCCCGGATCACCTTTACCTGGGCCTGGGGTACACACAGCGCCTCCCGGGAGATCTCCGTGACCGTCAGCTTCACCCGGCCCGCCTGGGTCCACTCCCGGAGGAAAAAGTCCCGCAGGGAGGGCGCGGCGATGATGTCCGCGCTGTGGGGGGACACTAAAATATCCCCCACCCGCTCCCGGGTGACACCCAGGCCCATGAGGCTCCCCAGGATGTCCCGGTGGGTCAGGCCCTCCTCGCCGTGGAAGGAGGCCCGGAGGAAGACCAGCTCGTCCCCCGCGGGCTCCTCCGCCCAGTCGGGGAGGAAGATCAGGACGTTCCGCTCCGCCTCCTCATATCCCCCGTCAAAGAGGTACCCGGACCGGACCCCGGCGGCGTTGAGCATGGCCTGGGCCAGCTGGCGCTCCCGTGGAGAGAGGAACACAGTGGCGCTGGGAATGTTCTTCCGCTCCGTCTGCTCGTATTTGTCCCAGACGCGGGCCAGCAGGAGGCGGTCCTCCGGCTCCTGGGCGCATTTGGCAATGATGGCGTTCTTATCCATGTAGATTCTGCGTCCTATATAACTGCGCGTAATCGCCGTCCTTCTCCAGCAGGGCCTGATGGGTGCCCTCCTCGCTGACCACGCCGTCCCGGATGACCAGGATGCGGTGGGCGTTGCGGACGGTGGAGAGGCGGTGGGCGATGATCAGTGTGGTGCGTCCCTTGGCCAGCTCGTCGAAGGCCCGCTGGATCTTGGACTCCGTCACGCTGTCCAGGGCGGAGGTGGCCTCGTCCAGGATCAGCACCGGCGGGTCCTTGAGGAAGATCCGGGCGATGGAGATGCGCTGCTTCTGCCCGCCGGAGAGCAGGGTGCCCCGCTCGCCCACGTAGGTCTCGAAGCCGTCGGGCATGGCCATGATGTCGTCGTAGATCTCCGCCCGTTTGGCGGCGGCGATGACCTCGTCCACGGTGGCATCGGGACGGCCGTAGCGGATGTTCTCCAAAATGCTGTCGGCGAAGAGGAACACGTCCTGCTGCACCACGCCGATGCTCCGGCGGAGGCTCCGCTGCTTCACGTCCCGCACGTCGATGCCGTCCAGCTTGATACTGCCGGCGCCCACGTCGTAGAACCGGGGGATGAGGCTGCACAGGGTGGTCTTGCCGCCGCCGGAGGGCCCTACCACGGCGATGGTCTCGCCGGGGTTCACATGGAGGGACACGTGGTGGAGGACCTCCGTGTCGTCCCGCTCGTAGGAGAAGGAGACGTCCTCCACGTCGATGCGGCCCTTGACGTTTTCCAGCGCCTTGGCGTCCGGCTTGTCGGTGAGGTCCGGCTCCAGGCGCATCAGCTCCGCGAAGCGGGTCAGGCCCGCGATGCCGTCCACCAGCATTTCAGACAGGTTGGACAGCTTGCGCAGGGGGTTGATGAAGGTGCTGGTGTAGAGGCTGAAGGTGATGAGGTCGGCGTAGTTCATCTGCCCGTCCATAATGAGCAGGCCGCCTACGGAGATCACCGCCACCGGCATGATGCAGGTGAAGAACTCCATGGAGCACATAAACCAGCTCATGGCCTTGTAGCGGTCCTTCTTGGCGGTCTTGAAGCGCTCGTTGGCGTTCATGAACTTCCGGGCCTCCGCGTTTTCGTTGGAGAACGCCTTGGCGGTGCGCATACCGGAGATGCTGGACTCGATATCCGCGTTGATGCCCGCCATGTTGGCCTTCACGTTCTTGGAGGCGCGCATCATGCCCACCCGGTTCAGGTTGACCACGACGACGAACACCGGGATCAGGATCAGCATCACCAGGGCCAGACGCCACTGGATGGTAAACATGATGACGATGGACCCCACCAGGGTCACGCCGGAGATAAACAGGTCCTCCGGGCCGTGGTGGGCCAGCTCCGTAATGTCGAACAGCTCCGCCGTCATCCGGCTCATAAGATGGCCGGTGCGGTTTTTGTCATAAAATCCGAAGGACAGGGACTGGAGATGGGTAAACAGGTCCTGGCGGATATCCGCCTCCACCAGCACGCCGAAGATATGGCCCCAGTAGCAGACCACGTACTGCAGCGCGGCCCGCAGCAGGTAGGCGGCGATCAGCACGGCGATCACGGCGAAAAAGGCCTTGTAGCGGCTCTCGGGGATCAGCTCGTACATGCACATCCTGGACACATAGGGGAACAGCAGGTCAACGCAGGAGATCATCAGCGCGCAGGCCATATCCAGGACGAAAAGTCCCATATGGGGCCTGAAATAGCTGAGAAAGATGCTCAAAAGGCTCTGGTTATGGAAGTCGCGGGTACGCATGGCGGGTCCTCCGGTTTCTATTTCATCATAGCTTCTCATTGTACCATATCCGGCTTTCAGATGCAACGGGGTCATTCTTTAATTTTTTCTTCGAAAAAGCGCCCCGTCCCCCCGCGCAAGAAAATTATAGCTCCCCTGCATAAAAAAGCCTCGGGCGGCGCACAATGTGGCTGGAGGGGTTCCCCTCCAGAACAAGCCGCCGCCAGGGCGGCGGGATGATGAAAGGAAGACATGTTATGGACAACAGAGGCAAGCGGCAGGCTGCCTCCATCTTCGGCGGCATGGGCTTTTACATAGCCCTGCTCGTCTGCGTGGTCGCAGCCGGAGTGGTTGGCTATTTCGCCCTGCTGAAGGATGACCCCAAGCCCGTGGAAGACCCCATTCCCAGCTCCGTCTCCGAGCCGGAGCCCCCCCAGAGCGTTATCGCTCCCGACCCGGAGCCCGCCCGTCCGGTGATCAACGAGGCCCCCGTCATCGTGGAGAACCCCACCGTCCGCCCCATCCTGGACGAGGCCCCGGAAGAGCCGGAGGAGCTCCCCGTCTTTGACGCGGAGGGCATCCCCCTCAACGAGGACGACGCCCCCGTGATGGACGCCGAACCCATCGAAGCGGAGGAGCCGATGATCGTGGTATCCCCTCTGGCGGGAGAGACCGTGGCGGCCTTCTCCGCCGGGCAGCTGACCTATGACGCCACCCTTGGCGACTGGCGCACCCACGACGGCGTCGATATCCGGGCCGAGGCGGGCACGCCGGTGGTCTCCGCCGCCGCCGGAACGGTCTCCTCCGTGGAGGAGGACGGCCGCATGGGCACCACCGTCACCGTGGACCATCACAACGGCTACGTCACCACCTACGCCAGCCTCCAGCCGGAGACCGGCGTCCTGAAGGGCGACGAGATCGCCGCCGGCGCGGTCCTGGGCGCGGTGGGCAACACCTCCCTCACCGAGGCCGGTTGGGGCGCGCACCTCCACTTCAGCGTCTCCAAGGACGGGGAGCCGGTGGACCCCGCGGAATTTTTAGGCGAATGATCTGATCTGCAAAGGGACGGAGCCGCAGGCTCCGTCCCCTCTTATTTTTCTTTCTTGACTTTTTCCGCCCGTCTGCTACAATATGTCTCAGATGAAACAGTTTCATATGAGACATTCGCGGGAGGGAACCCTTATGACAGAAGCAGAACGGAAGCGGCAGGACTACCGGAAGACCATGATGCTCACGGAGCCCCTGCCGAAGGTCATTACCAGGATGGCGGCGCCGTCCATCATTTCCTTTTTGATCACCTCGATCTACAACCTGGCGGACACCTTCTTCGTCAGCTCCCTGGGCACCAACGCCACGGCGGCGGTCAGCGTCAACGCCTCCCTGGACCAGATCATCATGATGGCCGGGTCCATGCTGGCCGTGGGCGCGGCCAGCTACATCTCCCGGCTGCTGGGCGCCCGGAAGGAGGAGCGGGCCAGCCGGGTCTTCTCCGTCGCCTTTTTCTCCGCCATGGCCTTCGGCGCGGTGGTGATGGCGCTGGGGCTGGCCTTCCTGCACCCCATGCTGCGTCTGCTGGGCGCTACGGCAACCTGTGAGCAGTACGCCGCGGAGTATGCCTCCTACGTGCTGCTGGCGGCCCCCTTCATGGCCGCCAACTTCGTCATGAACCAGTGCCTGCGGGCGGAGGGCAGCGCCATGCTGAGCATGATCGGCATGGGCTTCGGCGGCATCCTCAACTGCTTCCTGGACCCCCTCTTCATCTTCTGGCTGGACATGGGCGTGGCGGGCGCGTCCATCGCCACCGCCATCTCCAAGCTGGTCAGCTTCGCCATCCTCATCTTCCCCTATCTGACCCGCCGGAGCCTCCTCCGCCTGTCCCCCCGGCTGTTCCGGCCGGACGGGGCCATCGTGGGGCAGATCGTATCCGTGGGCTCCTCCTCTCTGTTCCGCAACGGCCTGGCGGTGATCTCCGCCATCGTCCTCAACCGCATCGCCGGAGGCATCTCGGACTCCGTGCTGGCGGGCATCGGCGTGTCCACCAAGGTCATGATGTTCCCCTTCGGGGTCATTCTTGGCTTCGGCACCGGGTTCCAGCCGGTGGCGGGCTTCAACTGGGGGGCAAAGCGCTTCGACCGGGTGGAGGAGAGCTACCGTTTCGCCGCCCGGTCGGCGGTCGCCGGCGCGGCGGTCATGGGCGTGCTGCTGGCGGTCTTTGCCGAACCGCTCATCACCCTCTTCGCCAAAACGGACCCGGAGATGCAGGCCGTGGGCGCGCTGGCCATCCGGCTGCAATGCCTGGCCCTGCCCGCCCACAGCTGGGTGGCGGTGGTGAATATGCTCTGCGCCGGATTGGGCAAGGCCCTGGGGGCGGTGCTGCTGTCCACCGCCCGGCAGGGGAGCTGCTTCCTGCCTATCGTGTATCCCATGACCATGCTCTGGGGCGCCGGCGGCGCGGCCGCCGTTCAGGCGGTGGCGGACGTGCTGTCCATCGCCCTGGCCGTGCCGCTGGCCCGCCGGATGAAGGCGATGATCCGGCAGGCGGCCCAGGAGGCGGCCCTCCGGCCCCAGGGGGAGGAGGCCGCGCCATGAACAGCCCCGTCCTCACCAGCCTCCTGCGGATCAACCGCCGCAGGATGGTGGCCCTGCGCCGGGTGCTGACGCCCCACGGCTACGTGGGGTTCATGCACCTGATCCTGATCTACACCGCCCGGCGGCCCGGGGCCAGCCAGGAGGAGATCTGCACCTTCTACGCCCTGGACAAGGCCAGCACGGCCCGCGACGCCCGCCGTCTGGAGGACGCGGGCCACATCCGGAGGCAGACCGACCCGGAGAACCGGCGGCAGTACCAGCTGTTCCTGACCCCCCAGGGGGAGGAGATGGTGAAGATCATCGACCAGACCCACGAGGAGTTCCAGCGGCGGCTCTCCACCGGTATCGCCCCGGAGGACTGGGAGAAGCTGACCGGGCTTTTGGAGATCGCGGAAGAGAACAGCCGCAGGGCTGTCGAATAGAACATTCAAAAAGGCCAGCTGCCGAAGCAGCTGGCCTAAAATATTACAGCTGGACGATCCAGCCCATGTCGTCGGCCACCACGCCGGTCTGCATCCCATAGATGTGGTCGTAGAGCTTCTGGCTCACGGGGCCCACGCCGCCGCCGTGGATCACGATGTCCCGATCCATATAGCGCAGGTACCCGATGGGAGAGATCACGCAGGCGGTACCGGTGGCCCACGCCTCCTGCAGGGAGCCATTCTTGCTGGCCTCCTCGATCTCCTGGATGGACAGCCGCCGCTCGGAGACCTTATAGCCCCACTTGCGCAGCAGGGTGATGGTGCTGTCACGGGTGACGCCGGGGAGGATGGACCCGCCCAGAGGCGCGGTGATGACCTCGTCCCCGATCATAAAGAAGGCGTTGGAGGTGCCCACCTCTTCCACATACTTATGCTCGTGGGCGTCCAGCCACAGGACCTCCTTGCAGCCGTTCTCCAGAGCCTTCTTGGTGGCGCGCATACCGCCGGCGTAGTTGCCGCCCACCTTGGCGAAGCCGGTGCCGCCCACGGCGGCGCGGATGTACTCGTCCTCCACATAGATGTGGCTGCCGGTCAGGCCGCCCCGGTTGATGTCGTAGTAGGCCCCCACGGCGCAGAGGATGATGATAAAGTGGTAGTGCTTGGCGGGCTCCACGGAAAAGCTCACCTCATCGGAAATGATGTAGGGCCGGATATAGAGGGCGGTGCCGGGCTGGCTGGGGATCCAGTCGGCGTCCACCTGCACAATGGACTTCACCGCCTCCACAAACAGCTCCTCATCCATATAGGGGATGCACATGCGCTCGTTGGTGCGGTTGAGGCGCTTGGCGTTCATGTCCGGGCGGAAGAGGTTGATCTTCTTGTCCGGGGTCAGGTACGCCTTCATGCCCTCGAACATCATCTGGGCGTAGTGGAGGACGCAGCTGGCGGGGTCCAGGCTGATGGGGCCGTAGGGGACGATCTTGCCGTCATGCCAGCCCTGGCCCTCGTCGTAGTCCATGATGAACATGTGGTCGGTGAAGTACTTGCCGAAGCCCAGGTTGGTCTGATCCGGCTTGGGCTTTGGGGTCGTGGTGCGGGTCACGGGAAAATTGTAAGACATTTTCTATTCCACCTTTCAGGTTGTTCAACCTTTTTCTCGGGAGAAAAAGGTTCAAAAAGAGCTTTTTGCGCGAAACTGCCGTTTCGCTTATGCCTCCCTGGCACTGCCGATCTCCTGGGGGCTGCCCCCCGGGTACGCCGCGTACAGCTCCGGCCTCCGGTCACGAAACACGTTGATGGAGGAGCGGATGCCCTCGATGACGGAGAAGTCCGCTTCGGCGGTGATGGTCTCCTCCGCCGCTCCGGCGTGGGCCAGATACTCCCCCCAGGGGTCGATGACGGCGCTGCGCCCGGTGCAGCCGGTATCCACGGCGGCGGCGTTGCACAGGGCGAGGAACATCTGGTTTTCGATGGCCCTCGCCCGGGCCAGGGTCTCCAGGTGCACGATCCGCTTCTCCGGCCACTGGGCCACTACGAAGAGGAGGTCCACCCCCTCCAGGGTCATGGTCCGGACGAGCTCCGGGAACCGGATGTCGTAGCAGATGATCAGTCCGCAGGACTTGCCGTCCAGCGTAAACCGGCAGGTATGCCACCCGCACTGGAAGGACTCGTGCTCCCCGGAGGGCGTAAACAGATGGGTCTTGTCGTACTCCGCGACGACGGCGCCGGTGCGGTCGAAGACGTAGGCGGTGTTGAAATACCCCTCCGTCCGTTTGTTCGCCACGCTGCCGCAGACGATGTTGACGTTCAGCTCCTTTGCCAGGGCGGAGAATACAGCTTTCGTCCTCTCCCCGTCCCGGTCGGCGCAGGGCTCCAGGTCTTTGGGGAAAAAGCCGGTGTTCCAGGTCTCCGGCAGGACCGCCACGTCCGGGTGTTCCGCCGCCACGGCGGCGCGGAGCAGCTCCTCCGCGTGGGCAAAATTGTAATTGACCTCCCCCAGACGCATGTCCATCTGGATGCAGGAAATCTTCATGACGATCTTTCTCCTTACAATCGAATAGCCGTCTCCAGGGCGATGGACAGGTACCGCTCATAGTCGGACTCCGGATGCGCTCCCATAAGTCCGCGCTCCCACTGGCTTCCCGCCAGACTGTCGGCGGTATACAAAAACTGGTAGACCTCTTTCCCCCGGAACTGCCCGGCGGCCATGACGGAGGCGCATTCCATTTCTACCGCGCCGCAGCCCTCCGCCCGGCGTTCCGCGACCTTCCCGGGCGTCTCACGATAAATCGCGTCGGTGGTCCAGGTCTTGCTGCGGACGTAGGGCAGCTCCAGCTCGTCGAAGATTGCCGCCAGACGGTCCGCCGTGGGGATCTCCACATAGTCGGAGGGCGGCAGGTAGTGGAAGCTGGTCCCTTCGTCCCGGTAGGCGGCGGTGGGAACGATCAAATGTCCGGCAGGCAGGTCCGCATCCAATCCGCCGCAGGTCCCAAAGAGCAGGACCTTCTCCGCTCCCTTGACCCACACCTCCTCCAAGATCCCCACCGTGGCGGGGCCGCCGATGGTGGTGAGGTACAGCCCAAGGGTCTGCCCCTGATAGGAAAAGCGGTAAATGGGTACTTCCACACAGGCGTTTATGGTGCTGACGACCTCCACCAGAAGCCACTTTTGCAGCGCCTCAACGACCTTCCGCTGAAAGGTCACAAGCACGGTTTTCGGGAAGCCCTCCACCGGCTGCGCGAGATGTACCGGTTTCAGCAGCTCCTCGCCGCCGTCAAAGCCATGGCGGATCATTGGTAGTCCCGTCCCGCCTGCAATGCCTTCATGTTCAGCTCCACCAGCTGGGCCTTGCTGGGCGGCACCAGCTTGGCTACGGTGGCTTCGGTGCCGTCAAAGGTCAGCTCGGGGTTGTTTTTCAGCACGTGTCCCATCATGACCATGTTGGCGAGTGTGGGCACGCCCGCGTCGTTGGCCATCTGGGTGGCGGGGATGTAGTAGACCTCTACGTCCGTGCGCGCCACCTTCTCGGAGATCAGGGTGGAATCCACGTAGATCTGCCCGCCGGGGACCACGGAGTCCACATACTTTTGCAGGCTGGGCAGATTCATGACGATCAGCACGTCCGGGCCGGTGATAATGGGGGAGCCCACGGGATCGTCGGACAGGATGACGTTGCAGTTGGCGGTGCCGCCCCGCATTTCGGGGCCGTAGGAGGGCAGCCAGCTCACCTGCAAATCCTCCAGGAGGCCCTTGTAGGCCAAAAACTTCCCGGCGAACAGGATGCCCTGTCCGCCGAAACCGGCGATCAGGATCTGAGTAGTCTTCATTTTGCATCCGCCTCCTTTGCCGCGCTTCTGTCCTTATAGACGCCCAGGGGGTAGTAGGGAAGCATATCGCTCTCCACCCACTCCAGAGCTTTCTGGGGCGTCATGCCCCAGTTGGTGGGACAGGCGGAGACCACCTCGATGAGGGAAAAGCCCTTCTTATCGATCTGGTTCTGGAACGCCTTCTGGATGGCCTTTCCGGCGGCTTTCACGTTCTTGACGTTGTTCACCGCCACACGGGCCACGTACTCCGGGCCCTCCAGGGTGGCCAGCATCTCGCAGACCCTGATGGGCCAGCCGCAGTGGTTCACGTCCCGGCCATAGGGAGACGTCTGGGTCACCTGCCCCGGCAGGGAGGTGGGGGCCATCTGTCCGCCGGTCATGCCGTAAATGGCGTTGTTGACGAAAATGACGGTAATATTTTCATTCCGGGCGGCGGCATGGACCGTCTCCGCCATGCCGATGGAGGCCAGGTCGCCGTCTCCCTGGTAGGTAAAGACGATGTTGTCCGGACGGCAACGCTTGATGCCGGTGGCCGTGGCGGGAGCCCGGCCGTGGGCGGCCTCGATCATGTCGCAGTTGAAGTAGTCGTAAGCCATCACCGCGCAGCCCACGGGGGCCACGCCGATGGCCTCGCCCTCGATGCCCAGGTTGTCGATGGCCTCCGCCACCAGACGGTGGATGATGCCGTGGGGGCAGCCGGGGCAGTAGTGGAGTACCGCGTCCGACAGGGATTTGGGTTTCTGAAATACGATCGCCATGTCAGTTCCCTCCTTTCTGGGCTTCCCGGATCGAAGCCAGCACCTGATCCGGGCTGGGGATCATGCCGCCGGTGCGGTTGCACAGGCGCACGGGCCGGGTGCATTCGATAGCCAGGCGCACGTCCTCGATCATCTGGCCCATGTTCAGCTCCACGCAGACGAAGCTCTTCACCTTCTCCGCCGCCTGGCGCAGGACCTTGGAGGGGAAGGGCCACAGGGTGATGGGACGGATGAGGCCCACCCTGACGCCCTCGCTCCGGGCCTGGGCCACGGCGTTTTTCGCCACCCGGGAGGCGATGCCGAAGGCAACCACGCAGACCTCCGCGTCCTCCATCATGTACTCCTCGTACATGACCTCGTTCTCCTCCACGGTCCTGTACCGCTCGTAGCGCTCAAAATTCTTCCGCTCCAGCTCGTCGGGCTTGAGGTACAGGGAATTGACGATGTTGTGCTTCCGCTGCAGCTTCGTGCCGGTGAGGGCCCAGGGCTTGTCATAGCTCTCCACCTCCACGTCCTCGAAGGTGATGGGCTCCATCATCTGCCCGATGGTGCCGTCCGCCAGGATCATGGCGGTCATGAGGTACTTGTCCGCCAGGTTGAAGCCCTTGACGGTGAGGCTGGCCATCTCCTGCACGGAGGCGGGGGCCAGGACGATCATGCGGTAGTCCCCGTGGCCGCCGCCCTTGGTGGCCTGGAAGTAGTCGGACTGGCTGGGCTGGATGCCGCCCAGGCCGGGGCCGCCCCGCTGGACGTTCACCACGAAGGCGGGCACGTCGGAACCGGCTATGTAGCTCAGGCCCTCGCTCTTCAGGGAAATTCCCGGGCTGGAGGAGGAGGTCATGACCCGCATCCCGGCGGCGGCGGCGCCGTAGACCATGTTGATGGAGGCGATCTCGCTCTCCGCCTGGAGGAACACGCCGCCGATCTTGGGCATCTTTTTCGCCATGTAGGCGGCGATCTCCGTCTGGGGGGTGATGGGGTAGCCGAAGTAGTGGCGGCAGCCCGCCCGGATGGCGGCCTCTGCGATGGCTTCGTTGCCCTTCATTAAGACTCTTTCTGCCATACTGTCCTCCTTATTTCTCTACGGTGATGATGCAGTCCGGGCACATGGTCGCGCAGAAGGCGCAGCCGATGCAGTCCTCCTGCTTGGTCATCACCGCCGGGGAGTAGCCTTTTTTGTTGATCTGGTCCTTGGCGATGGCCAGGATGTGCTTGGGACAGGCGTTTACGCAAAGGCCGCAGCCCTTGCACAAATCTGTCAGAAACGTGACTTTTGCCATTTATTTTGCTCCTTTCTGTTCGTTACCCCGGAGGCTTCCCGCCCCCGGGCCCTCGCTTGCTTTTTGTTCGCGCGAAAAGCAGGCAAAAACACGCCTGGGAATTCCTCGGCCCCCTTTTGATTACGGGGGCCATGACTTTCGCTGCGGCCTGGGAGACTGCCTGTTCTGCGGGGCCCCTTGGGCCGCCAGCGGGCGAAGCGTCAGCGGATGCGGTCTATCGGAGGGCCTCCCGATACCTGAAGGTCCTATAGCTGCCGCTCCATCACAGCGATCGTATAGTTCTCTGTCCGCGTCTGCAGGCCGGTTGGGGCAAATTGATTTTTTTGCCAGAAATGCTCGCTCTCCAGGTTGCCCTTTACATAGCCCAGCCGCACATAGCGGAACCCCTGAGCCCTCAGAAACGCCATCAGCTCCGTGATGATAGCGGTACCCACACCGGCTCTCTGAATGCCCTTATCCAGAATGAACCACCCGATGAATATCGTTTCCGGGTTGGGATAGTGGAGAATCAGATCCAGCGCGGCGCACAGCCGCCCGTCCCGATAGAACCCCAGAAAATACTTGTCCTCCGGCGTGGTCCGGGGCGGAAGCTTGGTCAGATCCTCCCGAAGATTCTCCAGTTCAGGACGCTCGTGCATATGCTCATAGTAAGTGGGATTCCCCCGGGCCAGCGCCAGCAGCTCCGGCAGGTCATCCTCCGTTATGCGCCGCACTTGATATTGTGTAGAAATTTGATGGAAAGGAAATTCCAAGATCAGCCAACTCCCTTCGAGCCTCGTTTTGCAGCGAGGATACATTTCCATATAGCATATATCCGCCAGGAGGCCCCTGTCAATGGCTTTTTCTGCCGAATTTGCCGATTTACCGCAAAAAAGAATTGACACGCCCACCGGTCATCCGAACAGCGGCCTCGCTTTCGGCGGCCCCTTCTGCTCCGGTAAATCAAAATATTTCTTTTGCAGCCTCATGGACAGCAGTCCGGGGACCTGTCCCTCCAAACCCGCCGCGACACGTTCCTCCGCGCTGGTCATCCAGACGGGCAGGCCGCTCAGTTCGCTTAATTTCTTCATATATGGAACAGCCGCCAGCACCGTCTCCGGGGTGGTCTCATGGGCCAGGTTGGCGTTGTTGACGATGGCCGTGAAGGGCACTCCTCCGGCGGCCTCGATCTCCCGCATGACCTCCAGAGCTTCCTCGGGGGTACGGGTCAACGGGCGGCAGGGATTTGCCACGAAGGCCATGCGGTAGTCTCCCTCCTCCAGAATAAAGGGAGCGTACCGCCCCAGGGCGTAGGCCCCCCGGTCGTCCCCGCCGATGTCCATGACGGCGTACAGGCTTTTGTCCTCCACCAGCCGGTAGGCCTCGGCGGGAAGGGCGGGAAGGTCCACGTTGGTATTGGCAAATTGAGGCGAGATCAGGTCCACCCCCGCCGCCTCCAGCTCGGAGGCGCTGTCCTTCGTCCGGAAGTAGGGGTTTACGATATCCAGGTCGGCGATGGCCGTCTTCTTTCCCTCCCGCGCCAGCAGGAGGGCGTAGCTGACGGCGATATTGGTCTTGCCGGAGCCGTAGTGTCCGGCGAAGAGGGTAACGCGTTTATGGTCCATATCGGGGCTCCTCATTGAACTGCTTTTCCATGATCTCATATACCAGGATCACGCCGTTTTCCACCGGCCATTGGCCGTGGCAAATTGTCCGGTATCCCCGGTGCTCATACAGCAGGCAGGCTGGAAGGGAGGCCTCCAGCTGAACGGCGGCGTATTGCCGGGCGGCTTCCCGCTCTAATTTCTCCATAATAAAGCTGCCGTATCCCCGGCCCTGGAGCGCGGGCAGGACGTACACCCTGGTGATGTGATCCTGCCGCCCGGTCCCGGTGCCGATCAGGCGGTTTCCCATCCACAGGCCGTATACTGTGCCCTGCCGGATGTCCTGCAAGACGGCGTCCTCGCCGTGCAGGCTGCAAAAGGCGTCTACAATTTCCGGCAAATAATATCTGGGATATATCTCCCGCACCGTATGCTGGACCAGGGCCGCGATCTGCGCCGCGTGGCGCTCCGCCGCTTTTTCAAATCGAACGGCATCCACGGCCGTCACAGCTTGTTCCGCATGATCTTCCCGCTGATGGTCTTCGGCAGCTCGTCCTTAAAGACCACGATCCTGGGATATTTATACGGCGCGGTGTGCTTCTTCACGTAATCCTGAATTTCCTTCTTCAGTTCCTCAGTCCCCTCGGTGCCCTTGACCAGGACGATGCTGGCCTTGACCACCTGTCCCCGTATCTCGTCCGGCGCGGCGGACACGCCGCACTCCAGCACATAGGGCAGCTCCATGATGACGCTCTCGATCTCGAAGGGCCCGATCCGGTAGCCGGAGGACTTGATGACGTCGTCCCGGCGTCCCACGTACCAGAGATAGCCGTCCTCGTCCTGCCACGCCACGTCCCGGGTGTGATAGAGCCCGTCGTGCCAGACCTCCGCCGTCTGGGCCTCGTCCCGGTAGTACCCGGCGAAAAGCCCCGGCAGCATGTGGCCCTTGTCCGCCCGGATGCAGATCTCGCCGTTTTCACCGGGAGCCACCGGCTCGTCGTTTTCGTCCACCAGCACCAGGTCGTAGGTGGGGATGGGCTTGCCCATGGAGCCGATCTTCTGCTTGTTGCCGATGAGGTTGCCGATGGTGAGGGTGGTCTCCGTCTGGCCGAAGCCCTCGTAGATCTGCAGTCCCGTCTGGGCCTCGAACTGGCGGAAGACCTCCGGGTTCAGGGCCTCGCCGGCGGTGGAGGCGTGCTTGATGCTGGAGAGGTCGTAATGGCTCAGATCCTGCTTGATGAGCATCCGGTACATGGTGGGCGGGGCGCAGAAGGTGGTGATATTATATTTGGCGAACATGGGCAGGATGTCCGCCGCGTCGAACCGGTCGAAGTCGTAGGTGAACACCGCGCCCTCGCACAGCCACTGGCCGTACAGCTTGCCCCACAGGGCCTTGCCCCAGCCGGTCTCGCTGATGGTGAAGTGGAGGCCGTCGGCGTGGACGCAGTGCCAGTATTTCGCGGTGACGTAATGGCCCAGGGCGTACTTGTAGGTGTGGGCGGCGATCTTGGGATACCCCGTGGTGCCGGAGGTGAAGAACATGAGCATCAGGTCGTCCCCGCAGGGGGCGCCGGGGGCGCGCTCATACTTGCTGCGGTATACGGGGTATTCCTCGTCGAAGCTGTGCCACCCCTCCCGGGAGCCTCCGGCCATGATCTTCAGCCGCAGGCTGGGGCTGTCCTTCTCCGCCAGCTCCACCTGACGGGCGGTGTCCCCGTCGGCGGTGCAGACGATGGCGCTGATCTCCGCCGCGTTGAAGCGGTAGGTAAAGTCATGCTCCTGGAGCTGGTTGGTGGCGGGGACGGCCACGGCCCCCAGCTTGTGCAGTCCCAGGATGGCGAACCAGAACTGATAGTGCCGCTTCAGCACCAGCATCACCCGGTCGCCCCGCTTGATCCCCAGGGCCTTGAAGTAGTTGGCCGCCCGGCCCGAGGCCCGGGACATGTCCTCAAAGGTGAAGCGCCGCTCCACCTTGTCGTGGTCCAGGTGGAGCATGGCCAGCTTGTCGGGGTACTTGGCGGCGATGGCGTCCACACAGTCGAAGGCGAAATTGAACTGGTCCGCGTGGGGGAAGGCCAGGGACTGGAGGACGCCCCGCTCGTCCTCCCTGGCGTCGAAGAAGCGCTTGCAGACGTAGTCCTCGCTGGACCGGGCCTGGACGATGGACTGGCGGACGGACTTCTCGTCGGTCTTCTCGCCGGAGACGACCACCGCGCAGAACACGCACTTCCCGCCGCCTACGGCGATCATGCCGTGGGGCGTGGAGGAGTTGTAGAGGATGCTGTCCCCCTCGCCCAGGATCTCGGTATGCTCGCCCACCTGGACCTTCAGCTGGCCGGAGAGGACGATGTCGAACTCCTGGCCGGAGTGGGTGGTGAGGTGGATGGGCATGTGCTGCTGGGCCTCGTCGTAGTCGTAGGTCACATAGTAGGGCTCCGCCAGCTTGTTGCGGAAGAAGGGGGCCAGGTTGCTGATCTCGATGCCCGGCTCCTTGGCGGTCTGCTGGCCCTCGCCCCTGCGGGTAACGGTGTAGCTGGAGAGATGGGCACTGTGGCCCTCCAGCAGGTCGGTGATACCGATGCCGAAGGCCAGGGAACACTTGTGGATAAAGGTAAAGGGCAGATCCACCATACCGGCCTCGTAAGCCCGGTACTCCTCGGGGGTGGTGTCAGTCTTCCGGGCCATCTCCATCTCGGTGAAGCCGCAGATGCCCCGCATTTCCCGGATGCGGAAGGCCACCTCCATCAGCTGGGTATTGACATGGGTCGTATCCATGGGCACGTCCTCCGTGATGATAGGATTTGTGAAAGAAAAGTTCCGGCGAAAAAACAAAACCCGTCTCAAAGAAAGTTTCTTTGAGACGAGTTCATAAACAAGCGTTATGTACCCGCGGTACCACTCAAATTGCGCCCCGGCGGGGCGCCCCTTCAGGCTCTAATAAGCCCTATGCACTGACGCGGCATTCACGGGAGGTATCTACTTCCTTGTTTGTCAAGGGTTCGGGCCTCCAGCTCGGAAGGGATGGGACATCATGGGCTTCCTGCCGCCGGGCTTCCACCGCCGCCCGGCTCTCTGTGGACAGAGGGCCCCGTCCGTCTTCGTCATCGCTTTTTCTATTCACTTGCTGGTATTTTATACGATTCCTCCCCCTTTGTCAAGGGGGAAGTTTTGGTTTTGGGGAAAATCCATTTTGAGAAAACAGCGCCCTACAGACACAAAATTGATTTCCCTGAAAATGATCCGCTCCCGTTGACAAAACGGGAGCGGTTGGGTATAATGATAACAGAAGGGCGCTGTTACATGACGGTCAGCTCTTCACCGTTAAATCAACTTACGTTGACCGCTCGGGTGGCTTCCGGGCGGTCAACACGCCTTTGTGGTAAGTAAAATTGCTGTTATCACCGTGAAGATCACGGTAAGCAGAGCTTTCAACAGCTTCCTTTTCCACATCCGCACCACCTCCCCCCGAATCAAATCGCGAGGAAATGAGCTGACCGCCATATGCAACAGCGCCTAGGCGGCGCGTGCGCCGCCGGACCGGTCGTTGGGCGTCAGCCCAATGACGGTCCCGCCTGATTGGCGGGCGTGTCCATTATACCGGACGTACCGCATGTTGTCAAATGATGTCAATTCCTTTGCAGGGAAATCAATTTTGCATCTGTAGGGCGCGACGACCCCGGCGCGCCGTTGGAAAATCTGCCCCGCATCGGCGCGCCGGGTCGTCGCGCCCTACAAGCGCGGCTTCATTTTCTCAAAATTGATCTCCCTGATTCCTTTGCCACGGTAATTGAACGAGTAAAAAGATTATGAACAAAGAGCAGAAGCAATGACTTCATCAAGGAAAGCCTCATCCAGCAAACATTTGAACTGCTTGTCAGAGAAGCTGCCCTTCAAAGAGGACTGCGCTTTCAGGAGATTGTAAGCCCAATGGCGGAG
>ERZ808054.725-NODE-725-length-25641-cov-35.425481_pt1 | contig 25641 bp, 22 predicted proteins | sample MGYA00380201_ERZ808054 | MGnify/ENA primary metagenome ERZ808054 (study PRJEB31490, sample SAMN06133419) | mouse gut metagenome | isolation source: Z5_2 | host: mice | place: China: Chengdu | collected 2015-05 ...
CGGTGGTATGTGAGTGGAAATGCCATCGCTCAACGGATAAAAGCTACCCTGGGGATAACAGGCTGATCTCCCCCAAGCGTCCACAGCGACGGGGAGGTTTGGCACCTCGATGTCGGCTCGTCGCATCCTGGGGCTGAATTCGGTCCCAAGGGTTTGGCTGTTCGCCAATTAAAGCGGCACGCGAGCTGGGTTCAGAACGTCGTGAGACAGTTCGGTCCCTATCTGTTGCGGGCGTAAGAGATTTGAAGGGAGCTGTCCTTAGTACGAGAGGACCGGGATGGACGTACCTCTGGTGCACCAGTTGTCGTGCCAACGGCACAGCTGGGTAGCTATGTACGGACGGGATAAACGCTGAAGGCATCTAAGCGTGAAGCCCCCCCTAAGATGAGATCTCTCATCCTTTATGGAGTAAGGGCCCAGGAAGACTACCTGGTTGATAGGCAGGAGGTGGAAGCGCAGTAATGTGTGTAGCTGACCTGTACTAATCGCCCGAGGGCTTGACCTACTTTATGCAGGCTCAATGCCGAGCTCCAATCTTAGATTCTTACCTTCCTTTGTTCGGTTTTCAGGGTGTGATCGTCTCGGATCTGCACCTTTAGCTCAGTTGGTAGAGCACCTGACTCTTAATCAGGGTGTCCAGGGTTCGAGTCCCTGAAGGTGTACCATATGGCCCGTTGGTCAAGCGGTTAAGACGGCGGCCTCTCACGCCGCAAACATGGGTTCGATTCCCGTACGGGTCACCACCTTTAAAAAAGGGATTGACAAACAGCGATTTTCACAGTATAATATCGGTTGTATCTGCGCATAACAGTTACAATAGTTGGTGTTGATTAGGGCGAGGGTCCACCCGTTCCCATCCCGAACACGGAAGTTAAGCTCGCTTCTGCCGACAATACTTGGCTGGAGACGGCCCGGAAAGATAGGTAACGCCAACACACGAAGTGGTCTGGTCTGACTGGACCAGACCACTTCACACATTCCTCCATAGCTCAGTCGGTAGAGCACGCGGCTGTTAACCGCGGTGTCGTTGGTTCGAGTCCAACTGGGGGAGCCATGAGGCCGCTGTCTCTAAGGGCGGCGGCCTCACTTTTCCATTAACAACTTGGGCCTTTAGCTCAGTTGGTTAGAGCGGCCGGCTCATAACCGGTTGGTCCCGGGTTCGAGTCCCTGAAGGCCCACCAAGCCCCGGCGGGGTGCGGTGTACTCCGCCGGGGAATCCCCTCAGTCTATATAGGGGTATAGCTCAGCTGGTAGAGCAGCGGTCTCCAAAACCGCGTGCCGAGGGTTCGAATCCTTCTGCCCCTGCCATTTGGTCGAAACGGCTTCTGCCGTTTGATATAGCCCAGCGATGGGCACGCTATGGCTCAGTAGTTCAGTTGGTTAGAACGCCAGCCTGTCACGCTGGAGGTCGACGGTTCGAGCCCGTTCTGAGTCGCCATTCGCTGCTGTAGCTCAGTCGGTAGAGCGCATCCTTGGTAAGGATGAGGTCACCAGTTCAAATCTGGTCAGCAGCTCCAAGAAAATCACCTAAATCTTCGGATTTAGGTGATTATTCTTTAATATTTGCAACTTTTCGGGGACGTTTGAAAATCCGGAATGACCTCCTTGACGAAGAAACGGGCTTTTTGCAAAAGATTTTGCAATTTTTCGGGGGTCATGTAGCCATCAAACCGTTGAGCCCCAATGGTTTCCGGGTTTTCTGGCTTGCAAATATCCTGCAATTTACGGGGCTTATCTGGAATAGGCACGGTCAACGACTGCGGCAGCGCGGGAAATCGTTTCCCGGCCCTTGACGTAGTAGCGCAGGGTCATAGCTGACGTAGTGTGTCCCGCTGCGGCCTGGGCTAACTTGATGTCCTTGGTCTGGTCGTACAGGTCCGTCAATACCGTGGTACGGAACCGGATAGGCGTGATGTTTTCATCAAAACTAATGTCCCGCTTGATACGGTCGCACATCCGGCGAACCTGGGTATAGGACAAGGGAGCCTTGCCGCCGAAGATAAATTCACCGGCTTTCACCTGGGGCAGATAGGGGACCGCCAGAGCCGACAGGCCAATAGTCCGGGCGCTGCTCTGGGTCTTGGTGTCTTTGATTTCCGGTTGATTGCGGGTGGGGTGGGTCACGGCCCGGCAAATGTGGATTGCCATGTTGTCGGGGTCTATATCAGCGGCTTGTAGTCCCAGCACTTCCTCCAGACGGAGCGGATGCAGGGCTTGGATTGCCAGATAGGCCCGGTCTTGGGGGTCCTTAATATCTCCGATATGCTGGACCAGAAAACGCATCTGCTCCACGCTATACGGCGCGGTGGCCTTGCTGGCCCTGCCAGTGATCTTGATACGCTTGGACCGCAGAGGACTTTTGGCAATCAGGCCATCCTCCACGGCTGCGTCAAGAATTTGATTCAATACCATCTTAGCCTTGTCCTTGGTGGCCTTGCTGCCGGTCATGCCGTTAAATAGCCGCTGCACATCATCGGTGGTCAGGTCCTCCACCATCAGACCGTCAAAAGCCGGAAGCAGGTGGCAGGTCAGCTGCCGCTTGTAGGTGGTGGCGGTCACGGTTTCAATGTTGGGCTTGGAATACGTCTCGAACCAGGTCATAGCGTAGTCGGCGAAAAGGTGCTTGCTGATCTGCTGGGCGGTGTTCTGTGAGCCTACCAGCTTCAGCAGCTTCTCGGCGTATTCCTGTTCTGTGCTGGCCCGAATCCAGTGCTTTACGCCGTTCAGGGTGACGGTACGGGTGATTTTAGCCATTTCATTTTCTCCTTCTTGAAATGGCATACAATCCAATTCTTTGCAGTTGTCAAGGTGCTGTCCCTCCTGATCGTTGGAGGGAAGAGGTATCGCTATATCCGCATCATAGCACACCTTACAACGTTCTGCAATGAAATTTTCTAAATACTGCCGTGGGATTAGGGCCTTTCCTGCAATCTCTGTGTGAAGGATTTCCTTGCCCTTGACGAGCAGGGCAACCTGGGTGGGGTCTGTTCGTAATATTTCTGCGGCCTCCTGGATGGTCAGCAGATCGGGCCAATGTTCTAATAGGGTCATGTAACCTCCTTATTTGCGGAGGTTGCGTTGATACTATATCATGTTTGAATCTTGTAGTTATTGAAAGTGCATTTTCAAAAGTTGCTTGCTCATAAGAGCGAACATATTTACTATAAATTCTCGGTCAGATCAGTTTCTTTTGAATTATTGTCATTTTGGTTATTATCGCTCTCCGCTGGTGTTTTGGTATAGGTCCGGTAGTTGATGATATTCCGGACCGCTCCGCTTGCATCGGTAATGGATATGGTCTTTTCGTAGGTCAGAGGCATACCGCTAATCTCTGCCTGTGCCTCCCGCTCTGTAGTTTGCCAGACCTCCGGGCGTTTGATGCCCCGGGAAAAGCGGTACAGATTGAAGCCTGGAGGGTATAGGTTTAGCCTTGCTCCTTTTATTACGGCTTTGCTTTTATCCTTGCTTTCTGCCAGTTGTCCAGCTTTGAATTGCCCTGAGCTCACTGCTTCGGACAGCTCCATATTCCCAAGATAGGCGGTCAGGTATAGTCCGGGATTCCCCACCCCTTTTAGGCTCTGGGTCTTGGTGAAGCCGTGGCTCCATATCTTGGCTATGTCAGCGTTTGGGATAAAGGGGGCTGCGCCGGGGAATAGAAAAATACAGTGGGCATGTAGCGCACCTCTTCCCTGCGGTTCTACGGCAATAATATACTCGGCGGGCGGGTGACCGTGATTTTTGAGATAGCGGCGAAATCGCTTCCAAAATGCGTGATAGTCGGCATATAGTTGTTTTTCGTCTCGCATATTTTCTGCGTAAGTCAATGTTACCCACAAAGCATTACCTGGCGCTGTAAGGTTGGCGTTGATAATATCTCGCAAGCGCTTTAGACTTTGAGCAACGCTCCTTTTATCGTTTGCCCTGCTGGTGTTGTGTTGAAATTCTACCAGCTCCCCTGTTCGCACATTCACACCGTGGTCTTTATCAATCTTCCGTATAGGTGAGCCTCCGGTGGTTTTGGAAAACCGCACTTCCATAACATTCCCAGCCACTTTGACCGTTACTGTGTCTGCAAGTTCAGGGCGAATGTTTTCTATCCGCTTGATTTCCATAATGCTTTTTCCTGGCCTTGCGGCCTAATGTTCTTAAATAGTCAAGTTAATAGGTGACCGCCTTACGGCGGTCACCTGGACGGCTGCTTTGTGCTTCGCACCGCAGCCGCCCAGGCCCTCGGTTATCTGGTTACTAAGTCAGCGATTGCGTCCTTTACCGCCTCCATTCGTCTGATTCTGGGGGCTATTACCTCAAATAGCCCTTTACTATCGATATAAGCCATTCCGTGGCCTACACCGCCGCTAAAGGTTTCTGGAATTTGCTTGTACATATCCCCAAACATCATCTGTGCAGCATCTGTTGAGGAAAAGCGGCCCCACCATATCCGGACACCAAACTGATCTCTGGCCCCGCCGCTGGGCATGATGCTTTGGTCGGGCCTCTGGGTAATCAGCCAACAGTATCCGCCCACTTGCCGGGACATAAACAAAGCGTTCATCATCCACATTTGACATTGTGCGGCGAGCTTCTTATCCGTGACACTGGTGTAGGATACAAAACTGGGGTATTCATCAAACACCATTAGGACGGGGGAACGGTCTGAGTTATCTTGAAACCTAGATTCTATTTCTTGGCTAAACAGCTGTAACCCACTAACGCACTTTTCTCGCGTATAATACCGTGAATTGGAAAATTTTGACAGATATTTGAAATCATCTGAGCTTTTGAAATCCAGCAGATATAGCCGTGTAGAGGGTGGCATATACTTATGCACTTTAGCCAGATAAAGCATTAGGTGGGTCGATTTTCCGGAACCGCTGTTGCCCCCAACGAGGCAGTGATGCTGCATACTACTGGTTGGTTCCCAATAGATAGATTCTCGTTTTCCAGACTGTAATGCTTCTGCATCCAGGAATATGGGTATCTTAGAAATCATCATCGTAGGCGGTTGGGGGAATGGTAGGCAGCAGCGACTTACCTGGAAGAACATACAGATATGTATAGCTGGTTTTTGGAGCATATAACATTTCGTAGATTGTTCCCAGTTCTCGTTGTAGGCTGTCTATCTTTCGGTCCATGTCAGAAATAGGTATTCTGGCATTGCGGATTGTATAACGTTTGCCTTGCGTTTTGTTGGGATCTGCTGTGACGGCAACTAAAACGGGATACTGGCCTACGCCATTTTTAAGCCCCGCTTGACGAAATGCTCTGTCTACCCTCGCTTTTGTTACCGAAGGGCAACGTATCTCCTGATAAAGGCAAGCGAAGAACGCCAAAGCCAGGGCTACGAAGATCATGTCATACAAAGCTGTGCCAACCAAGGTGGGCAAATGTGCGTAAATAAGCGTGGCGCGGTTAGCCCAGAGTACAAGCACACAGATGAAGTAGACCAACAAGGGGGACCAGCGTATCCAGCGATTATTTTGTAAAAATTTTTTCATATTGCAAAAGCTCCTTTCTCAGTACATTTGGGCCGTTCTAATAATGTCATACTGGGGGCAGGAGCCCTCTCCTGCCCCCGTTTTAGATTACTTTCCAACGATGGAAATGCCTGCGGCTGTTCCTGTTTTGACGAGGTTCCCATTGATAGTGTATAGGGTGACCTTCAGTTGGTCGAAGGTCACAACTACAGGCTTGCTACGGCAAGCCTCGACAATGTCCTCATCAGAAATTGCGGGCAGAGGCTCGGCAGAACCCTCAGTGCGGACGCTAAGGCTATCAAAGCGGCTGCCAGGTAGGACAACGCCGATTCTCCAAGCAGTGGGGACTTCACTGCTCCGTTTGCCGTCTGTATACGGGAATACCGGTTTCTTCTCAGTGAGGATCGCCGAGGCAATGCCGCCATTTATGGCGGGCAGACCCTCGACCTCGATTTTGTTGGCTGCCATGGGTTGCTCCTTTCTATGATGAAGTGGGACTTTGTGACTGTAAAACTAAGGGTGCAGGGGTTTAGATAGCGGCTTTGCCATCATCAGCTAGGAGTAAGAGGAGCTGATCCTTTGCGGCTAGTACATATAATCTAGTCATGGTTTTGCACCTTTTTCCTTTCTGCCCGTATGGGCAGGACAAAAGTTTGCGAATAGCGGAGCCGTACGCTCTCCCTATTCAGGACCATCTATCTAATGCTCGTCAGCAAATATATCATACACCAAACGCAGAAAGAAAGCACTAGCAGGAAAGCCTGAAACAATGCTTCTGCATTGAAAGGAGAAGTACTATGTATAATAAGGTAAAAGAAATCTATCCCTGCAATCTTTTGGAACTAAGGAAGAACTTGGGTCTTACTCAAAAAGAACTTGGGGAAATCCTTGGAGTAAGCGAACGAATGATTTGCAATTATGAAACAGGGGAGATAACTCTCCCCATAGATAAGGCGATTATTCTTTCTCAAAGGTGGAATTACACTTTAGATTGGATATATTGTTTTCCTGCAAATGGTGGTGATGAACCAACCTTGGTATCCAAAGAAGAGAAATGCCCGAAGTTTTTAGTTGACATCAGAGAATTTATTTCATATTCCAACGGTTTACCGAAAGTCACTTTCCCCAATTATTACATGGAATATATTAAGAAACGAAATATTATAGAATCTTCAATAGATCTTGCGGATGAAAAGAAACGCAAATTAGCTGAACTTGATGGAAAATATGAGATAAAAAAAGAAGAAACAAGATATTGGGTAATTTCTTTTACAGGTGAAAATCTTTCTTCGTATCTGTGCTTTGACTCGAAGCTTATACCGTTTGCTGACTTTCAATATGACTCGGAAAATGAAGCAACAAAAGAGGAGACAGAAGAAGTAAGTTCATTGCTTAAAGAGAGTTTGACGTTTGAATCTGAAGAATCTATATAAAAAGTAACGATACATTTATTTTATAGCCAAAGGATGATATACATCAGACAGAGGAGTATATCAAGGCCAAAAAAATTTTCTCTCTGGTTTTCGTAAGAGCCAGAGAGAAAATTTTTTTGCAAGTGGGGCGTTGCCGCCCCAGCCTTGACATACTCCCCCGCCTGATGTAGTTGGGGAGCCAAGGTTGCGCAAGCGCAAGCGTGGCTTGCAAGGCAAACCAATATTTCAGACGGAGGTTTTTATCATGAAAGAGACTACCAAAATGAGCCGGGCGGTTAGCCAGTTAGAACACATTTACAACAGCTTGAATACGGATTTTTTCAGCGGAGAATTGCCGGTTCCCATTATTACGGTGCAGTCCAAGCCGGGGACTTTTGGGCATTGTACTACCGCTAAGGTCTGGCAGCGGAAGGACGGGGGAGCCTATGAGCTGAACATTGCAGCGGAGGTTTTGAATTACCCGATAGAGGAAACGCTGGATACCATGCTCCATGAAATGGTACATCTTTTTTGCAGGGAGAACGGGATAAAAGAGGTAAGCCGGGGAGGGAAGTATCACAATAAAAAATTTAAGGATATAGCGGAGGCTCACGGCTTGACCTGCGTTCCGTGTGGTCAATACGGATGGAATACCACTCCGGGGGAAAATCTGGTTGAGTATGCACTTTCAAAAAATTGGAATGAGATCAGAATCGGGCGCAGCTCGTTACCGCCTATGCTCCATATTGGCGCAACGGGAGTGGCCCAGCCGGGAGCGGGGCAGGCGCAGGGTGGAAAGCGGCCCAGCAGCACAAGAAAGCTCGTCTGTCCGTGCTGCGGGCAGAGCGTCAGGGCAACCAAAAAGGTCAATATCCTTTGTGGGGATTGCATGGAAACGATGGTAGAGACAGCATGAAATGATTAAGAGGCCGCACCGTAGGGGGTGCGGCCTCTTGTGCTAAAATTTGTTTAACTTTTTGCCAAGTTCCGATGCAGGAACGTCATGATCTGCCCACGGCTGCAAACATCATCCGGGGAGAAGGTGGTCCCGGTTCCGGTGGTGATCTTCTGCTCTACGGCCCATGCTACGGCGGAGGCGTAGGCTGCATCGGCGGATACATCGGTAAAGCTGGCAGCGGGAGCGGTGGGACTTCCTGCTGCTTGCCACAGGTACGTCATAGCCATAGCGCGGGTACAGGGCTTGTCTGTGTCAAAGGTAGTGCCGGATACCATGCCCTTCTCGTGTGCCCAAACAGCCGCCTTTTTGTAGCCGTCAGGAATAGAATTGGTGAAGGGATTGTCAATCGTCGGCTCCGGCTTGCCGTAGGCCCGCCAGATGAAGGTTAAAATCTGGGCGTTGGTGCAGTCCTGATTGGGAGAAAACTTGTTGTTTCCGGTGCCGGTGGTGATTTCCTTCGCCACCGCCCAGGCAACCGGGATGGCGTAATAGGCGTTGCCGGCTACATCGGAGAAAGCGGGAATGGTGCGGGGGATGCCATTCTTGTCGGCAAACACGATGCTGAGAGTTTCTTCCTCATCAATATTGGGATTGTAATCCCCTCGGTAACAGTAGATATAGTTGACCCCGGGATAATTTTGATCAAAAAAGTCTTTATCAACCAAGGCGCCATCCTTTTTTGCAGGAAAGGTCCAACTGCCCATAGAGGTAGCGACATAGACTGGTTCATCCACGGCTTTATGCTCACCTATAGAAAGATAGTACCCCTCGATTGTGATTTTGTCGCCTTCCTTCACGTGGAAATCCAGCGTAACATCATCATCAACGAGATACGCCCAAATGTTGCGGACACCATCCTCCGGACCGTAGTTGATTAACCCAAGGTTATACAAGAGATCGACTTCCGGTCCTGCTGCTGCCAATTGAGCAGGAGCCCAACTATACCCTTCAGCAACATACTCTTCCAGAAAATCTCTGTAGGATTCATGCTGGTCTGTAGCTATGGCATCGAACGTGATGCCCGCCACCGTCACGGATTCGGTATCCTCCGCAAATGCCGGGGTGACCAACCCCGCGCACAGGGTCAGCGCAAGGATGATTGCAAAGAAACGCTTTTTCATTTTGATGTTCTCCTATCCTTATTTTTCTCAACAGTGCAGCCCGTAGGGGGCAGGGAACCCCGTCCGGCCCCCTTTGGGCATTCCTGTCGAGACAACAAAAGCGGCGCAGGGTATCATATCCCTACACCGCTGAAGCTACGCACACACCTACTCTTTTCCCTTGATTATTATGAGGGAAACAGGTATAATAGGCTTTGGGCGCAGTAAATTTCTGCTGTGTGGGAGCCGCTATCTCCTGCATAGGGGCGGGGGAGGATTAGGCCCCTCCTTCGCCCTGCCTTTTGCTTCTGTGTCTCGTAAGCCTATTGTATCTCATTATCTGGAAGATTGCAAGGGGATTTCGACATGAATTGCAGGGAATTGTTTTGAAAGTGTATATTCAAAGCTGCGGTATCTCTTGACCCTGCAAAGGTGGATTGTATGCCGGATTTGTTGTTTTTGATTTTAGTTTTTAGTCGGAAATTCGTGTTTTGCTCCTTTGGTAAGGACGGAGAGACGTGCCCATGCCGAAATAATACCATCATCAATGGGGCGGATTCTTCTGCAAACACCCGGGAAATTTCCAATATTCAGCACTTTTACTGCGTATTTCAATTTGCCGCTTTTGGTCTGACCACATATCTGCCCACAGACAGAGAAAAACCGAGGGACTCTGGATTTTGCGCTCCAGAGTCCCTCGGCATATATCAGCTAACTTGCTTTTCCAACCTCAGCCTCTCCTTTTCAGCGGCGATCTCCGCTTTCATCTGGAGGATCATCTCCGCCAGCAGTTGCTCACATTCCTCTCTGGTCTTGGCGTAGACATTGCGGGGATGCTTTTTGCCGTCAGGCCAAACAGGGGAGTAACGACCCTCCCACAGGTGGTCGTTGATTTGAGTGACGCATCCGGTGCCTGGCTTGCGACGTTTACCCTTGTAAGGCTGGAAGGTGCTGGGAGCGGGTTTTCGTGGTGCTGACTGTTTCCCCATTTGAGGCTCAACCCTGCCAATCCCTTGGTCGATCTTGCGTGCCGCCGTCTGCCGCATCTCGTCTGTGATGTGAGCGTAGATGTTCAGTGTGGTGCTGCTGGACACATGCCCAATCACCGTGGAGAGGGTCTTGACATCCATCCCATGCTCCAGAGACATGGTGGCGAACAGGTGGCGGAGATCATGGAAGCGGATGTGTTTGCACCCTGCCCTCTCCAGAATGGTGGTCAGGTGTTTGCGGACAGAGGCGGGGTCTAAGGGCAGGTCATCTTTCCTGGGTGAGGGGAACAGCCAGTGGGAGTGTACCTGTTGTCGGTATTCCTTCAAGACGCTCAGGAGCGGAGCGGGGAGAATGATCGTCCGGTTGGCGGCTTTGGTTTTGGGCCGGGAGATGATCAACCCACCCTTGACTCGATGAACCTGTCGTTCCACCCGCAGCGTCCCAGTTTTGAAATTGAGATCGTCCCACTGGAGGGCCAGAAGCTCACCTCGCCGCAGGCCGGTGGCAATCTCCAGCAGGAGCATTTCATAACAGCCGTCTTCCTTGGCTTGAATCAGCAGACGTTGAACCTCGTCCGGAGTGAGCACCTGCATCTCCCTGGGCTTGGCGGGAGGGAGCCGGCAACCGTCCGCGGGGTTGCGGGCGATCAGCTTCTTGGAGACCGCCATCTCCAGCGCGGAGCGGAGTGTGGTGTGACAGCCCCGCACCGTCTGGTCGGAGAGGCCGTTGCCATAGTAGCTGGTATTCTTGATTCGTCCGTTTTGTTTGAGGTTGGTGTAGAACTGCTGGAGGTCATTTTGCGTGAGCTTGTCCAGCGGGGTGTCCCCCAGCGCGGGGATAATGTAGTTGTAGATTCGCTGTTCGTATGACATCTGGGTGTTGGGCCGCAGGTTTGGCTTCTTGCTGGTCTGATACCAGGAATCCAGCCATTGGCCCAAGGTTATACCGGGTTTGGTAACGGCAGATTCCGATTTCCCGATGCTGGAAGTCAAATTTTTCAGTTTCTGGACACATTCGGATTTTGTCTTTGCCAGAACATTTTTTGTTTTTGGCAGACCCTTATCGTCGTAGCCGATGACGGCCCGACCCTCCCAGCGCCCATCCTTTCTCAGGTGGACGCTGCCGCTGCCCCGTTTTCTGCGCTTTGCCACGGTTTCAACTCCTTTCCAAGCAGTTCTGTCAGGAAATCGCCCACTACCTCCGAGGCACGTTTCTGCATATCGCCGGTAACGTGGGTGTAGGTATCCAGGGTGAACGATGCCCGGCTGTGACCCAAGATGCCAGAGAGCGTCTTGGCATCCACGCCGCTGGACAGCGCGTGGGTCGAGAACGTGTGTCTGAGGTCGTGAAATCGGATGCTGGGCAGGCCGGCGCTTTTCAGCAAGGCCTTCAAGCGGCTGTAGGCAGTACGGGGATTGACAGGCAGCTCCGGCTTCAGAGGATTGGAGAATATCCACTCAGTCAGCGTGGTGTTCTTTCGCTCACAGAGGACCTGCACTGTGCTGGCCGGCAGCACGATCTTGCGAGTACCAGCATAGGTCTTGGTATCCCCGACGGTGAGCACCCCGCCCTTTTCCACATGGATGGTGCGCTGGATTTTCAGCACTCCATGCTCCGCGTCGAAGTCCTCCCAGCGCAGACCGCAGATCTCACCCAGCCGCAGACCTGTGGTCAGTTCGGTGTAGAAGAAGTCCCGCCAGATATCGTCCGCTTGAATCGCGGCCATGAACGTATCGAGCTGTTCATCGTTGAGGATTTGTTTTGGCGGTGGCTTTTGCTTGGGGGCGGTGACGTCCGCGACTGGATTTCTGGGGATCAGCCGAAGTTGCTCCGCTGCGCCCATCGCCCCGTAGAGCAGGGTGTGGATACAGTGTACCATGCTGTCGGACAACTGGTGTCCGTATTTGTTGTGCTTGCGGATGCGGCCCCGCTTCTTCAGATGGGCATACAGCTTTTGTATTTCTGCCGGGGTAATTTGGTTGAGCGGCCTGTCGCCGAGGGTGGGCTTGATGTAGAGGTCAGCGTAGCGGCGGTAGGTCTGGAGCGTGCCGGGGCGCACAGTGCCTGCCATGTACTTGTCCAGCCAACGGTTCAACCATTCGCCCATCGTCATGGAACTGTCCTCGGTCAGGTCTATCCCCTGGTAGACGTCGATCTCCTGCCGGAGCTTCGCGGACAGCTCTTTCTGTGTGGGAGCGTAGACGTAGCGGAAGATGGAGTCGCCGTTTTCCTTGTGGCCCACCACGATGCGGCCCTCCCATCGACCGTCGTCCCGCTTGCGCACCATGCCGTCGCCGGACGGTCTGCGTCTTGCCATTTGTTACTCACCTCCTGTCCGAATATCACCGTCGTTTTCGTCCATGCACTCGGCCATCAGCCTGACACCCAATCGGAAACCCAGGATGAAATTCTCGGTTGCTGTGATACTGTTGATCTCATGCTGTGACCGAATGAGTTTTGTAAGAGTCTCCTGATCGATTTCCTCCAGCTGTTCCATGAGCTGCTTTTCATATTTGGCGACACGGTCTACTGCCCGCTTCAGTTCTGAGCCAGGTGTCATCTGCTGCTCATTGGGTGTGATGTTGCCGTAGTAGAGATCTTCCAGGATCGTTCTCATATCTATCGCCTCCTTTGCAACACAAACACATACCACACTTTGCGGAATATAGCTACTACTTTTTTCGAGGGCTTTTATTCTTTGTTTTGCGGCGCAGAATTTGAACAGGGCGCGGGAGATCACAGGCCGCCCCTCTGATAGCGGACAGCGTCGTCCAGTGAGATACTGCCGCTGGTCTTTTTCACGTCCTGAACGTACCGGCCTCGCAACGTGCGGAGTTGCTCAGCGGGGGATTTCCATCCCTGCTGTCAGCACATTCATCACCATGTCCTGCTCCACAGCTAGCTTGAAGAGCAGATGGCAGCTGTTCAGAGGACACATCTCTTTGACGAGTTGCTGTGCCTCAAGGGAGGTTCGCACGCAAACTTGTTTTTTCTCCTGGCATGATGCTCCTCCTGAAATTCGCAAATATCCCCGCCTTGACCCGCCAGTATTGCGGCGGTTGTAAGGACAGAGGAAAAACTGACCCCCGACTTGCCCCCAGGGGGTGAAAAATGACCCCCGCAACGACTCCTGCGAAATTCCGAAAAACCACCTACGACGGCCACCTTGTGAAAAGGCGGAACATGGCGCTTTTCTCTCTGGATTTGCTGATACTGACCACCTGCCACAGCAAAAAGTTGAAATTCCGACCCCCTATGGAAAAGCCCCGACCCGCTCTGCGGGGCGGTGTGGCTGGCCGGGGGACGCGTAAGCGACCCCCGGCCTTTATCCTGCACTTTTTTCGACCCCCCGGTTCACCCGCCACTTTCGGTTGTGCTGAATTCGCCGGATGGCGCACACTGGGCACACACTTTGGACACGGCTGTGCCTGCGGTGAGCGGCGGTTTGTTACCCTCCGGACACCATCGGGGCCACACAGCGGCGCACAGGCTGTCACGCTGAGTGCGCGCTATCGCTGCGGAGTGCGAGTGCCGTTGTGACTCGCTGACGTTCAGCCGCCATGTCCATCTGCGTCAGTTGCTGTTCGTAGAACTGATCGAGCGCCAGTTGGATTGGACGGATGGTGTAGAGCAGGTTGCCGTTGCGCTTCAGACCATCCCTGGTGGTGACGGTCGTGCTTTCTGTACTGATGAGCTGGCGCTCCTCCAGCTCACACACATACTTGCGGACAGTGTTGGCACTCATCCTCACCGCATTGCCGATAGTCTTGTAGCTGGGCCAGCATTGGTATGTCTGCCTGTTCTCGCAGCAGAGCAGGTAGGAGTAGACGGCCAGTGCGCCGGACGACAGGCCCAGCAGGAATATCTCGTTGGGTAGCTGGAAGTAGTTCTTGACCGGATCACGCTTAGGCCATGATTTGTATTTCATTCCTCGCCTCCCTGAGTGTGCCGCGACACCCACTTCACAAATTTCTCCTTGGGCACAACCATCCTGCTGTCGACCTTCAGCACCGGAAAATCCGGCTCATGCATTAATTCGTAGCCGCTGGACGGTGAGACGCCCAGCACCTTTGCCACTGTCGTTGCATTCAGGAACAGCGGCAGCTCATCATAGCTCTTGTAGCTGGATTCTTTCATGCTGTGCTTGACCTCCATTTCTTTATGACATGATTTCTTTCTCGGCTTTTCTGTACTGACCTCCCTCATCCTTCTACTACAACCTCTGGCGGCCGAAACGGAACTTACTTACAACCGAGTTTACAAAATGTTTACCGATTCAGAGAGCAGGGTCCTCATCCCTATACCACAACCTCCAGCGGCTGAAAGCGACGTTTTATTTTCAGAAAAAGTTTTGCTGTAAAAAATCACCCGCCAGAACTGAGTCTGACGGATGATCGTATCAGATGATTTGATGGGTGTTTAATGATGGCCTGTATTTCTTTGTTTAAGCGAAGCAAAATTTGAGTATGCCTGATGCGGCAGATTTTATGCGATGTCTTTGTACCGAGTGTAGACATACTCATAAATTCGTTGACGGTAACCAGAAATGCTCAGTTCATCATAGCACTCCGGAAGTCCGTTCCAAAGTGTGTCGCGGATAAGGTTGTCAATGGCTGCCTTTGTTTCCTGCTTATCAGTCCAGTGGTCAAGCTTCGCGATTCTAGATTTGACCTTTTGCAGAAGGTCGACCGCTACCTGTTTGATTTTCTGGATGTCCTGTTTAGAGAGGTTTTCAGAGAACAGCATATCGTAGAGAGATAATTCTTCATCGCTGGAAAATCCCTCCCGCACATAGCGCTGCTCCTCCTGATCCATGCTCTGCACCAGCTTCATCAGCTCATCAAAGGTCTTTTCAATATTGGCGCGGTCCTGCTGGCTGTTGTAATCCTCAATGATTGCCTGATACCGCTCATGATATTGGATGCGATTGGGATTGCTGAGCAGCATCCTGTCCAGGCGCTCACAGACCAGGTCCTGCAAATCCTTCAGGATGAGGTTCTTTTTCTTTGCATGGGCAAACTCCCGGCGCAGCAGATCGAAGTCGATTTTGCTGATATCAAACTGACGGGACGGTGTGATCCCCTCAGCCGCCTGCTCAATTTGGACATACTCACTGATGATGCGGTTGATCTCCACCATCAAGTCCACGTTGTTTGCTGTCCTGCGCTTCTTTTTCAGCTGTCCGTAAATGGCGGCAATCGCTTCATACCGCTGGCGGAGGTCAGGCTCGATATCCTCCTGGTTCGTATATTTCACCAAGCGTGTTAACTCGGAGGCGTAGGTCTGGAAGGTCTTCTTTTCCTCCAGGGTGGCGGACACTGTGTTGGCCGCCGTTTGCAACAGGGCCAGCTTTTCAAAACCCTTGGCGTCGATCAGCGTTTGCAGTGAAAATTCTCGTCTGGACAAAAATGACTCCGCTGCGGCGATGGTCTCCAAAATTTTGGCGATCAGTTGCTCCTTATCCACGGTGGGGTCGGCGGCGCCGGTGCCATTCCCATTGGCTGTGTAATCGGCCAGCGCCTTTCGCAGCGCTTTTACGATTCCGATGTAGTCGATAATCAGACCGTTGCTCTTTCCCTCGGCCACACGGTTGGCCCGGGCGATGGTCTGCATCAGCGTGTGGGCTTTCAGCGGCTTGTCTAGATACAGACAGGACAGGCACTTTACATCAAAGCCGGTAAGCCACATGGCGCAGACGAACACCACACGGAGAGGATTGTCGGCATCCTTGAACTCCTTGTCCAGTTCCCGCTTTTCCATCTTCGCCCGATGGCTCTGAATATCCAGTCCCCATTTCTGGAAGGATTGAACCTCGTTCTGCTCTTGGCTGATGACCACCGCCATCTCGGTCTCCTGCATCCATTGCAGCTTGCGTTCCAGCTCTTGAGCCTCCTGCTGGGACGAGCTCTTGATTCGCTCCTTCAGCGTGTCGATCTCATCAGCCCAGTATTTCTGCACCAGATCATACATACGAACGCAGGTGACCTTATTCAGGCAGACAAACATAGCCTTGCCGCTGGTCCACAGGTCGGAGTAGTGCCTTGCGAAATCCTGGGCGATGCGCTCCAGGCGGGGGGTGGCAGTGAGGAGGTGAATCTCCTTGGCGAACTCCTGCTCCAACTTATCCTGCTGGTTCACATCCAGGTCGGCCTGCTCAATGGCGTCCAGAATCCGATCCGTGATTTCCGGGTTGTCCTTCACGTCCAGAATCTTCTCTCCCCGGTTTTCGTAGTACAGCGGCACCGTCGCGCCGTCATCCACGGCTCGCTGGAAATCGTACACCGATATGTAGCCGCCGAAGGTGCGTTCTGTGATACGGTCGCTGGACAGCAGCGGTGTGCCGGTAAAGCCGATCCGGGAGGCGGTAGGCAAAAGGCGGACCATGTTGTCCGCGAAAATTCCGTACTGACTGCGGTGGGCTTCATCTGACATGATGAGGATATCGTGGTCAGGGGAAATCGGCTCCACATCTGTTTTGTTGAATTTCTGAATCAGGGTGAAAATAAAGCTGGGGTTGCCACGCAGCTTTTCCACCAGATCTGTACCGCTGGAGGCGATGAACTGCCCGGCCTTGGCCTTGCCCAGAATACCGCAGTTTTCAAAGGTGTCGCTGATCTGCCTGTTCAGATCTTCCCGATCTGTCAGCACCACAATGGTGGGAGAGCCGGAAAACTTGCGGCGTATCTTCTGGGCCAGGAACACCATGGAGTAGCTCTTGCCGCTGCCCTGGGTGTGCCAGAAAACGCCCAGCTTTCCGTTGTTCAATCGGCGGGCCTCATATGCCTTGACTGCCTCGTTGACGCCCAAATACTGGTGGTTCCGGGCCAGGATTTTTGCTGTGTGTCCGCCGGAGTGGTCAAAAAGGATGAAGTTCTCCAGCAGATCAAGGAAATTCTCCTTCTTGCAGATACCCCGGAGCATGGTCTCCAGAGCCACGCTGCCTGGTTCCTCCTTTTTGAGCCGCTTCCACTCGTGGAAAAACTCGTACTTGCTGCCAAGTGTGCCCACCTTGGACTCCAATCCGTTGGAGAGGATCAGGAAGGCGTTGTAGTAGAACAGGTGGGGGATGGTGTCCAGATAGTCGGTGTAGTTGTTGGTGTAGGCGTCCTGCACGTCCACCCCGACGGCTTTCAGTTCCACAAACAGCAGCGGGATGCCGTTGACAAAGCCCACAATATCCGTCCGGCGGCGGTACAGATCCCCGTGAATTTTCAGCTCCCGGACGGCGAGGAAGTGGTTGTTGGCCGGGTTCTGGAAGTCGATGACGGCGGCGTATTTTTTCTCTGTTCTGCCGCCGGGCTTCTTCACAGTGACGGGGATGCCGTCCCGAATCAGGAAATACTTTTCCTCGTTGATTTGCAGCAGGGATGCGGTGGACAGACGGTGTTCCATGAGCCGCTGGGCCTCGTCCAGCTGGGCGGGGGTAAGCCACGGATTCAGGCGCAGAAGAGCCTCCCGAAAATACCGGGTCAGCAGGATTTCCTTGTAGCTCTTGCGGCCCAGTGTGCCGGCCTCTCCTAACTGCTCGGTGTTGTAGGCGTAGACTTTCTCCCAGCCCAGCTCATCATGGAGCAGGTCGGCGGCGCTCTCTTGAATCAGGATATTTTCGGAGTAGTCGTGGCTCATAGAATCACCTGCCTGCATCTAATTTTTGCTTTAGTTCTTTTACTTTTCGAGCTCGCTCAACATTATCTATTTCTAAGAAAGCTAATAGACATAATTGGTAAACTTCATCGTACCAAGATTCAATTTCCTTTTTTGGCATTGTTGCAACAAATGAATTGTATTCTTTTGAGTCAGTATCAATGTTGTTATGGCGTAAATTCAGATTATTTAACAAGGTAAAAATGCTGTCTTCTAATGTTTTATTTATCTGTTTCAATTTGGCTCGCTGCCCTTCCAATTTATCTCCGAGAAGGAGCAAAATACTTTTCTTTCCCTCAATATTGCCTTGCATTGTGTGATGGTTATACTCTATTACCTTATAAGAAAGAGAAGGTTCGATTATTTCTGATACCGCAACAGCCTCTGCCGATTTTGGGACAAAAATAGTCACATTGCCATCTTGTATAGGCATATAACCTATAGACTCTATTACTTTAGAGACTTGCTGCAAATATAGTTGGTTTTGCGGCAATACTCCCATATATCCGAACATTCCCACAGGCTGCATATACAATGCCAAGTTGTATGTATATTCACAAAATAAAATAAGATAATCTAAATTGAAGTCACTTGGATTTTTCTCAAAATATATCCCATAGAAATCGTCAAAATCATCAAGCGATAAACATGTTTTGCGGAATGGCATATTTAAAAAATTGGATGCACAATATTCCTTAAGCGAATAACCAACTCCATTTGCATCAGGTACTTTTCGAATATAAAATGTGCTATATAGGCGGTCATATTCTCTTCTAATATCAACACTTGCTTCTTTTAAAATCTGGGAAAAATTCCTACGTGCCATTTTTACACCTCCAATTCTCCACTCATCAGCTTGGGCAGCAGGCGGTCACGGGCCTCTGCCGCTACTTCAATCTGCTTACTAAGCACCTCGATTTTTCTAAACATTGGCTCAGCCAAAGCCTGAAATTTTTCCAAAAGACTGTTTGTTGGTACTAGAATATTCGCTTCTTCAAAATGTATCGGTTTAACCGCCGGATAGGCGGCACCATTCGTGCAGTTCACCAAATAACTGATAAATTCATCTTGAATCACATGGCAATACAAGAAAGAAAACGGCACTTTCTTTGCGGATAGAACTGCAAATCCAGTGGAGGCAATCGTTGTATCCTGCGGATGGAAAACTAGAGCATACGATTTGAGATTGGGGCGAACCATTCCCCAAATCACGTCGCCATCACATACAACACGCTTTGCCCGTCCTGGGGCATCTTTTAGCATATATCTGGTTTTGCTTTCTATTCTGCCAGCGGACACTGAGCCAATATCAATGTAATCGATATATTCAAATGAATAATCTTTTGATATGCTTCTCTTATTTACAGCCGCAATATCGGCTAGCTGTGTCCACTTCCACCCCTCCGGCACCCCATCCACAACAGGGGTTGTCTCATAACCAGGGAACCGCAAATCGACAAACCACTCCTTATACAGCCGCTGGGCGGCTTCCTCTAGCAGCTTGATTTGCTTCTGATTGTTTTCGATGAGGTTGTCGTAGGCAGAAATGATACCGGCAATTTTGACTTGCTTATCTAAATCTGGGACATCAATTTTTAAATTGCGAATGGTTGGGATATTCACATGGGCAACGGTTGCCCCATTTGCAGTACCAAGCAAACCATATTGCTGCTGAGGAGAAAGAAGATAATAAGCTAAAAAATCCGGGTTGACTAACGCTTTGTTAGGCCGAAGTAAAACTGTTCTCTGCCCAAGGCAAACTTTTTCACCATTCTTTATGACAGCAACATTTCCGGCAGGTGCTTCCCTGGCAAAAATCAAATCGTCATCCTGTGGGACTGCGCGTAAATTCCGCTTATCATAAACTTCCTGCGATACTCGATGGACTCCTTCAAGAATCAGACGACCTTTGCCTATATTGGGTGTTCGGATGAGAGGAAAGCCGTTTCCTTCATCATTTGCGGTCGAATGAGGGCAATCTACAATCAACTCACATACATCTTCTAATTTCACAGCCCCATCTCCCCCCAATTCCTGGAGATGGTCTCCATCAGTTCATTAGATTCTCTCTGCAATTCCAGCAGTTCCCGGTGAATCTCTCCCATACGCTGGGCGAAGTCCACCCCGTCGTCCTCCGCCGGGGCCACGCCAACATAGGCGCCGGGAGTCAATGACCAGCCCTTTTCCGCAATCTCGGCAAGACTCGCCGCCCTGCACAGTCCCAGAATGTCCCGGTACTCGCCCTCTCCAAACTTCTCGTAGAGCCAGACGGCCTCTTTCGCGGTGGTCAGGGTCTCATCCAGTACCGCCAGCCGTTGGTCGTAGTCCGCCTGCACCTTCTTTTTCTCACGCTTGGCGGCCTCCGCCACGGCTTTTTTCGCCTCGTCCCGCAGGGTATTGATTTCTGCGGAGAGTTCCTCCGCCCGTTGGGAGAAGGCCGCATTGCCCAATACCGCCCGGTATTCCTCCAGCAGAGCCGCATATTTTTCCGTCTCTCCCCGGTACAGCCACACAATGGCGTTCAGATTTTTCAGCTGCCACTCACTCCACTCGTTCAGCGTGCGGTCTACCACGGTGTAATAGTTCCGAGCGTCGATGAACAGCACCTTGTCCCGCAGCGCCTCCGGTTTCCCCTTGTCGAAAAACCACAGAGAGCAGGGTAGGGATTTGGTGTAGAAAAAGTTGTTGCCCACACTGACCATCACGTCCACGTGGCCGCTCTCCACTAGCCTTTGCCGGATGTCCCGGTCTTTGCCGGAGCTGTCGGTGGCGGAGGAGGCCATGACGAAGCCCGCCCGGCCCTTCTCGTTCAGATAGGAGTAAAAATAGGAGATCCAGAGATAGTTGGCGTTTCCCACCTCCTTGGCCTTGTTGACGGAGGGCAGGCCAAAGGGCAGGCGTCCCGCGCTCTGGGCGGATTCAGAGTTGACCTTGTCCACATTGAAGGGAGGATTCGCCATCACATAGTCACAGCAGCCGTCCAGATTGTGGGCGTCGTGATAGAAGGTGTTGGCCTCATCCCCGGATTTGATAATGCCGTTGAGTCCGTGGACCGCCATGTTCATCAGACAGAGTTGGGCGTTGTACTCCACCTTCTCCTGTCCGTAGAAGGTCATGGCGGCGTTGGCCTCCATGCCGGCGGCGTTGACGAAATCGCCGGTCTGAACGAACATGCCGCCGCTGCCGCAGGCGGGGTCCAGCAGCATACCGCCCTGAGGTTCCAGGATATTGACGATCATCTTGACCAGGGATTTGGGGGTGAAGAACACCCCATCGTCCTGGGCGATATTCTTGGCAAATTTGTTGAGGAAATATTCATAGATGCGGCCGATCACGTCGCCGCCCACCTCGTCCAGGGCGCTGTTGTTGAAGATGCGCAGCAGCTCGGCCAGCAGCTCGTCGGAGAAAATGGTGTAGTCCTTGGGCAGGACGCCCGTCAGCTGTTCCGACTGAGCCTCCACTAGCTCCATGGCGTTGTTGACCACCTCGCCCAGGCTGTTCATGGTGTGGCCGCTCTGGTTGGTCAGTTCCGCCGAGGCGATGTCGGCGGGGAGGTTGACCAGATATTCATACTGCGCCTCCCTGGGCAGAAACAGGGCGCTTTTGGAAACGAAGTCGCTGGCCTCCACAGGCAGAACCCGGCCGCCGCGGACAGGACGGTTTTTCAGAATTTCCTTCTCCACCAGCTTGAAGCGGCTGTATGCGTAGCGCAGAAAAATCAGGCCCAGCACCGGCATACAGTATTGGTTGGAGGTCAGCTTGGATCCAGCCCGGAGCAAATCAGCGGACTCCCACAGGTCAGATTCCAATTTTCTGATGTTTACCATAAGACTGTACCTCCAAGATTGCTTGGCGCCGCAATCAAACAGCTACCGGTTTCGACATTTATTATATACGTTCGAGGAAATATTTGCAATCCGTTCAGGGGCTTATTTCATTGTTTACTGGTACGCAATATTTGACAGGGTACTTTCACCCGATGAACCGGAAAGCGGTGCGTTCCACACTGCCTGGAACGCACCGCTTTGTTTCATGGGGTTACGCATAGAAGTTGACGCTGTTGGGTATCCCGACGAACATGTAGCAGTAGGTGATACCATCGTGCTGGGTCACGCCCACGCCGATGCAGTCGCATCTTGGGTCGATCATGGTTTCATAGTGTCCTGGGGAGTTGATCCAGTTATCGACGGCACGCTGGGCGGCGTCGGCTGTGCCGGTGAACACGGTGAGGTTATCGCCGAAGCCATAGGGGTAGCCGGCGTCGACAGCGGCTTGGCTCTCCTCCGGAGCGTTATGCCAGGTGTAGCGCCGGTCGGAGCAGACTTGGGCGGCATTCATCAGGGCCTCATTGACCGGTAGCTCTGACACTCCATTGGCCTTTCTGGTCTGGTTGATGAGGCAGATCATCTCCTGCCGTATCTCCAGATTGTCCGTCAGGCCAGTGCTATCCCCGCTGGCGGGGGCCTCCAGTGGGGCGGAGTCAGCGGCAGCGCCGACCGTCAGTGTCACGCTCCCGCATTCTCCAGTGCTGTTGGATGCGGTGATCTCCGCGGTCCCCGCCCCCTTTGCGACAGCCACCCAGAAGGTCAGCACCTGCTCCACCGCCACCGTGTCCGGGTTGCTGGAGGTGACGGTGTAGTCTGTACCGCTGGGGCCGATGATGAGGCCGCTGCGTTCTCCTACCGCCAAGGTACTGCCCTTGTAGCTGCTCACCCGGACAGATTTGTCAGGCGTTTCCGCTGCCATGGCGGGGACAGTGAGGACAGTTGTGAGGATGGCTGCTGTCAGTGTGGTGGCAATGCGCTTTTTCATGTTGGTCATACATTTTCCTCCTAATTTTCAGTGTTTTGTGGGACTTTTGCAAGCAACACAATACCGAAATAGGAGGCGAAAGTCGATAGAAAATTGCAATCTAAAACGGAGAAATACAGAGGTGAAAATCGGGCGGATTACACAGTCGACAGGGCTTTAAGAAATCTGCTTATCATTGTAGACGGAGTTGCAATTTATCGCTTGATATTTCCTCTGAGTTAACAGACGGTTTAAGGCGGCCTGATTCAAATTTGACCACTTTCTTGGCCTGGAACAATGTTGCTTTAGGACTGAAAACTCAAGTGCCGCAAGGGTTTCTGACCACATAACCAGCCACAGACAGGCGTGGAATATACGGAAACCCTGTTTGTAAAGAGTGTCGGAAAGCAAATGAAATGGAGCAAAAACGGCTATAAACAAGCGAAAAATATACAAAAAATATTGCCATGGCAGTTGGTAAGGATGAGGTCACCAGTTCAAATCTGGTCAGCAGCTCCAGAAATCCTCTGAAATCTTGCGATTTCGGAGGATTTTGCTTTATATTTAGAACTTTTTTAGCTGGGTGATTTTTGCAAATTTTGTTTGACCCACACGCTGACCCACAATAGGATGAACCACGACGGAGGGGAGAGGTCCGGATAGGAACCTCTCCCCTGGTTTTGCTCTGGTATTTGTGATTTTATTTTGCTACATGACTTGGGCCATGAAATTGCCCATGGTTTCTGCGGCCTGATTCTGGACCTGCCTTGTGGCGTGGGTATAGGTGCGGAGGGTGAAGCCTGCATCGTAGTGGCCCAGCATGCTACTGACCGTTTTGACGTCCACGCCGTTCTGGAGGGCTACTGTGGCGAAGGTGTGGCGCAGGGAGTGCAGAGGAATGTGTTCCAGATTGGCATCCTTGAGGATTTTCTCGTGGAGTTTCGCTACAGAGTCGGGATGGTACATCTCACCGGTGGCGGGTGATGGGAACATGTACTGGTTGTCAGGATGCTTGCTGTGTTCCTGGATCAGTTGCTCTACGGCTTCCTGCGGGATGGACACTTTGCGGACGGAGGTTTCGGTCTTGGGACGGGAGAGAGTCACTTCGCCGCTTGGGTTGCGGACGTACTGTTTGCTAACGAAGATCGTGCGATTCACTACATCCAGGTCACCCCAGAGGAGGGCGACCAGTTCACCTTTCCGGAGGCCGCTGACCAGGGCCAGGTAGAACATCGGGAGGAGGCCTCTGGTGTTGGCGGCGTCGAGGTAGGCTTTCATGTCCTCGGGGCGGAGAGTTTTTCTCTCAAATTTTTGCACCTTGGGAGCGATGCAGTCATCGGTAGGATTGCGGGAGATTAGCCGCTCTTTGACTGCTCTCTCGAAGGCGCAGTGGAGCATGAGGTGGACGCTGCGGACGGTGGTGCTGCTCAGGCCAGGGCTTTGATTCTTCCCAACGTGAACCCGGCCACTCTCCATCAGGTCTTTGTAGAGCTTCTGGAGGTCGCGGGAGGTCAGCTTGGTGAGTTTGATCTTGCCGATGCGAGGGATGGTGTAGGTTTCGATCATGAGCTGATAGCGGTCTGCTGTGGCGAGGCGGATGTTGGGTTTGGCATAGAGGTCGTACCAGGTGCGGAGCCAAGTGGTTACGGTGTATTCTTCAGCACGGATCATATCGAGGTCCTTGATTTCTTCCAGGACTTTGGCCAGCTTCGCCTTGACTTCTGCCTGGGTCTTGCCGAGGACATTTTTGATAATTCGTTTACCGGTGGTGGGATCGTATCCGGCGGTGTAGCGGCCTTCCCAGCGGCCATCGCTTCGCTTGCGGATGTTTCCTTCGCCGTTTGCACGCCGTTTTGCCATCAGGGGTCCCTCCTCTCGTCAAATTCTTCGCTGAGCCTCTGCTCCTCATTTTCTACGTAGGAATACCAGTTGCTTCTTCCAAGTTCACTGCCGATCCCACAGGCCAGCCGGAAACCGGCAATGAAGCTGTCCAGGGCCATGTCGTCACGGAGTTGTGATTCTGCATCCACCAACTGGAGCAGTAACTTTCGCTGTTGTTTATCCAGCGTATGGCTCAGCTTGCAGCGTATGGTTTCAATTTCCTGCCGTTGTTCTGCATAGATGGCATCCGAGAAAAATTTTTCTTGCAGGGCTTGCATGTAGTCGTACATGGCGTTGATACCTCCTTTGGTTTGGTAGCAACACACAATACCACACTCCGCTGGGAATCGCTATTCGGTAACGGCAGAGTTATCAGAAACTTATCATTTTCTCGAAGGACCTTTCTTTGTTTTCTGCCACCCAAAATCTGAGGGTGCTACATGGAGAGGGAGGGACCATTGTAGTCCTCGTGATCATCTGGCTTATGTCCCCTGGCGATTTTCTGTTCCATGATCCGTGCCCTGAGTTTCCGGTCAACCTGGATGCCGCCGCGGACGGGAGGAGAAGGTGGTTGTTCTTGAAATACTCGGCTCATGTGGTGGAGGAGGCGAGTAGCGGCCAGCATGACCGAGGGCGGCTTTAGGTCGTCCCAGCGATCCAGGAAAAATTGTGCGTAGTGATTGCCTTGGGAGGCGGACTGGGTGAACCAGTAGTGGGCCTGCCCCTGGTCGTGTTCTTCCAGATACAACTTGCCAAGAGAGTATTGTGCGTACTGGTTCCCGGCTTCAGCGGATTGGGTGAGGTAAGTTATCGCTTTAGTGGTATCCTTCGGTACGATTTTACCTTCAAGATATTCCGTGCCCAGCCGATAGGCGGCGTAGCCATTTTTATTTTGTGCGGCGTACTTCAGCCACTGGATTCCCAAACCTGGATCGTGGACTTCCGGATCGTGGGAGAGTAATAATTTCCCGGTTTCGTATTGTGCAGCTACATGATCTTGCCGCGCTGCCTGCTCGAACCAGTAGAGGGCTTCCACGCTGTCTGGGATCAGCACAGGGCCGTCCTGGTAGAGCTTGCCGGTTAGGTATTGGGCGTAGGGATCACTGTTTTCGGCCTCTTTGATGATTTGAGCTGCTGCTCTGTCCCGCTCTGTCATGGGGGCAGTGTCATCATCTGCAACGATCCACAGCTTCCAGCAGTCGTAGGGCAGAGAGGAAATATCTGCAGCATCCTGACCGGCTATTGCTTCAGCGTCCTTATCCACGAAGGTTACTTTGACTAGGCGAATATTTTCAGCCTCCTGAATGACTGCGTTCTGATATGCTCCCTCTATAAGAGACAGAGAAAAAGAAAACTGTCGCTTATAGGGGGAGCAAAATTATGCCGCATAA
>ERZ808054.727-NODE-727-length-25584-cov-4.550829_pt1 | contig 25584 bp, 27 predicted proteins | sample MGYA00380201_ERZ808054 | MGnify/ENA primary metagenome ERZ808054 (study PRJEB31490, sample SAMN06133419) | mouse gut metagenome | isolation source: Z5_2 | host: mice | place: China: Chengdu | collected 2015-05 ...
CTCATCAGGTTCACATCTGCATCTGTAAGATTACAGATATGCTTTACAATTGCAAGTCCGAGACCCGTACCTCCAAGTTCCTTTGACCTGCTTTTATCCACACGGTAAAAACGTTCAAAAATTCTCTCCTGATGTTCCAGAGGAATGCCGATGCCGGTATCCTCCACCGAAAAGATGATCTGCGTTCCCTCTTTCTGCACTTTTACAGTCACTCTTCCATTCGATTTGTTGTATCGGATGGCGTTTTCTATCAGATTGTAGGTAAGCTCCTGTGCAAGTTCCTTTCCAAGATGGACATCTGCCCTGTCATCTCCTTCATAAATTACATCAATACCATTTTTCGCCGCTCCGAAAGAGAGCATTTCCACACTTTCTTTTGCAATTTCCGCCAAATTTACCACATCTAGAATGTCTTTTGCATTTCCGGCATCTAACTGCGAGAGCTTAATAATGTCATTGATCAGGGTAAGCAGCCTTGCTGCACTTTTACGGATTTCCCCTGAAAAGCGCCTAATCTCCTTTTCCCCTACAAGTCCTGCTTCCATCAGCTCTGCGTATCCGGATATCGCCGCAAGGGGTGTTTTTAGTTCGTGACTTACATTGGCGGTAAATTCCTGCCTTATATTTGCGGCGGATAGGATTTCCTCATGCTGCAAGCGGATTTTTCTTGTAAACGGAATCAGCTCCGGATAGCTTTTCCCCTCATCAATATGACCCATATCCCCTGCCATTTCATCAATCGGTTTCACAATAGCAGAGGTAAGGTAATGCGACACCATCAGGCAGATGGCTGCAAGCAGCAGTGCCGTTGTAAACACCATGGGAAGGGCTGACAAAAGAACAGCCGCAACACTGTGCGCCTCCTTGCCTACTCTGAGTATCTGCCCGTTATCCAGTTTTTTTGCATAATAAAATATACTCTCCGACAGGGTATCTGATTTTCTGATTCCCATACCGGTTCCGGAAGACACCGCCTCCGCAATCTCCGGTCTGTCCAGATGGTTGGCCATCGACTGCTCATTTACCGTAGAATCAAACAATACCTTGCCGTCTGCATCTATCAATGTAATTCTTAAATTGTCTGTTTTCCGCATGTAGGAGCCTTCGTCAATCAGCAAATCCGCCACAACGGCCAGATCAGAAAAAACCTGCTTTTTTAACTGTGCATAAAACACCGCAGTCATAACAACCGTGGTAATCACAACGGAAAAAAGCGCAATGCCGGTAAACCGTCTGTTTATTTTCTGCCTCATTCCAGCTTATACCCCACATTCCGCACTGTGACAATCAGGCTGCCCGCATCCTTCAGCTTCTTGCGGAGTGTTTTGATATGCATGTCAACAGTCCTGCTCTCCCCTGCAAAATCCGTTCCCCATACAGCTTCCATAATGTTTTCTCTTTTGAGCACAATACCAAGATTGGATAGAAACAGCCGCAGCAGCTCATATTCCTTGAATGTCAGTTCTACGTTTTCCCCATCCACAAGGCAGATCCGTCTGTCCTGATCCAGATATACATTTTTATATTTTAAGACCACATCATCGCTCATTGGTTTGATACGCCGCAGAATCGCCTTGATGCGTGACATAAGCTCCATTATGCCAAATGGTTTTGTAATATAGTCATCAGCCCCCAGATCAAGTCCCCTGACGGTATCTATTTCTGAATCTTTCGCTGTCACAAGTATGACAGGCAGTTCTTTCGTGTCATTATTTGAGCGGAGCCTTTTCAGTACGGACAGCCCGTCCTCTCCCGGCAGCATGACATCAAGAAGCAGCAAATCCGGCTGTATTTCCCGCATTCCCCGGTCAAAGGCTTCCGCGTCATCAAACACACGTACATCATATCCGTGCCCCTTTATGGCATAACTTTCTATCTCCTGAATATTTTTATCATCTTCCAAAATATAGATCAATGACATAAGCGCTAAATTCCTTTTCCTGAAATTTTTTAGATCAAGTTTTTTCTAATGAATACTTTTCCGTATATCCTTCAAGCAGTTCCCTATACAGCCCGCTTCTCTCTTTAACATCCCGTGCATATTGATGTAATGCATACTGGTCTGTTTCGGATGCCATCTGCTCCTCGGCTATGTTGGAGCAATGTTTCGCAATACGTTCCAAGGAAGTGACCATATCTGTAAGCGTCATGCCAAGTTCCACGGAACACTTCCCCTTTTCCAGCCGCCTGCTATGGTTCTTTCGAATATCTTTTTTTATCCGGCTGATCACATCGGCAAGGGGATCGATATGAAACGCCATCTCTTTGTCCTCGTGTATAAAACCGGAAACCGTACATTCCACGATCTCCAGGGTTGCCTCATAAATCAACTTTGCTTCGGCAGTCGCTTTCTTTGAAAATTTTTCTTTGCTCTTATATAGCTTCTTTTGTGCATAGGCGATGCCCTTTGTATAATCAGATATCCTTTCAAAATCTGTAATGCACCTGCTAAATTTATTGATGATTTTATTGTCACTTTCAGAGAGTGGTTTTGCGGACAGCTTTGTCAGATAGGACGACAGCTCATCTTCCCTGACATCTACTTCCTGTTCGATTTCCATAATTGTCTGCACTGCATTTTCATCATATTTTTCCTGTACGAATACACATAAACTCATTGCCTTTAAGATAAGCTGTGCCATATCACACACCGCATTTTTACACTGTGCAACCGCAAAAGCAGGTTTCTCCAAAAATCTTTCGTCCAGTGCTTTTCCTGCTGTTTCCAGTGTTTCGTTCCCTGACTGCGGAATGGTGAAATATGCGAGTTTTACTAACATCTTAGAAGCCGGAAGCAGCACAATCGTCGAGACAATATTAAAAACGCTGTGTATCACCGCAATGACTGCGCCATTTGCCGCATCCGACAGAAAGGTAAAGTGTACAAAATGGTTCATGGCATAAAATACTATCATAAATACAAATGTACCTATCAAGTTAAAATAAAGATGTACCAGCGATGCCCTTCTCGCATTTCTGTTTGCCCCGACACCGGAAAGCAAAGCTGTGATACAGGTTCCGATATTCTGCCCCATGATCACTGGAAGCGCAGCTCCCACCGTTACGCTTCCGGTGGCGCACATCGCCTGCAGAATACCAACAGAGGCAGAAGAACTCTGAATCACTGCCGTTAAAACCGCCCCGACTATCATACCTAAAAGAGGATTTTCAAATGCTGTGAAAAGCGAGGTAAATTCCGGTACATCTGCAAGCGGCTTCACAGCGCCGCTCATGGTTTCCATTCCAAACATAAGTACGGCAAACCCGATCAGGATCGTCCCCACATCATTCTTTTTCGTATTTTTGATAAACATTAAAAGAATCACGCCGATGAGTGCCAATACTGGGGAAAAAGACGAGGGTTTCAGAAGTTTTACAAAGAAATTCCCGCTTTCGATACCGGAAAGGCTTAGGATCCAGGAGGTAACTGTCGTACCGATATTGGCACCCATGATCACGCCGACCGCCTGTGACAGTTTCATAATACCGGAATTAACGAACCCCACTACCATAACCGTTGTAGCGGAAGAAGACTGGATCACTGCTGTCACACCTGCCCCAAGCAGGACAGCCTTCACGGGATTATTCGTCATACGCTCCAGTACCTGCTCCAGCCTGCCGCCTGCCATCTTTGACAAGGCATCTCCCATTGTTTTCATTCCGTATAAAAATAATGCCAGCCCGCCGATCATTGTCAGCAATCCGAAAAAATCCATCTGACTATAATCCTCCCCAAAAAATTTTCTTATAATCAAATGGTATCTGATCTATGTAAAATCCAAAAGATGGTTTATGTAAAATCTGTGTAAAACTTTAATTCAGCAGCACTATACCGGAATATAGGCAGTTTCCCCAAGCAAAAGGCGCAGCCCTCCACTTATGGGGAGCCGCGCCCATGCAAAGCCCAAAAGGAAACAATTCCGTGATGTTATCACATTTTTCAATGATCCCCGCAATGTCCGTGGTCACAGCCTTGATCGCCGCAAACATGGGTTTCTCCACCGTGTTCATGATCGTGATGATCACAATGCACATCAGGATCAAAATCAAGTCTGCCACTGACAAAGGCATTTACTGCTTCGTCAGCGTTACCGCTGACACCGCCGTAGAGCTTTATTCCGCTTTCTGCCAGCGCCATTTGTGCACCGCCGCCAATACCACCGCAAATGAGCACATCTGCTTTTACAGCAGAAAGTACACCTGCGAGTGCGCCGTGCCCCGAGCCGTTTGTGTTTATAAGCTCTGTTTTAATAACCCTGCCGCCTTCAATGTCATATAATTTGAACTGTCCGGTGTGACCAAAATGTTGAAAAATGTTTCCGTTTTCGTAAGTTACTGCGATTCTCATAGTATTTGTTCCTTTCTCCATTTTGTATTCTTTTTGAATCTGCTGCTTGATGCAGTCTTTTTTATAACAAAAGTCTGCGCTGCCGCTGCAAAGATGAAAGTCGCCGCCCTCAATTTTAAGCGAGCAGCCAAGCACAAGTACGTCTGCTATCTTTTTCCTTGCAGTTTCATATATTTTCTGTGCGGTTGTTCTGCCTACGCCGAGTTGTGTCCCGCATTCCTCCTGGCTGAGTCCTTCTTTGTCGATCAGCCGTATGGTTTCAAGCTCATCAATCGTCATAATAATCGGATTCCCGCCTGTTTCTCCCATCGCAGAAAATTCAATAACTTCAGGAAAATAACACACCCGGCGGCATTTTCTTGGCCTTGACATTTTATCACCCCGCTATTCATTATAGTTCTGTTTCTGGCATATGTCAATAATATTATTGACATATGCCAGAAACACTGTTATGCTAAAATACGAAAAAAGGAGACACTGATTATGAATTACTTATCACGCTTACCCATCTTTGATAAACTTACAAAATCGCAGCAGGACACGTTGACAAAGGCGGCTTTTGTCCGTAAATTCAGCAAAAGCGAAATCCTGCATAACGGCTCGCAGGATTGCACTGGGCTTATCCTTGTGCTGATCGGACAGCTTCGTGCCTTTACCATATCCGATGACGGCAGAGAGATTACAATGTACCGCCTCTTTGAGCGTGATATTTGCCTGTTCTCCGCATCCTGCATTATGAACAGCATTCAGTTTGATATAACCATTACCGCAGAAAAGGACACTGAAGTTTTAATCATCCCATCAGAAGTTTACAAGAATATTATGGATATTTCCGCACCGCTTGCCAATTACACAAACGAGGTTATGGCAAGCCGCTTTTCAGATGTCATGTGGCTGATAGACCAGGTGATGTGGAAAAGCTTTGATAAAAGATTGGCTGATTTTCTTTTGAATGAGGCAAATATCGAAGGCACCGGCATTCTTAAAATCACCCATGAAACCATCGGCAATCATCTGGGCAACCCTCGTGAAGTAGTATCACGGATGCTGAAGTATTTTGTAAATGAGGGGCTTATTTCACTCTCCCGCGGAACGATCGAGATTATAGACAAAGACGGACTTGAAAAGATATTAAACCGCTCTGTTCCTTAATTTACAAACAGTCTACATACTTCCCGGATATACGTCAAGAATTACTTTCATCATCTGCATACTTCTTTTCTTCCTGTATCCGAAAAAACAATAAACAACATAACATGTCATGACCGTCTCCCCAACAGAGTAATAGCCATGACATATTTTCCTGTGCATTTTACTATTCGCAGACATGCTGCAGTCTTCTTTTTATTTTATTTTGCTGTTTTTCGCCTTACAGATGAGCTGGGTCATGGTTCCCATGGGGCAGTAAACGCACCAGCTGCGGGGCTTGAACAACACCATGGTGACAAGCCCCAGCACCGTGGATGTCAGCATCACGCTGTAAAATCCGAAGGCAAATTGGGCAACTCCGGGATGGAACAGCGTGCCGTGGTAGCCCCAGTTCCACGGCAGCGTGAAAGTCCAAAGCAGCGTGACTGCCTGCCGAAGATCCCGGACTCCCGCAAAAACCAGATATGTATTCCAGAGCATCTGGAAAAACATGAAGAAAAACCAGATCAGGAAACCATAGCGGAACACCTTGCTCTTCATCCACTTTGGAATATCCTTTTTCCGGGAAAGGCCAAATCGCCCTCCCAGAAGGCCAAACATCTGCCCACGGCCGCAGTAGCGGTTGCAGTAACCCTTTGTTCCCCGGGCAACAGCAATGATCAGCGGAATGAAAAAGAAAAGCAGACCGATCCATGCAAACAGTATGTTGAAGAATCCCAGGACCAGATAGGCCAGTTCCACGATCCATAAGTAGTCGTACCAATGCTTTTTCATACCTCCACCTCCCGGATCTCTATAACGCTCGCCGGACACTCCCTGGCACACTTACCGCAGCCTACGCATTTGTTTTCATCCACCTGGGCTGCCACCCCGTTGACGACCTGGATGGCGGACAGCGGGCAGACTTTTACACAACAGCCGCAGGCAACACAGTCACTTTGGTTTACCGCCGCCTTGCGGCGTTTCTTTTTCATTTGATCCATTTTATACCTCCTGCATTACAAATCTTTTATCCATGATATGAACAATGCTGCTGCCTGTATCACTGCTCCGTAATCATGCCGATTCCTTTTTCCAGCATTTCCCTGTCAATGGCGCCGATGGCCTGGGCTATCCCATACCCTTCTGCGTCAATGAAATAGGTGGCGGGAAGGGAATACTCGCCGTAGGTCGTGGCGGTATCGCCGTCCGTATCATAGAATACCGGAAAAGAATAACCCTGATCATCAACAAACGCCGTTGCTTTTTCAAAGGATTCTCTGGAGCTGGTGGTCATATTCACCATAAGAAAATGAACCTCTCCGCCCTCCCGGTCATATACCGTGAAGCCAGTACCTTTTCTTCGCCATTCCCGCTGCTTTCACTCTCCTTATTCATTTATTTGTTATCAGACTGTCAGCATATCCAAAATCTGCTGCTTAGGTTTGGCTCCCGTTGCCTGATTAACGATTTTGCCGTTCTTCATAACCACAAGGGTTGGAATGCTCATGACATTAAACTGACGGGCCAGTTCCGGCTGTTCATCCACATTTACCTTGCCCACCTTGATATCTGGGCGTTCTTCAGCAATTTCTTCCACAATGGGAACGACCATGCGGCAGGGACCGCACCAGGGCGCCCAGAAATCTAGCAGGACGGGCTTATCAGAATCCACGACTTCGTTCTGAAAATTGTTTTCATTGATGTTGATAGCAGACATATTGTAATCCTCCTTGTTTTCCTCTTGTGATGTAATTATAATTTATTTTAAAATATATTTCTGTGATAACATCACGAAAGAATTCCCGTTCCCTTGCATTTATAATCTGTATTTTTCATTTTCTATATAACTTGTGAGTAAAAAGTTTGTGTTGTTTAAGAAGCCCACGACCCCCAGTAGGTTTCGGACTCATCCTGCTGTTCCTGAATTATTTGCGTTATGCGTAATTCACCGCCCAAGGGTCCAACCACCATCTCATCTGGTGGAATGGGGAAGCCCCCCTGGGGTAAAACCTTTGCGTTTCCGCCTAAAGGCGGTCTAGCAAACCGTTCTTTCTTTACTGGCAGACCGCTTGAAAGCGGCTCTCCTTGGGCTGCTTTACTCCGTCACCTACAAGGATATTTAGTGTAGCAACTTAAAGATACCATAAATCTATATGAAAGGGCTATTTTTTTGCCACAGAACTTTTTACTCTCAAGTAATATCATAATTTCCCATGATTGAAATGCGCCCTCTCCCGGTTATATTCCCCGACAGCTTCCACGATTCTTGCACCGCCGCCTATAAAATGAAGTTACATAAGGCTTTCATTATACTCATAATCCTTCAATTTCTGAAAAATCTCCTGTACATAGGAAAACGCTGCTTATTTCATAAGTGATACGGCTCTGCAATGTCCGTTTCCCCCATTCTCAGATAAATCTCTCTTTCATAATTGTATTGTAAAAAGCACTATCTTTATTTATTTCATGAATTTCAAACACATCTACATTCTTTTTCAATACTGCTCGCTGCGCGAGGCGCGTGCTGCCTTGGCCGCAAATTTCCTTACGCGCCTCTGTGCATAAATATATGGAGAGGATTCATACAGGGAAATCCTCTCCACTTTTATTTGTCCTCTTAACATAAATGCTATTGACCTTATACATAACAAGACAATTAATCAGATTATTATACATTAGCCAACGAGTTCTTTGCGAAGTCAGGCCTTCACCTCCGCCTCCCCATAATCATTCCCTTCATTGAAATTCCGGGCATTTTCCATGGTAACCACTGCGATCGCCTGCATCGCCTCCCTTGTGAAAAATGCCTGATGGCTGGTCACTACTACCTGCGGGAACATTAAAAGCCGGGCAGTAATGTCATCCGTAATGACCTTGTCGCTGCGGTCCGTATAAACATTTTCATCCTCTCCTTCATAAACATCCAAAGCAACCGCCTGGAATTTTCCCTTTTTCAGGGCAGCAATCAGTGCCTCCGTATCAACCAGCGCGCCTCTTGCCGTATTGACCAGCATCGCCGTGTCCTTCATCATGCCGATGCTCTCTTCATTTACAATATGATAGGTTCCGGGGAAAAGCGGTGCATGAAGCGAGATCAGATCGGAACGTTTAAACAGCTCTTCCTTCTCCACATAAGTCAAGATCCCTTCTTTGGCCAGTTCCTCATTGGGATAGGCATCCCAGCCCAGCACCGTCATGCCATAGCCCTTGCAGATCTGTGCCATGCAGACACCAATTTTTCCGGTACCCACGATTCCAGCCACTCTGTTATGCAGGTCCAAGCCCAAAAGACCGCTGAGGGCAAAATTATTATCCTTTACCTTATTATATGCCTTATGGAGACGGCGGTTTGCTTCCTGGACAATAGCCATGGCATGCTCTGCCACTGCATAGGGCGAATAAAACGGTACACGCAATATGGTGATGCCACAGTCTCTTGCCGCCTCCAGATCCACATTATTGAAACCGGCACAACGCAACAAAATCAAGCGTATGCCCAACTCCTTCAACCCCTCCACCACCGGTCGGGATACATTGTCATTGACAAAAACGCAGACCGCATCAAAGCCTTCAGCCAGATTTACCGTTTCCGGTCCTAAATTGGAGGTAAAATACCGGATATCGGAATTGTAGGTTCCCTCCCCTTTGTCCTTTGTCAGCTCGCTAAAAAAGATCCTGTCGTAATCTTTGGTTCCAAAAAAGGCAATTTTCAGCAGCCCGACTGCCTTTTTCTCGGCAAATTCCCTGTCAATCACACTCTGGACTGCCTCCAGCGCCTTCTCCTCATCTTCTCCATTGACCTGAATAGTCAGCACATCTCCCCTGCCTGCCTTCAAAGCTAAAAGCTCCAGCACATTACGTCCGTCAGCCGTCCTTCCATTGGCTTCCACCGTGATAGTGCTCTTGAATTTTACGCAGCATTGGGCAAGCAGCGCACAGGGCCGGGCATGTAAACCCATAGGGCTTTCTACCTGATACACAATTTCTTTCATAATTTTCATTCTCCTTTCCTGGCTATAGTTTCTGCAAATTAAATTCTTTTTATTAAAACTTCTTTACGCGCCCCTGCATAATCGAGTAGGGAAGATTTTTCCCTGCGCATAAACAAGGGAATCCTTTCGATCAGGATCCTCTCATATGACAATTAATAATCAGATGATACATTTTCCTCAATATTGATCACTGTTTCCAGCCGGATATCCCGGCTGCTTGCGCCGATCATGATCTTAAATTCGCCCTTTTCCACCCGAAGGTTTTCATAGGCAAACTGCGTATAGCTCATGCCGAAACCAAATTCAAACCGCTCTTTTTTCTCCCCTTTCAGATAAGAAGGGCTGACTTCTCCAAACAGGATATCTGCAATCGCCTTTGCCCCGAACTCACCGCCAAACCAAGCTGCCAGAATGCTGTCCAGATGCTCTGCCTCATAGGTCAGATCCACCGGCTTTCCATTCTCAAGCACCAGCACCGTAGGTTTGCCCAGCTCACTGACCTTTCGGATCAGTTCCTGCTGCTTCCCATAAAGCTTCAGATCCCAGCGGTCCATTCCCTCGCCGCTGGTCACTTTATTATCCCCACAGACCAAAATCACCACATCACTGCTTCTTGCTGCTTCCGGAATGCCATGCACACAATAGTTCTTCGGTTCTGCCAGAACCAGATTAGGCGCTAAAATTTCATGAATCCCCAGACTTCTCGTCTCCGCCGCGATGGCATGCCCCGCCTCTCTGGTCAGTTCCGGGTGAAAAGCCGCTCCCAGGTTGATGGGCATAGGAAACGCCATAGCTCCCGGTCAGGACAGACCGTACAAAGCTTCCCCGGCAAAAATGCATGGGATTCCCAGTCTGGTCTCCTCCACCAGATAGCGCTGAAGCTTGTTCAGCACTGCCGGAACAGAATACACATCGTGCACAAAGCCCATTCCTTTTTTTCCGAAGCTCTGCTCTACCTTGTCCCAGTAGAAATCAGAGTCCTCATCCACCGCACAAAAGTGCGCTTCGTGCACCTTTGTGGCAAGCTCCACGCCGCGGATCACATCCATCTGCGCCACTTTTTCTTCCAGCGTCATATGGGAAAGAAGGTCTCTTGCCCGCTCCTTCGAAGAAAGTAAATGATTTTTATATTTTAGTTCTTCCATATTTTTATCCATTTCTCCTAATGCCTACTGTAAAAATCTCAAACGGCTTCACAGTCATATGATAACGGAAATCCTCTCCCAAAGCAACCGTTTCAGACTCTTCTTCCATCACATTGCTATGATACATTTCCCCGAACCATTCCTGCCTGTCAATGGCAAGCTCCACCGTTTCCTTCGTCTCGTTCACGAAGCGGACAATGATATCGCTGCCCCCATCCTTCTGTTTAAACCCTGTCAGGTTCAGCCCATTTCCATTCCATGTAAAGAAACCTGCTTTAACCGGCAGTATCTTTTCTTCCGTATTTCCTGCTTTCTCCGGCAAGTAACCACGCTTATTTGCCAGGCTGACCACTGCAAGATTGGTCTGGAACAGGTGCCCCTCCGTAAACGCTGCCGCAATCTCTTCCTTTTTATAAGGAAGGATTTCATAGGTGACGGTGTGCACTCCCGGAAGCTGCGCCAAGGGGGCAGGGAACGCACCCCAGTCACCCATCTCGCCGGTACAGCGCAGCAACGTAACCGCAATAGTATTGTCCATATCCGGCAGCACCTCATATTCATAAAGACCAAAGTTCGCTACCAGAATACCGTCCTTTTCATCATTCATAGCCACAAAATTCTGCTGGTGCTCACAGGCACTGGGGTTTTTCCATGCCTTTCCATGCCGGTTAGGACGTTCCACCACTTCAAAGGTAGAATCCGCATAATGGACAGAAGCATCAAGTCCGGCAGGAATCATCACCCTGATCCGGTGATCCTTCGCCGTGTTGTCAATGGTGGTCTCCACCTTCAGCCCCTTTGCACTGCGCTCAAGAGTCAAAAGTGTTGTAATGCCAAGTTCCACAAGCTTTTTGCTTCTCCCTGATGTCCTCTGCCAGCCCAATCTCTGCTCTGGCTCCCCGAGTTGTGATTGTTTCACTGCCGGGGTTTTGTACGAAAATATACTCGTTGCCGATATCTCCGCATTCCTCATAATATCCAATGCGAGAATAGCACTTGCTGCTTTCCTTCTCTGTGACGGAATAGCTGCCATCCTCATGAATTTCCACACGGATATGCTCATTTTCCATTACGCCGTCTGCCGGTGTCAGAGACTGGATTTTTCCTGTCTTGGCTTCTGCTGCAGGCGCCTGCGCCAGATAGTAAGCAGCATACCCCATTGCCGGAACATCCTTCGCCTCAAAGGTCACTTTGACCTGTCTTGCCATATAAGGCTGGCGGAATCTGTCATCTGGAAGCTCGTAGCCAAACCGCACGCCAGCATCCTGGATCTTTGCGGCAATTTCTTTTCCCTCCGCATTTTTCAACACAAATGCAGGAAGCGTAACCTGCTCCATCTCTTTATACCGCTCTTCAAGCGCCCTGCCATAACTTCTGTCAAAGTCGATCACAACATCCACTACACCATTCCGGTTCCATCCGGTCATATTAAATACTACAAAGGGATAAATCTTTTTATCATCGCCCTTTGCAAGCGCGCTTGTATCGATCCGGTCCGCCATCCATGACATACCGTCTGCAAATAATTCTTTTGCCACCTGGCGGCTCTTGTCAAACCGTGTTTTAACTTCCTCGTTTACCGCATCCACACTGCAACTGCAAATACTGTCATGAGGGTGGTTCTGCATCAGTTTTTTCCAGCTATAGCAAAGAAGCTCCTCCGGGTATTCTTTTCCGCACAGAGAAGCAATCGCCGCCATGGGCTCCGCCTCCTTTTCCAGCGCTGTTTCACAGACACGGTTCATCTGCTTAAGCGGAATGTGTGCCGATGTGGTATTTACCAGAGTAAAAAGACCATCCGTTTCCTGACTGGTCAGCTCACCGCGCACCGTAGAGACATGTTCCAGCTCTGCGCTGATCGCATCCACATAGGTATTGAAATCGGAATGAATAAATTCAATGTCCGGATATAGCTTCCTTGCCGTCTCAATGGCTGCGCTCAGATTCTTCTGTACCGGCTGGTGGTCACATCCGTTCATAAAAAGCAGATGGCTGGTCCCGGCAAATCGCCTTGCCTTTGCAAGCCCTTCATCCCAATATGCCTTCGCCGCTTCTTCCTCCACCGGAATTTCCATACCGTTATTATACCAATTGGCAAAGAGAATGCCCGGAAGGGCGCTGCCATCCGGAGACTCCCACATCATCTCTGAGTACACAGACTCATACTCGCCACCCTGCACCTCGTTATTAAAGCCAACAGGCTTCACGCCCCGTCCAAACACGACCGCCTTCATTCCTGCCTGTTTCAAAATCTGGGGCATCTGACCGGCATTGCCAAAAGCATCCGGGAAATAACCAATCGGACAGACCTCCCCATATTCCAACGCTTCTTTCCTTCCCACCAGAAGATTTCGCACATTCGACTCTCCGCTGGTCAGGAATTCATCTTGTAAGATATACCAGGGTCCTGCCGAAAATCTTCCTTCACTGATATGCTTTTTCAGCCTTTCCCTGTTCTGCGGCTTGATTTCCAGATAGTCATCCATTATGATCGTCTGCCCATCCAGATGAAAGCTGCAGAAAGAACAATCCTTTTCAAACAAATCCATTGCCTGGTCGATCAGTTCAACCAGCCTTATCCTGTGCTGTTCAAAAGCCAAATACCATTCTCTGTCCCAGTGAGAATGGGAAATAATATGTACTGTAGTCTTCATCCTCTTATTCCATCCTTCCAGACCAGGTCTTCCTTCTGCCACTTTTCAGCATATTGTGCCATTTCAAGAAACTCAGGATCGTTTAGGTTGACGCACAATCCCATGCCAGGGTCCGCATCAATTGTGTTGAAGTTGTCTTTGTCAACTATGATACCGACCGCTTCCTCCGGATCCTTCCTCCACCGGAGGTTCGAACGGTCGTTCATGGTCATTGTCCAGACTGCCACATCCTGCCAGAGTAGCTGCCAGCAGACTAAATGCCAGTAAAGTACTGATTAATTTCTTTTGACCACCGCACTGTACCCGGCTCCTTTTCAGATATTGACGATCAGCAGGATCGTATTGCTGATCACATTTAACGCTGCTGCATTATTCTTAAAGAGAAGTTCAAAGTTTCTATACCAGGGATCCATCCATGGGCTGCCCCAGATCCCCTGTTTAAAATTGTAATTTTTAAATGCAATGACCAAACCTCCCATCAGCATATATGCAAAGCAGAGCAGCAATATAATCGCCGGCACTGCCATCAGATAAAGCTGCCAGTTCTTCTTCACTGCAACTACTATGCTCTGCACAATGTTCCTTTTTGGCTTTGATTCACTCGCGTCTCTTTACCCATCGTCTCCCACGCAACCCCTTTCCTTGCATTTAATCTATGTTTCTTATATTTGATATATTATGCTGCCATCATATTTTTGTAATGTCAACCCTTTTTAAGCAAATTATTATTTTTCAATCTGATTTTTTTATCTAATGCCTTCCAATTATTAAAATTGAATTGTACATTTTGTATATACAATACATTTCTCTTTATATTTTCCAATAATATATCAAATATTCATTTGGTATATACTATAAACAATTTGACTTATCCCAATTCCTTATATATAATAAAGTATATCAAATTATTTTTTTGATATCAACCTACCACACGCCATGTTCCTTTCGGGAACAGCAGACAGGAGTTATATGAATCAAAGCATTTCAAATAAACCTAAATATGAAACGATCACAGAAGAGCTTCTGACCAAGATCCGCAATAATGCCTACTCTTATGACGAAGTGTTTTGCACGGAAAAACAGCTTTCCGAGCAGTACAGCGTAAGCCGGATCACTGCCAAAAGAGCCATCACCGATCTGGAACAACGCGGTATCCTTTACAGGAAAAGAGGGGTCGGCAGCTTTGTTGCCCACAATGCCTTAAGCAATATGAGCAAATCACCCGCTCCTGCCGTTGATTCCAAAATGGTATCCTTTTTGCTGCCGTTCGATTGTACGAAAGGAAATCTTTTCCAGACCATCGAGGTGGTAAACCACGAGCTGCTCACCGGCGGTTATTTCATGAGCCTGTACATCTCGGATATTTCCAGCGCCAAGGAAAAGGCAAATATCAAATTATTGCTGTCCCAGAACATTTCCGGTTTAATCTACTACCCCATGCGGGACAATATCAATTTAGGCCTGTTAAACGAATTTGTCTTTGCGGGCATCCCTGTCGTGGTAATCGACAAAATCACAGACTGTCCCTACATACACAACGTAGTCTGTGACAACTATGAGGGCGGCAGGCTGCTCGCAGAGCACCTGATCGGACTCGGGCACCGCAACATTGCCTTTTTTACCACTGCCCCTGTAGAAGAAACTTCTACCGTCCGCAACCGCTTTGCAGGTTATTTGAATCAGATGCAGTCCAGCGGTATTCCGCTGACCCCTAGCCATCTGGTCTATTTCCCTCACGAAATCAAGGACGCGGATGCTCTTTCCGATGAGCTATCTCCTTTTCAAAGCATCATCCGCCAGATGTACGGCATGGGAGTCACCGCCATCATCACGGAAAATGACAAGGTTGCCCAGTTCATCCAAATGGCATGTGGGAAAATCGGACTGCGGATCCCGGAGGACATCAGCTTGTGCGGCTTTGATGATACGGAGCCCTCAAAGGAGTTTGGCATCACCACGATCAAACAGGATTTTACGGCTATCGGCAGAGAAATCAGCAAACTGATACTGACAGCCCTTTCCACCCCCTCCGTGCCAATACAGAAGATCACCGTTCCGGTAGAATTAATTATCCGCGGCTCTACCGGTGCGCCTCGCATTTAGCATGACCATATACCTGCGGCGGACCACGTCAGCAATGCAGCAGCCGGATGCATCTCCCTCCATCAACAAAGCTGCTCCGGGAACATGAAAATAATGTAAGATTAAAGAAAAATCCACTTTACCTCTTTATTTTTCGTAACTATAGCACGCCCTGATCTCCCTGAAAATATGCAAGCCCATTGCAAGCAGCTCCAATCCCAGGATCCGCATATGCGGATACAGCTTCGATACCGGATCCACCAGCAAAAGCAGTGCAAGCGCGATCTGCACAACCGCCTGAAGCATATCCACATGCCACTTTTTCTTGTGCGCCAGATTATAAATTGCCACATTCAGGCTCTCCGACCCCTGGATCAGACCCAGGATCCCCCATGCAACGCCAATCAGCCCATCCGCCCGTGTGCCACGGACTATGATGGCGATCCCGATCACCAGCACAAGAATCCCGCTGGAGGAAAGCTTCGTCTCAAGCCGTCTGTATTCCTTGCTAAGGACAGACCCGGCAAGCGCCAGACCACCGGTTCCTATCATAAACCCGCCCATGATATAAGGCAGAAGCTTATAAATAAAATCTACGAAAAGCAGGCACGTAATGCCCAAAATACCCATGATAAGAATTATGCAACAGCCTGCCTTTTGCATGGACGGCGTTGTAAAAACCCCCTGCCCATATGATCTCCATGCCGTTACATTTGGTGTTTTTCTCTGTTGATCTTTATCCATACGTTTTCTCCTTCCTGTGATCAGTCTAATTTCAAAACAAACTTACAGTATGTTGCCGCAATATCCCTTTCATCTTCTTTTGCACCATTTTGGAGCCACACAATTGCAGTATTAAACAGTGCACCAATATACATATATAATTGATATTTTTCGATTGAGCTGTTGGGCATGGTTCCTGCAATTTCCTCATGAAACCTGTTCAACATTTCCAGCAATATGGAGCCATAACCGAATTGGTACAGATCCAACACAAAAGTACTGTATTTCTTGAAATATTCAAAGCTTCTGAGTATATTCTGATAAGTATAAAAACTGCTTTCCTCACTGCTTAATGTACTGCGAAAGCTCTCCAAAACATCTTCGATCAATGTCAGCAATACATCCTCCTTCGACTTGTAATTCCGATAAAATGATATTCTTGCGACACCGGCAGTTCGAATCAATTCGGAAACGGAAATATCCGAAAAACTTTTCTCATGCATGAGATCAAATAATGCTTTCGTTATGCTGCCTTTTACACGTATATTGGCTTCTTTCCGCTTGTCCATTTTTCACCCCTCTCATGTGATACAACACAGTCTGTTTTGTATCACATACGGCCCTTGCCAGTCTGTTTTTGATGTGATACAGTTGTTTCACATTATTCTATCAAAATTTGTATTTTTGTCAACAGTAAGGAGAAACAGATGAGGACAGCGGTATTAACGGACACAAACAGCGGAATCACTGCAGAAGAAGGAAAAACATATGGCATCTATGTCCTGCCTATGCCTGTGATCATTGAGGGAAAATGCTATTTTGAAGGTGTGGACATTACGAACAGACAATTATATGATGCCATTTTATCGGACCAGGAACTGTGTTCGTCACAGCCCTCTCCCGGAGACGTGATGGCAATGTGGGATCTTATTTTAGATAACGGATATGATGAAATTGTCTATGTCCCCATGTCCAGCGGGTTAAGCGGCTCCTGCCACAATGCAGTCCGGCTTGCCCTTGATTATGATTCCAAAATCCAGGTTGTTGATAACCACCGGATTTCTGTTACCCTGATGGAATCTGTCTTTGATGCAAAAATGCTCGCTGATAAAGGATTCTCGGCAAAGGAAATAAAAGAATCCCTCGAGGAATCTGCATACCAGTCAAGTATCTATGTATCCGTCAATTCACTGAAATATCTGAAAAGAAGCGGGCGGATCACCCCGTCAGCCGCGGCGATTGCCAATGTCCTTAATATCAAACCCGTCCTGACGATACAAGGCGGAAAACTGGATCTTTTTGCCAAAGCAAGGGGCATCAAACAAAGTGAAAAAAGAATGATCGATGCAGTCCGCACAGATATCCTGGCACGTTTTCCGACAATACCAGCAGACCAGTTACATATTGGCGCCGCAGGCACCTTTGAAAAGGAAGAAGATGCCAGCTATTGGCTAAATCAGGTTCAGGCCGCTTTTCCTGAAAATCCAACCTATTACCTGCCCCTCTCCTGCAGTATTGCCTGCCATGTTGGTGTAAATGCCACAGGTATCGGAGTATCGGTAAAAACTGTTTCCTAACTGCCAATTGACAAAATGAATCCTTTCCATATATAATAAAGCCACAAACATGTAAAGAATTGTGAATAATGAAAGGAGAACGGTATGCACCTAAAAAAAGTAATTATGATGGGCGCTGCAGTGGCATTATTTGCCGGTTCGCTTCTCAATGTATCTGCTGCGGAGCTCTCCACCAGTAATTATGCAAAAACACTGACAGAAAATGAAAAAGATCTTATTATCGACGTGGAGGCTTACAAAGCTGCCTACAGTGATCTGGCAGAAGCTTTCGGTGATGATGAGGACGCTTATATCGAGCACTATCTCACCGTGGGAGTTTTTGAAGGCAGGACGAAAGGAGTCCTGTTTGACCCGCTGACTTATGCGGCAGCTTATGGCGATGTCCGGGCAGCCTACGGAAACAATATTTCCGCTATCGTTGAGCATTATATAACCTATGGAGCTGCGGAAAACCGCACCATTGGAACAGCCAACGGCTATACCGATATTGCCACAGCCCAAAAGAATGGCAGCCCGAGATTGGTTCTGCCAAGGACCGGCACCGTAAACAGCACCAGTACTTATGCGGCAGACGGCAGTCTGGAAACAAGCAGCCCAGAAGCTGACGCTAACGCAATCAACTATGACAATATTGTGGCAAATGGCAGCAATTATGTTGCAGCTCCGGCTGTAGCTGCTAACGCTGCGGCAAGCAACGATGTTGCTTCCCCGGCAGTCACCACACCAAGCTATCATCATACTACTTCTATTTATACCAATGATATGTCTACCCTGCTCCGGGTTGAGTATTATGATGAAAACAACAAGCTGTTTGAATATTCATCTGTCACCTACGATGACAAGGATACCAATTCCTATACGGAAAACGTATATCGGTACGATGAAGAAAATAATGTACAGGTTCCTACCCGCACAGACACTTACGTGAACGGCGAACTGGTATCTTCTGAAGCACATTAATTTTTAAGGAAAGCCTTCTGTGACCTAGATCGCAGAAGGCTTCATATATAATCTGACCCAATATATCCAATATGCCTTGCCCTTATTCTGTTTCAAAAGCTCCAGCAGCTTCTCTTTTTCCTTCCGGGTCTGATCAAGAATATCCTCATCCACTATCCGGGATCCATAGATCACATTTTCGTATATTTCTATAAATGTGATTGATATTCCATCCATGCGTTCCCGCATTTCCTGCCAGGTTTCTGTTTCCTTTCTCTTGATTCCCAGCATTTCCAGGATCTGGAGATTACAAAGCACTGCTGCCTGATACCGCTTTCTTAAATCCCATCGCTTTTCGCATCTCTTTTTCCACAAATAATCCACAACTAAAAGCAAAATGCGGCACAGAAGGACTATCAGCAGCCCGGCACACAAAAAAGCCATCCATCTTCCTATTTCCCATTTTGCTGTCTGCTCCTCTTCCAATAGGTCTGCTGCTTCCTCCAAAAACTCTGTCTCCAACTCCCTTGGCATTTCCGTAACTGTCTGCCCAAGGATTCCGCCAGTCTCCTTCGCCCTCTGTGCGGAATAATGATAACTGCCATATCCCGGCGTTGGCTCAAAAGGTATCCATCCCTTTCCTTCCAGATAGACCTCCGGCCAGGCATGAGCCATGCCGGAATAGACTGCCAGCTCCCCGCCTTTCCCAGCAGGAATGCAAAAGCCCTGCACATATCTGGCAGGAAACCCTTCCGCCCGGGCCAGCAGCACAAATGCCGTTGCATAATAAGTACAATACCCTTTTTGACTCTCCAAAAGGAAAAAATCCAAAAAACTTTTTCCATCTGCCACCTGATCCGGCAGCGCTCCCGGATTTTTGTTATATTCCATTGCGGATAAAGCATCCTCTATCCTCTGCAGTCTTTCTTCCCGGGTTGCTGCCCCTTCTGTATGCTGCAAGATCCATTCCTGCACTCCGGGGCTGATCTCTGTCTTCTGTGCATACTTTTTCTTCATACTTTCTCTGTATGCATACAAATCTTCCATACCGATATCGTCCTGGGTATATTGCCGCACCACTCTTCTCCATGTCTCTTCCGATTCTTCCCCATCCCATTGCAGAAAATCCAAAAATTCTTCCCGGTTCATGGAAAGCTGGTAAAAGTTAAGAAAATAGTTCGTTCCAAATCCGGCATTCCGGTCAAATAACAAATTTTCTCCCTCTGCAAAATGACTTAAATTTCCCTCCCTGATCTCCCAGGATTTAGACGGGGCAAGAAGATAATCGGTGTGGAAATATTGATAAGTCATCTCCATGGAACTGTTTTTCAAATACCTCCATTTGTCATCCTCCGCATACCTGCTCAGCCCATATGACATTTCCAGAACATCCATCAGCCTCGGATCCTGTTTCTGTCCTTCTCCGCTCTTGCTTTGCCACTGCTGCCCATCAAAGGAATCAAAAATCCTGCCAGTAAGATAAAGCGCTCTTTCAACCCCATATCTGGTTTCAATTTTCATCAGCGCCCTGTTTTCACTCTGAATGCTGCCAGCCAGGTCCCCTTTTTCAGAAAAGCCGCTCATTGCAAGATCCATATCCTCCTGCCCGCTATGAAACAGGTTTTCGGTATATCCGCTGAGCCTCTCGCTGGTCTTCTGATACAGCTCCTTCGCCCACTGCCAGTCATAGGGCTTTTCTATCACCGGCAGCACCAGCAATATACACAAGTAGGCTGCAAAAAAGGGCATAATGCCAAGCATAAATTTGTATGCTTTTTCCCCTTTTACCTTTTTCCATCCAAGACGCACCCAGTCTCCCAGCACCACCACGATGAAAAGCATGGTAAATGCCGTTCCCGCTTTACTGCCCTGCCATCCCCAAAATAATGTTCCTGCCAGCAGGCAGGCCAGCACCGCTGCTGCCCCTATCTTTAGTGCAAAGTATTTTTCCATCAGCAGATAAAAGAAACAGCCTGCCAATGCGACAAAAATCATCCGCACATATTCTGCATAAAGCATTTCTCCAGCAGATCCATTCCCTATCCCCAGCGAAAGCTCCAGCACTGTCCTAAGAGAGGACAGCCAGTCTAAGATACCGTTCGAAAAAATGCACAATAACAAAATCAGCCCAAAGGCTCCTGCCAGTTGCAGCCGCATCCTTTTATCTGCCGTCTGAAAAAGCAGTAATACCATGTGCGCCGCAAACAAGACAAACATATGTCGCAACGTCATGCGGGAAATCCCCAAAAATCCAGAAAAGTTCAGGGATACTGCGCACAGAAAAATGCCCGCATACAAAAACCGAAATAAAAAAAGATACCCCTTGTTTTCCCTGTGATCCATCATAACGCCTCCCAAAGATCTTCTTCCGGCGTCACCGGGATCACTCTTCTGTTCGGACTGTTCATCATACAGAATTCCTCTATATTTTCCGTAGTGACCACATAAGCAACTACCACCATGCCGCTTTCACTTAAATGGAAAATAATTTCCATGATACTGCTGTCCATCTCCTGCAAAACCAGAAACAAAATCCATTTATCCATCAGCCGACCGCCGCTGACTGCAGCTTTCATCTGGTCATGTAAAACGGACCCGCTCTGGAAATGGGTGTCAGATATTTCGGCATAAAAACCTTCCATATTTCCTGTATCATACACTTCCCGGCACCTGAATTCCTCCTGATAACAGAGGGAAGATACAGGGATATTTCTGCCAACAAGAAAATATGCCAGCGCAAGCACCGTCTCCAATACCCGGTTTTCCACAGGCAGATAAATCTGGTCCTTATTGCTGGTTCGCCGGGTATCAAAAAAAAGGGCTGCACCCTGCCTCTCCTGCCCTGTCAGCTTCCGGCTCATCAGCTTCTGCTCCCGCGCAGTAACCTTCCAATGGATCTGCTTTATGGCATCCCCGGATACATATTCCCTGGTAAACACATCCGGCTCCGCTTCCCTTTGCTGCGCCTGCCTTTGCATTTTTGTACTGATATCCCCGATATTTTTCAATTCATCCAGTTTGACCAGCCTTGGGGCTGCTATGATCTTTTTCGTCTCCCTGACATCACATTTCAGGCTGAACAGACCTAAAAAATCATAGATCTCCACTGCCTTGATCCCAATCTCATATTCTCCTCTGTACTTACACACAAAGGAAGTCTCATACTGATACTTATCCCCAGGCAGCAATTCATAGGTGATCCTCTCCGGCAGCTTTTCAATATAGGAAAAATCTGAAAAAAAGAAAATCTTTATCCCGGAAAATGCAAACCGGTCCTCGTTCTGCAGCACAAAGTAATAGGGCACTGACTGCCCGCACACAATATTTCTGCTGCCAATTTCCTGATAAATTTTATATCTGAACAGCACACAAAAAATATAGAAAAAGGAAAGAAAGGGGAGCAATGTTATTCCGAAAAAAATCCCATAGCTTACCGCACCGCCGTAAAAACTAATTCCAACCAGCGATAAAATCCAACAGCATCCAAAAATAATCCTACGTAAAATCATACAGGTATCCTTGCTTTCAAGATCAGGCTTTGCAAGATCTTTGCCCCGGCTTCTTTCCTGATCTTTGCCTCGGAAGAAAGAGAGAGTCTGTGCAAAAGAACCTGCATCGCCACTGCTTTCACATCATCCGGTTTCACATAATCCCTGCCTTCCAGAAAAGCCCGCGCCTGGGATGCCTTAACCAGGGCGATCATCGCCCGGGGACTTGCCCCGACCTCAAAACGGTTTTCCTGCCTGGTCAATCCGATCATATCCTCAATGTACTCAATGACCGACTCTTCCACATGGATCCTGCTTACCGACTTCTTGATCTCTTCTATGCATTTTCCGTCACACACAGGTCTGATCTGTTCAACTGCTTTTCCCTCAAGCAACTGACTGACCATTTCCATTTCCTGCCTTTTGTCCGGATAACCAATGGACAATTTCATCATAAAACGATCCATCTGCGCCTCCGGCAATGGATATGTTCCAATATATTCAACCGGATTTTGCGTGGCGATCACCATAAACGGCTGCTCTAACGGATAGACTACTCCATCCACCGTCACCTGATTTTCCGACATTGCTTCCAACAGGCTTGCCTGTGTTTTGGGAGAAGTCCTGTTGATTTCATCCGCCAACAAGATCTGGTTCATTACCATGCCTTTTTTGTACTCAAATTCCCCTGTTTTCATATTGTAAATAGATACTCCAAGTACATCCCCGGGTAAGGTGTCCGGTGTAAACTGTATCCGTCCAAAGCTGCATTCCAGCGCATGAGCAAAGCATTTTGCCAGTGTAGTTTTCCCAACTCCCGGCACATCCTCCAGCAGCACATGACCGCCTGTCAGAAGACAGATCAGCACATCCCTGACCACTTCCTGTTTCCCTACAAAAAAGCTGTTGACCGTTTCTTCTATTTTTTTGACTGTTTCGTATTGTTCCATAAAAAAGCCATCCTCCATTATCTCTATTATAAACAAAATGAGACTTCCATGGAAGTCTCGTTTTGTTTGTCAGTTTATACTTGAAGGTTATAGCACTTTTTTCTCTACATTCCCTCTTGAATGCAAAAAATTCATTCCGGCTGTTCATCAAACCGTCTGTCTTTAAAATAATATTCTTCATCCTGTTCGTTGATTTCCCGGTATACCTTGCATGGACTTCCAAATGCCACTACGTTTGCCGGTATGTCCTTTGTCACCACTGAACCTGCCCCGATCACAGAATTTTCTCCAATTGTAACTCCGGGCAAAACGACTACATTCGCCCCGATCCACACATTGTCTCCCACTGTAACAGGAAATGAATACATGCCATCCCCGCGATGCTTTGGATGGACAGGGTGCCCTGTTGTGCACAAGGTTACATTAGGTCCTATCAGGACATTCTTTCCTATTGTTATCTTCCAGTCATCGATCAGCGTCAAATTCATATTTGCATATGTACCTTCTCCAATTGACACATACTTTCCGACTGCTACCGTAAGGGGCGGCACGATCCATACATTGTCTCCTACACTCCCAAACAGATCCTTAAGAAGCTCCGCGCGTTCACCCATGCTCTCCGGGGGTAAGCTGTTGAACTTTTTCACAATGCCTTTTGCATGTGCCTGCAAAGCCATGTTCTCCTCGTCGTCAACCCAGATATATCCCTGTTTCATTTTTTCCTGTTCTGTCATTTTTTACCTCCGTTTTTCATGTGAAATTGTTTTTATTTTTTACAATACCACTTTTTGAGGATAAAATCTTTAAAAATATTTTATATTTATATAACAATATTGTTTTCTGGAGAATATGACAAACGTAAACAAAGCTATCCTAATATCCGTCTCATTGGATAATTTCCATAAATGCTGTCAGCATTCCACTCATCTATGGAAAGAACATCTACCTGTTCTATCAACTTTTTCCCATTTCCAATATGATCCTGGAGAACAAAAGGCAGTTCTGTTTTCAGTCTATTTCTCAGCCTCTTTCTAGTCGTTGTATCTCCATTCGGATATTCCAAAATATATATGTACCGAATTGGTTTATCTTTATCCAGCAATCTTAAATAATGCAAGGAATCATAAAATTTTCGTGTTGCTGCTAATATTTTTTTATCTGCCATTGGATGAAATGCTGCAGAATTTTCTGCATTGGCAATACATGCATTCTTATACTCTACCATAAAGATATTTGTAACATTTTCAATTAAGAAATCCACATCGTTAATGTGTATTCCTGCTTTATGGTAATCTTCATGCATTTTATCCGTCGCCCATACAGCATTTGAACAATCAATGCTATATATACCGTTCTCTTCTATAAATACATTTTCCATACACTGTTCCTCACAGTTCGTATACTTCATCAAGCAAATTATTATCCGCAATCATAATATGATTATGCTTAATTTCATCCATTTTGTATGCAGACTGACTATAGATTGCTTCACTATCATCATTCATCTCATTTATTCCAAGAAATGATTTTTGCGCTTCATCTGAAAGAAAATTACGACTTTTATATAGATTATGAAACAATACCTGTTCCTTGCTCGTACGTCGAATTTCTAAATATTTTGCAAAATTATAACTATGTGTTGCTGCAAAAACTTGAACTCCATTTTTTTGCAATTCCAACAGAATTTCTGCAACAAGAGGATATAATTCAGGATTTAAATTTGCTTCTGGCTCATCCCATAAAAGGATTGTTCCCTTTTCTAAAAGACCGTTTCGTATCAATTTCCAAAGCAAACCTAATTTGCGTAATCCCTCTGCCTCCAATGAAAAATCCACTTTCCGTCCATCCTTTTTTAACACATAAAAAGAATCATTTTCCAAAATAACAGTTCCATCAATTACGGTACTGATCTTATCAAGTATCCCAGTCATAACAAATGGGACTTCTCGTGTTTCCGGCAAAGAAGCATTTACTATAATATCTATTTGGGTTCCATCAAAAGGCATGCTATATTTCTGATTCATTGCCAGAAATCCCTTGGCATGGGACAGCATCTCTGTCGTAGGAATAAATACAGACTGTATATTTAATCCAAGCCATTGATCATAATTAAATATTCCTTTATGGGAAAGGCTGTCTTCAAAGCTATGTGTACCATCTGATACCTTATAATAACAATAGCCCTCTTTGTTTTCTGCATTTTTCAGGGCATCACAGTCCTTTATACTATTGGAAAAAAATTGTACCAAATTTTTTGTTTTTCCGGGGTCCGTCTGCTTGATCGACCACTGTGTTGCCGCATAAATCATTTTTAAAATAGTCGTCTTTCCAACCCCATTCTCACCTATCAGAACATTTATTCCATCACTAAAATCCAGCTTAAATCCATCACTAAATGAATCGCCTTCTTCTATCGTTTTAAAATCTGCATTATTTTTTCTCAAATGACGCCTAAATACCATTACATTTAAAATTTCAATTGTTTTGATTGCCATAGACTGCTGCCTCCGTTCCAATTTCTCCCTTTAAAATCATACACGCCCAATAAACAGTAT
>ERZ808054.733-NODE-733-length-25425-cov-4.365157_pt1 | contig 25425 bp, 22 predicted proteins | sample MGYA00380201_ERZ808054 | MGnify/ENA primary metagenome ERZ808054 (study PRJEB31490, sample SAMN06133419) | mouse gut metagenome | isolation source: Z5_2 | host: mice | place: China: Chengdu | collected 2015-05 ...
CTACAAAAGGCACTCTGTATTCTGCTGTTTATGCGGATTTCAGAATGTAGAACCACAAATTTCTGGGAACTAAGGATAAATTATACTATCTATTAGGGTATGAATTCTATTCTAAATTGGACATACCCATGAAAGGAGAAATCAGAAATGAATGCTTTGTGGGAACTTATTATTTTTATTGTGCTTATTTTAGGCGGCAGCTGCTCAACGGCAGGTACATGGTGGTGTAGAAACAAAAAGAAAAAAAGAGCGCAGACGAACCGCAAAGCAGTAAATAGCAAAGACAACCGCACCAGTGCTCCATCCTGTTTTTGCCCGGATGGAGTACTGGTCAACGGTTAAGATGAGTGGGCTTTGTGAACTGTCTGCCATTGACAGTTCTGCCTGTCAAGTTCATATTTGAGGAGGGTAATTCCAATGGATCAGCATAGCGAAGATTTTGAAAAGATAAAAGCACAATTACAGGAACAGGGTTATCATGAAAAAGATGTCACTATTACTTCTGCAAAGGCAATGATCTTAGGTGTTTTTTATGCACTTCCGCCTGTGATCATTTTGGGCTTGCTGTATCGATTTTTGCTGATTGAAAGAGCATATTTGCTAGAGGTAAGCGGTCTTTCATTTTATATCATATTTATAGCGATCATTGCAATTTCAGTCGTTATACATGAATTATTGCATGGTGCAGGCTGGGCGGTTGCAAGTGGAAAAGGCTGGAATGTGGTTCGCTTTAATATGAACGCAATGATGCCTAGCTGTGCTTGCAAAGTGCCGTTAGACAAAAAATCATATTTATTTGGTGTTTTAACTCCCTTTACAGTATTAGGTTTCGGCAGCGTAATTTTCATTTTGATATATCCAGGTACAGTGTCTTTCCTTACTATGGTTGTTAATTTTATTTCCGCAGGAGCTGATCTGATCATAGCAAGTAATGTGTTAAAAGAAAGGGATGTCCTAATTGCAGACCACCCAAAAGAAGCTGGTTATATTGCGTTTTATAGATAAGGAACTGGTGATAAATAACAGTGAAAAACATTGCCTGATATTTGCGCAATGTTGTACTGGAGCATTTTTTAAACACGCTCTAATGTTCGCTCGCAAACCGGAATGTGTAGCCGTACTCCGGCGATGCCTGAAATGTTTCGATCTCCGCCTTTGTAAATGTTCCTGTGAGCTGGAAATCTTCGGAGAGTCTCACCGCATATCCAAGTGCTGCCAATCGCCGATACTCCTGCTCGATCACCTCACTGCCGTTGTCAGAATTGAGGTGTACGAATGCGCCTTCACTCTCCCCGTAAAGATCGACCACAACATCATATGCGTAAATCGGACTGTCCGTGGTCCTCTCTGTATTTTCACGGTCTTCATAGTAGTTCATTGTCTCCTGCAGGTACTGGCTACAGGAGGATTTTCCCTGCCCAGGAACCAGATCGTCATATGCGGATCCGTCTTTCGCGGCGTAATAGTCATTGATGACTTTGTATGAACATTGTTTTGCTTCCGCAAGCTCCCCTTCCTTGGCACTTTCTACTGATCCTTCCTGGCGCCCGGCTTCCGCATTTTGTTCGACAGATGCCGCGTTATCCGCAATAATGTCCTGCGTGAAAGTGTCCATACCGCCGGAGTCCGTGCTGCCTGCCGAACTATCACCGGAGACCGCACTGTCTGCTGAACTATCACTGGAGTACACGCCGCCTGCCATGCCATCACCGGCTCCGGCAGCCGTCATCTGATCCTTTGTATCGTCTGCACTGCCGCTGTCATCTGCCGCAGCAATTCCTTCTACCTGACTCTCAATGCGCGCTTCCTTTATGTTTTGATGATACCAGAATGCTGTTGCTGAAATTCCGATCACAACAGCACATGCCGCCATCATGCCCCACTTCGCCATGACACGGTTTCTGCGCGGAAATGCAGCCGGCTGCAGCGCTTCCTCGACAAGTGCGTCGTCTATGTATTCCATACATTCCAACAAATCTTTTCCTCTCATAGATGAATATCCTCCTCCTCGAGATGTTCGCGCAGTTTGTTCCTCATGCGGAAGAGGATCGACTTCACCTTGCTCTCACTGATCTGGAACATCTCCGCGATATCCTTTATGGGATCCATATACCAGTAGCGGCGCACAAATACTGCCCGCATCTCCGCTGACTGTTCATATAAAAACGCACTGATAATGCGCCCGATCTCCTTGCTGTCCAATTTTTGTTCCAGGTCATTGGGCGCCGGAATGCAATTCTCGATCTCGTCGCTTAGTTCCACAACCGTCACGCAGCGTTTCTGCGCATGGTAATAATCATATTTTCCAAAAGAAAAGTTTCGCGCGAGTTTTGCCAGGTAAGCAAAAAAGTAGTTTGGTCTCTCCGGCGGCAGCGTATTCCACGTCGCGTGGTATGTGTCATTCACACACTCCTCCGCATCCTGCCTGTCATGCAGGATATTCATGGACAGCGTTTGGAGCCGTCCCCCATATTTTTGATCTGTTTCCGCGATCGCGCGCTGTGAGCGCTGCCAGAATAATTCGATGATCTCATTGTCTTCCAAAGCGATGTCCTCCTTTGTCTGGTGCGGGCGTTATATGTATTCCCCCTTACTATAAAAGAAGGAAATATTTGTGATCGGTTGCGGGGGGTTTTATACATTTTTTAATTATATATAAAGCATAGAATTTTGACAACCGCCTTCTATAGTGATATAGTTATAACTGAGAGGATGCAGTGCTGCAGCTGTGTCCCCACCATATTTTGAAAGGATGATAGACATGGCACCTGAAGATCAGGAATTATTGGACCGCATCAATGAGTATGCCGACCAGGTATTAAAGGACTTCGATCCCCAAAAGACACGCGTTTCCTTCCAATTGGAGAAGCTCAAACCCATAATGGAGGAGATCGCCAGGGAAAAAGATGCGACTGTGGAAGAAATATTCATCAAATACATGGATCTGGCAAGCCAGGTCACTGTCAGCCGCGAGACAAAGTTCCAGAATACCATCGGGAACATGACCAAATACGGCGATGTCCATGACGCATTTTAGAATCTGCTTAAAGGCAACAAAAAAAGGATGTGTGACATCCTTTTTTTGTATGTTCCTTTTACACATTTTTTGGACACGGCTCTTTTGTGCAGCTTTCTCCTCTCACACATTTCCCCCGTACACATAACAACTTTCTATACAAACTTCCCCAAATCTGTCTTTGAAAGTACAGCCCTTTTACACAAACAAAATTCCATTAACCCTTTTAAGATACCGCTGAAAGAACCTTGTTCTCAAAAATATGTAACGTTGTTTCTATGTATTGATTATTGCATATTTATTACGCAATGTCAACTGTTTTCTTTACTTTTTGTTAATATTATGTGACAAAAAATGGGCATTTAGAACCCAAAATAAGGGCATTTTCAACAAAGAACACTGTTACTAGCCTTTTCTGCATACTCCAATTCCCTTCGGGCGCCGTGTATACAACAAAAAGAACCGTGTTCTATCCGGAAACGGTCATAGATAGAACACGGTTCTGCTTTTATGTTCACGCTTCTATTATTTCACGACTCTTACGCGGAACACGCCGTCAATGTGCTTTAACTGTTCGATGATCTTGTCGTCCGCAGACTTTTCGATATCCATCAGCGTGTAGGCATACTCGCCCCTCGACTTGTTGGTCATATCGCTGATGTTGATGCCTGCCGCGCCAAAAGCTGCCGTAAACTGTGTGATCATATTGGCGATATTCTTGTGAAGGACTGCGATCCTTCCCACATTGCCGCACACGCCCATGTCGCATGCCGGGTAGTTCACACTGTTTCTGATATTGCCATTCTCGAGATAATCCTTGAGCTCATCCACTGCCATAACAGCACAGTTGTCCTCCGACTCCTCTGTGGAAGCGCCCAGATGCGGGATCACGATGCAGTTCTTCTGACCGGCTGTCGTCGGATTCGGGAAATCAGAAATATATTTTCTGACTTTTCCTGACTCGAGTGCTGCGATCATATCTTTTTCATTGACAAGAAGATCCCTTGCAAAATTCAGCACCACCACGCCCTGCTTCATCTTTGCAATGGCAGCAGCATTGAGTTTTTCTTTCGTGTCATTCGTAAGCGGTACATGGATCGTCACAAAGTCACACTCCGCGTAGATGTCATCGACGTTGATGACATGCTTTACCTCACGGGAAAGTTTGAGCGCGGCATCGACAGACAGGTACGGATCATATCCATAGACATCCATTCCAAGTGCCACGGCTGCATTTGCCACCTTGATCCCGATCGCGCCAAGTCCGATGATGCCAAGCTTCTTGCCCATGATCTCGGTGCCTGCAAAGTTCTTCTTCTCCTTCTCGGCATCCTTGGCGATCGTCTCCACACCGGCATTGGCTTTCACCCAGTCAATACCTCCGACCACGTCCCTTGACGCCAGAAGCATACCTGCGATCACAAGCTCCTTGACACCGTTTGCATTTGCACCGGGCGTGTTGAATACGACAATGCCCTTCTCAGCGCATTTGTCGAGCGGGATATTGTTCACGCCAGCCCCGGCTCTCGCAACTGCCAGAAGCGTCTCGGGCAGCTCCATCTCATGCATGGACGCACTTCTGACCAGCACCCCCTCCGCCTTGGCGATGTCATCTGTTGTCTGATAGTTCTCTGTGAATCTTGATAAACCTATATCGGAGATAGGGTTAAGACATTTGTACTGATACATTATAAGTTTGCCTCCTCAAATTTCTTCATAAATGCCACGAGCTTCTCCACGCCTTCGATCGGCATGGCATTGTAGATGCTTGCGCGCATACCGCCGACTGACCTGTGTCCTTTCAGATTCTCGAATCCGGCTTCCTTCGCTTCCTTGACAAACTTTGCATCCAGCTCCTCGCTGCCTGTCACGAAAGGTACATTCATCAGGGAGCGATCCTCTTTTCTGACTGTTCCCTTGAAGAGTTTGCTCTCGTCGAGGAAATCATACAGGATCTTTGCCTTCTTCTCGTTGTACGCCTTCATCTTCTCAAGCCCGCCCATCTTCTTGAGCCACTTGAACACTTTGCCGCAGATATAGATACCGTATGCAGGCGGTGTATTGTACAGAGAATCGTTGTCCGCGTGTGTCTTGTACTTTAACATGGTCGGTGTCCCCGGGAGCACGTCGTCCGTGATCAGGTCTTCCCTGATGATGACGATGACAACACCGGCAGGTCCGATATTTTTCTGTACGCCGCCGTAGATCACGCCATATTTTGAGACGTCCACTGGCTCTGACAGAAAGCATGAAGATACATCCGCCACAAGGGTTTTTCCTTTCGTGTCAGGCAGTGTCTTGAATTTTGTGCCGTATATGGTATTGTTCTCACAGATATACACGTAATCTGCATCCTCAGAGATCGGCAGATCCGAGCAATCCGGTATGTAGGAGAACGTCTGATCCTCGCTCGATGCGATCTTGTTCGCCTTGCCGTACAGACATGCCTCCTGGTATGCTTTCTTTGCCCACTGCCCTGTGACGATGTAGTCGGCAACCCCGTTTTTCATGAGATTCATGGGGATCATGGCAAACTGCTGGCTTGCACCGCCCTGCAGAAACAGTACTTTGTAATTGTCGGGAATGTTCATGAGATCCCTCAGATCCGCTTCCGCTTCCTTGATGATCGTATCATACGCTTTCGAGCGGTGGCTCATCTCCATCACCGACATGCCTGTTCCTTTATAATCTAACATTTCATCTGCAGCTTCTTTAAGGACTTCCTCAGGTAAAACTGCGGGACCTGCTGAAAAGTTGTACACTCTGGACACTTTTTAATTCCTCCTGATCTTGTTTTTTGTGTGCACGCAGATGCGCGGCACGGCTATAAATTTATATAGACAACATTGCGCTGGCGCATATATATAATGTTGAATATTCCTGAATCTAATATGCTCTGATATGCTGTCAGTAAAACATGATGACTGGCGTGCCGAGTTCGACCAGGTCATACAGTTCTGTCATGGTCTCGAGGGGCGTGTTGATACAGCCATGGGAACCGTTCGTCTTGTAGATATCCCCTCCGAATTCCCTGCGCCATGTGGCATCATGGATACCGATGTGACCGTCCACCGCCATCCAGTACTTTACGGGTGTCGCATAGTCTGCACCGCGGAGCACTCTGTTCTTCTGTTTGAAATAAACGAAACAGACCTTGGCGGGTGTACTCCATCTTCGAGACATATTGCCGGTGACGATCGGCGTGTCGATCACCAGCTCGCCATCGGCATAATAATACATGTGCTGACTGCCCATATCGACTTCGATGTAGGTATCTCCGATGTCATCAATCCCCTTCTCCCATGCCTCGGATGTATATTGCGGGATCCGTGTGCCGCTTTCCCTGTTGAGAACAGCATTTAATAGATACGCATACTCTGCCTGTTCGTCGATCTCGTTCCCGTAGCTGCCGCCGGATACTTTGACAATATCACCTCTTGTGGCATGAAATTCACGCTCTATTCCAACTGTATTGTAAGTTGCCGACAAATATGCCACATATTCTTTGATGAGTGTCTCGTCCAGCAGCGGAACATTGTGTTCGTCATAAACGATACCGCCATTCTCATCCAGCATCATCCAGTCTGCGACGACATTCTCGTCGATGACCTCTGTGCGGTCTCCGAACTGATAGGTTATATGGAGATCCTGAAATCCACGGATGCCGTCCCACTTTGCGAGTGTGTCTTTCATGCGCTCTGTGTAGGGGAGGCTCTGATAACATATCGCCCTGCCGTCTCCGGTCGAGAGATCGATCAAAACATCCTGGAACTGACAGTCCGCAGCGTCCGCCAACTGATTGACAATTTTTTCACAGATCCATTCTACCGCATTTTCTTTCAAAAGTAAATCCCTGGTTTCATCGACAAGAATATATCCGGATCCGGTGCTCCTCACGATCGAAACGGTATTCTCCGCATTGACTTGATTTATTGCTGGCGCTGTTCCAGATCCTGTGCGTCAAACGCCTCGCTGATCGCAGCTCCCGCGGGTACCATAGGAAATACCTTGTCATCCTCCTCGATCACGCACTCGATCACAACCGGCTTTTGCAGGGACACCGCCCGCTCAATGGCAGGTCCGACTTCCTCGCGCTTTGTGACGCGGATCGCCTCGCAGCCCAGTCCCTCCGAAACCTTCACGAAATCAACTTTGTCGGTCAATATCGTCTGCGAATATCTCTTGCCGTAGAACAATGTCTGCCACTGCCGCACCATGCCGAGCACATGATTGTTGATGATGATCTGTATGATCGGGATGTTGTAGCGGCTTGCCGTCGCCAGTTCGTTCATATTCATGCGGAAGCATCCGTCACCGGCAATGTTCACGCAGATTTTGTCAGGCATGCCGACTTTTGCGCCGATGCAGGCGCCAAGCCCGTATCCCATCGTGCCAAGTCCACCGGAAGAGAGGAAGGTGCGCGGTTCCGTATACTGATAATACTGCGCTGCCCACATCTGGTGCTGCCCGACATCTGTGGAGACGATCGCTTTCCCCGCTGTCACGCGGTCAAGCTCCTCGATGATGTACGGACAGGTCAGCTTATCCGACTCGTACCGCAGGGGGTATTTTTCCTTGAGCGCTTTGATCTGTGCGATCCACTCACCGTGATCCTGCTGTTCCAGCTTGCTGTTGAGTTCCTTCAGGACAGTCTTGAGATCCCCGATGACGGAGGCGTCCGTCCTGATATTCTTGTTGATCTCAGCAGCATCGATATCTATATGCAGGATCTTGGCATTCTCGGCAAATTTCCTGGGATTTCCCACAACCCTGTCGGAGAACCGTGCACCCAGCGCGATCAGCAGGTCACACTGGCTGACACCGTAATTTGAAGTCTTGGTGCCATGCATGCCGATCATGCCTGTGTACAGTGCACTCTTTCCGTCAAAAGCGCCCTTTGCCATAAGGGTATCACACACCGGAGCCTGGATTTTGTCGGCAAACTCCTTGACTTCCCGCGAAGCGTTCGAAATGACCGCGCCGCCGCCGAGATAGATATACGGTTTTTGGGCGTTTTTGATCATTTCAAGGGCGACATCGATATCCTGTTCCGTGTATGAGTTCGTGACAACGGGTGTTTCCGGCTTTTGCGGGATGAACTCGCACTTGTTTGCCGTGGCATCTTTCGTGATGTCAACCAGCACAGGTCCAGGTCTGCCGGACTTTGCGATCTGAAACGCTTTTCTGATCGTGTCGGCGAGTTTCGTCACGTCCTTTACGATATAGCCGTGCTTTGTGATCGGCATCGTCACGCCCGCGATGTCAACCTCCTGGAAAGAGTCTTTTCCGAGCAGCGGCAGCGTAACGTTCGCGGTGATGGCAACCATCGGCACGGAATCCATATACGCCGTGGCGATACCTGTGACCAGATTGGTCGCGCCAGGACCGCTCGTCGCCAGGCAGACACCGACCTTGCCCGTCGCGCGCGCATAGCCGTCCGCCGCGTGGGAGGCACCCTGCTCGTGCGAGGTAAGGATGTGCCTGATCTCATCGCTGTGTTTGTACAATTCATCATAAATATTTAATATAGAACCGCCGGGATAGCCAAATACGGTGTCGACTCCCTGCTCCTTCAGACATTCGATAACAATTTGTGAACCTGTCAACTGCATACTAAATTCTCCTTTGGTCATAGTATTGTTATAGTGAAACGCTTGCGCTCAGTTCTTTGGTATCTCAAGGATCGCTCCCCTGTTGCCGCTCGTGACGAGCTCGCGGTATCTTGCAAGGTAGCCTGTCGTGATCTTCGGCTCTCTGGGCTGCCACGCTGCGCGGCGTCTCGCCAGCTCTTCGTCAGATACTTTGACATCCAGCGTGCACTCTGTGATATTGATGGAGATGATGTCACCCTCCTCGACAAGTGCGATCGGTCCGCCGACCGCAGCCTCCGGCGACACATGACCGATCGAGGCGCCGCGCGACGCGCCGGAAAAACGTCCGTCCGTGATCAATGCGACTGTGGAGCCAAGCCCCATCCCGGCGATCGCCGATGTGGGGTTGAGCATCTCGCGCATACCAGGTCCGCCCTTGGGGCCTTCGTAGCGGATCACCACGACATCGCCCGCGACGATCTTTCCGCCCTTGATCGCATCGATCGCGTCCTCCTCGCACTCAAACACGCGCGCCGGACCCTCGTGGACAAGCATCTCGGGCGCCACGGCAGAGCGCTTCACGACACTTCCGTCAGGCGCGAGGTTGCCTTTGAGCACGGCAAGCCCGCCTGTCTTGCTGTACGGATTGTCCAGCGGACGGATCACTTCGGGATTCTTGTTCTGCACACCCTTTATGTTCTCTCCGATCGTCTTTCCCGTCACTGTCATGCAGTCCTCATTCAACAGTCCGAGCGTCGACAGCTCGTTCATCACCGCGTACACACCGCCCGCCTCGTTCAAGTCCTCCATGTAGGTAGGACCAGCCGGTGCAAGGTGACAGAGGTTCGGTGTCTTTGCGCTGATCTCGTTCGCATAGGCGATATCAAAGTCAAATCCGATCTCATGGGCGATCGCCGGCAGATGGAGCATCGAGTTCGTGGAGCAGCCCAGTGCCATGTCGACGGTGAGTGCGTTGATGACCGACTCCTTCGTCATGATATCGCGCGGGCAGATATTTTTCCGGAGCATTTCCATCACTGCCATGCCGGCGTGCTTTGCAAGCTTGATCCGCTCCGAGTACACAGCAGGGATCGTACCGTTTCCCTGCAGCCCCATTCCGAGCGCCTCGGTGAGACAGTTCATGGAATTTGCGGTGTACATGCCTGAGCATGAGCCGCATGTAGGGCACGCCTTGTTCTCAAACTCGCACACATCCTCCTCACTCATGGTCCCTGCTGCATAGGAGCCGACCGCCTCGAACATCGACGAGAGGCTGCGCTTCTGTCCCTTGACATGACCTGCGAGCATCGGACCGCCTGACACAAACACTGTGGGCACATTGATGCGCGCCGCCGCCATCAAGAGCCCGGGGACATTCTTGTCGCAGTTTGGCACCATGACCAGCGCATCGAACTGATGTGCCAGAGCCATGCACTCTGTGGAGTCGGCGATCAGATCCCGCGTGACGAGGGAATACTTCATGCCGATGTGCCCCATTGCGATGCCGTCGCAGACTGCGATCGCCGGAAATACCACAGGTACGCCGCCCGCCTCCGCAACGCCGAGCTTCACGGCATTGACGATCTTATCCAGATTCATATGACCGGGCACGATCTCGTTATAGGAACTTACGATCCCGACCATTGGCTTTTGCATCTCTTCCTCTGTAAATCCCAGTGCATTGAACAGGCTTCTGTGCGGAGCCTGCTGCATCCCTTTTTTCACATTATCACTTCTCATTGCTGTCTATCCTCCATATCCCTTATATTCTGTTTGAGATCAGGTCGCCCATCATAGCGGTGCCGACCTGGTTGACGTCCGCGCGCCTGCTCTCCTCCTGCGGCATGATGTCAATCGTGCGGAAACCGTCCTCGAGCACCTTCCTGACAGCCGCTTCTATCGCGTCAGCCTCCCTGTCGAGATCAAACGAGTAGCGCAGCATCATGGCGGCACTCAGTATCGTCGCGATCGGGTTTGCGATCCCCTTTCCTGCTATGTCCGGGGCTGATCCGCCGCTCGGCTCATAAAGCCCGAATTTTGTGTCGTTTAAGCTCGCCGACGAGAGCATGCCGATAGAGCCTGTAACCATGCTCGCCTCATCGGAAAGTATGTCGCCAAACATATTTTCGGTCAAGATCACATCAAACTGCTTGGGGTCTTTTACGAGCTGCATCGCACAGTTGTCGACGAGCATGTGCTCGAGCGTTACCTCGGGATAATCCAGCGCGACATCCTCAACTACTTTTCGCCAAAGTCTCGAGGAGTCAAGCACGTTTGCCTTGTCGACACTTGTCACCTTTTTCCTGCGCTTCATCGCGATGTCAAAGCCTTTGACGGCTATGCGCCGGATCTCGTTCTCTGTATAGGTAAGTGTGTCCACCGCGGTGACAACGCCGTTCATCGTTTTGGTGCTGCGCTCCCCGAAATAAAGACCTCCCGTGAGCTCCCGCATGATCATCATGTCAAATCCGCTGCCTATGATATCCTCTCTCAGCGGACACGCCTCTTTCAATTCCTTATATAAATATGCCGGTCTCAGGTTTGCGAACAGATTCAATGCCTTTCTGAGTCTCAAAAGCCCTGCCTCCGGTCTCAGATGGGGCGGCAGCTTATACCACGGCGACGTGGAAGTATTTCCGCCGATGGATCCCATCAGAACGGCGTCCGCAGCCTTGGCTGCGGCGATCGCCTCATCTGTGAGCGGTTCCCCGCATGCGTCGATGGAAGCGCCTCCCATCAATATATCTTTATACGAAATGTTGTGACCATACTTCACGGCAACTTTGTCAAGTACTTTTTTTGCCTCCGCAACGATTTCCGGTCCGATCCCATCACCGGGTATACACACAATATTCAGATTCATTCTCTCTATCTCCTTTTCTTTGGCTGAAGATCCAGCCAGTGAATAAATATACACATATTCAATCATATTACATTCGACAGAAAATTTCAACAGATTACATAAAAAAATCTGGGATTGCATACTTATCCCAGATTAAATTCCCCATCCGCGGATGTAATTATTATTAGATCTAATCGAGCAGGGAATGATCGCCCTGCATCTTCCCCGCAGCCAACCTGTCACCGATCACATTGACAAGCAGTCCGATGCCGATCCCTGTCACGAGCCCGCCCAGCACATCTGTCGGATAATGGATCCCGACATACAGTCTGGAAAGGGCGATGAGTGACGCCAGCGCGATGAAAAAGACCGCCATCTTCCGCGGCAGCTGCCGGGATATGGCAACAGCGGAGGAGAAACTGGCACCTGTATGTCCGGATGGGAAGGAGGCATCGTGCGCGGGCGCAACAATGCAGCGAAGCCCGTCCACCAGCTCATAGGGTCTGATCCTGCCCACCAGGTTTTTCAGGATCAGATTGTTGATCACCAGCGATGCAACCAGGGCACATGCAGAGTAGATCCCCGCCTTCCTGGTCTGACGAAAACACAGCAGCACGACAGTCAGCAGGATCCAGAATATGCCCGCGTCGCCCAGATGTGTGATGCTTTTAAATAAGAAATCGAACACCGTATTGCGCAAATGCTCCTGTATAAAGAGCAGGATCTGTCCATCCATATAAAACATAAGTACTTCCCTCCGCTTGAAATTATAATGAAAAAATCTCCCGGAAAAACTTAGGGAGACTCTTCAGGAGATGATTCTATTCACTGTCCGGCTTCTCAACCTGCTCGATCGCTGCCTTTTTCATCGGAATACGGCAGTTTTTGTTGTTGCCAAACTCTACGATAACATCCTCGTCAGTGACATCGATCACAATGCCATAAAATCCACTGGTAGTCAGAATGCTGTCACCAACCTCTACAGAATTGACAAGCGCGGCTTTCTTTTTCTGCTCTTTCCTCTGGGGACGGATCATCAAAAAATACATGATACCAAACCAAAATACCACCATCACAACAAGTGATATCATACTCGCTGCACCCTGTCCTGCCATTGCCGCATCTGTCTGTGCCAATAATAAATTCATATTCAATTCTTCCTCCTAACGAATTTGAGATAAGTCAAACATACCTCTCATGTGAAACACATAGTATATATCATACACAACATTTTCCAATTCTTCAAGTAAAATATTGAAAAAGAATTATAAAATATTGTCCAGTTTGCGTTTCTTGTAGGCGGCAAATTCACCCGCGTCGAGCGCATCCCTGATCTCGGCCATCATTGTGTTGTAGAAATAGAGATTGTGGAGCACGCAGAGCCTTAAACCGAGCATCTCCTTTGCCTTCAGGAGATGGCGGATATACGCTCTTGAGTATCTGCGGCATGCAGGGCACATACAGCCCTCCTCGATCGGCCGATCGTCAAGCTCATATTGGGCATTGAAGAGATTGATCTTGCCATGGTTTGTATAGAGGTGCCCGTGCCGCCCGTTTCTGGTCGGGTACACACAGTCGAAGAAGTCAATGCCGCGCTCCACGCCCTCGAGGATGTTGGCAGGCGTACCGACACCCATCAGATAGGTCGGTTTATCCTTTGGCAGATATGGCACTGTCTCCTCCAAAATATAATACATCTCTTCGTGTGTCTCCCCCACTGCCAGACCGCCGACTGCGTAGCCGTCCAGATCCATCTCGGAGATCCGCTTTGCGTGTTCGATACGGATATCTGCGTAGGTTGCACCCTGGTTGATGCCAAACAGCATCTGATCCCTGTTGATCGTGTCCTCGAGGGAATTGAGTCGTCCCATCTCCTTCCGGCACCGCTCGAGCCAGCGCGTCGTGCGCTCCACTGAATGGGCTACATATGGTCTGTCCGCCTTGCTGGGCGCACACTCGTCAAATGCCATGGCGATCGTGGAAGCGAGGTTTGACTGGATCTGCATGCTCTCCTCAGGTCCCATGAAAATCTTTCTGCCGTCTATGTGGGAGTTGAAATACACCCCTTCCTCCTTGATCTTGCGGAGCCCTGCCAGTGAGAAGACCTGAAAGCCGCCGGAGTCCGTGAGTATGGGCTTGTCCCAGGACATAAACCTGTGAAGCCCGCCTAATCTCTTGATCGTCTCATCGCCTGTCCTGACATGGAGATGATACGTATTGGAGAGTTCCACCTGTGTACCGATCTCCTCGAGATCAGCTGTGGACACGGCTCCCTTGATCGCCGCAACAGTACCCACATTCATAAACACCGGAGTCTGGATCGTGCCGTGGACTGTAGTGACCTCCGCGCGCTTGGCACGTCCCTCCTGTTTTAACAATTTATACATTTCTCTTCCTTTCATACAAAACAACGCTCCGGCATGCTGTATAGCTTACCGGAGACGATATTTCCCTCTCGATCATTCCAACTCCTCAATGAACTCTTCAAGTGTGATATCCCGCTCCATGATCTGCACCGCCGCTTCCTTTCCGACATACCGGAAATGCCATGGCTCATACTGGATCCCCGTGATATACTCTTTGCCTTCCGGATATCTGAGGATAAAACCGTACTCGTCACAGTGTTCCCGCAGCCATTTGCCAGCCACCGTCTCGCCGAAATCGATCTCCAGCCATGAATAGGTCGTGCTCACGATATCCAGAGCCAGACCGATCTGGTGTTCGCTCGCGCCCGGAACCGTCACTGTCATGGAGGCAAGCTTGTAGGCTTCCATGTAGGAGTGCCCCTCTTCCATATAATAATCGATCTTGCGGTCAAACAGCACGGTCTGCCTGTTATAATCCCTGTACGGGGAACACACCACGAGACTGATGCCATCCGCCTTTGCAGCCTGCATCATCGCCGTCAGATCCTCGATAATGCGCGCATCACATTTCATGGATCCCTTGATCCTGCCAAGCGTGACCTTGTAATCCTCCGGCACCGGATGCTGTTTGTTGACGAGCACCAGCTGCCAGTCATCTTTGGATAGTTTCGAATCTGACACCTTCGGAGCCGTCTCCGTATATGTACTGCCCATCCCTTTGCTCGCCTCGTTCGCCTCCAGGATATCGTCCAGGGAATACTGATCGATCTCATCGGCGGACACGTTGAGCTCCTCGTTGTCATACCCTTCCAACACATCGTCGTCATCCAACACCTTTTCATCCCGGATGTGGAAGGTCGTGGGGACATACTCATAACTCTCCTGGATCTCAGCCCACTCGGATTCATACACCAGCTCCATCTGATCTGCTTCTGTCAGAAAAGAAAAACTGCTGCTGACAATAAAAAAGATCACGATAACCAAAACACTGGCTAAACGCTTGGTATTGCACACAAAATAAAAACATATGTTATAAAAAAGAGTGATCAGTACCATGCCTGCCGTGATCGGCAGTTTCAGCTGCCTATGGTTTTTGATCTGCTGCCGCATTTTTGCTGTAAGGTTGTCCTTCCATGTTCTTTTCATTATGCCTCATCCTCAATTTGTCTTTCTCTGCGATCGTCTTTCAAGTAAGGAACTGTCGAAACCGAACCACACAGTTCCCAATACAATATGCACACTACACATCACCCTATGCATTTGATCATAACATTGTTCGGATCAGTTACGGATCAGTTATTTGATCACACCTGTAATCTAAGGCGGAGCACACTGCATTCTGATCAAAACATCTGTTACACTTATAATTCTATCTGTTATCCTTCCGAAATGCAACCATTAATTATAAAAATTTTATAAAAAGTAGGGGTTGCTGTTCACGCGTCAACTGTATATGATATAATTTTGAGTATTGCGGGTGTAATTTTTAGGCATCAGTATAAATAAGAACATCAGTATAAAAACAAAAAGAACCCAGAAAGGAAACAAGAAAGACATGACAGGTTCAACATTCGGAACTATATTCAAAATCACTACCTGGGGAGAGTCGCACGGCGCTGGCATCGGTGTCGTCGTCGATGGCTGTCCTGCCGGTCTCGAATTGAGCGAAACACATATACAGGAATTTCTCGACAGGAGAAAGCCCGGCTCCTCACGTTATACAACACAGCGAAAGGAATCCGACAGTGTGGAGATCCTGTCCGGCATCTTTGAGGGACGCACGACAGGCACCCCCATATCCATGCTCGTGCGCAACACCTCGCAGAGATCGTCTGACTACAGCGATATCGCCTCCTACTATCGCCCCGGTCATGCGGATTACACCTTTGACCAGAAATACGGCTTCAGGGATTACCGCGGCGGCGGGCGTTCCTCCGGGCGCGAGACGATCGGACGCGTCGCGGCGGGCGCCATCGCATCGAGGCTCCTCTCAGAACTTGGCATCACGGTCACAGCCTACACACAGGCTATCGGCGGCATCGAAATACCAGATCCCGAACGCCCATTGGAAAAGATGGATATCGAAGAGTCGAGGAGCAATCCGACCGGCATGCCTGACAGAGAAACCTCTCTCAAAGCGGAAGCCTATCTGAAACAATGTATGGAAAACCTCGACTCCGCCGGTGGGATCGTCGCCTGCCGGGTTTCTGCCCTGCCCGCCGGAATCGGAGAACCTGTATTCGAAAAGCTGGATGCTAATCTTGCAAAGGCGATCATGTCCATCGGTGCGGTCAAGGCGTTTGAGATCGGAGACGGTGTGCGGGCAGCCACCGCAAATGGCTCCTCCAACAACGACAGCTTCCGCATGGACGGGAATCAGGTGACAAAGACCACAAACCATGCAGGCGGTATCCTTGGCGGCATCAGTGACGGCTCCGAGATCATACTGCGGGCATATTTTAAGCCCACGCCTTCCATTTTCCGGGAACAGGACACCGTGGACAGGAACGGAGAGAACATTACCATACAGATCAAAGGCCGCCATGATCCCATCATCGTTCCGAGAGCCGTCGTCGTGGTGGAATCCATGACGGCGATCACCGTGCTCAATCTGCTCCTCCAGAATATGACCTCCCGCGTCGACAGGATTAAGAGATTTTACGGCAAATAAAAAGTGGCGACCGCCACTTTTTATTTGATCACGGACACTCGCGCGCCGTGATCCATAGATCATGAAAGTTCATGGAAGATAATGCAGTTTGCCTGGTTGATCTCAAGCTCCTTGCCGTTCATCACCATATAATTATTCTCGTAATCCACCCGGAAGAACGTCATCGTGTTGGACTCGTGATTGAGGCTCACCAGGTATTTGTTATTCGGGAACAGCGCCGCATCCTTGGGATACTCGCCGCTCACAGGCAGATAGAACAGCCGTGTCAACTCACCCGTCTCCTGATTGATCTGGAACAGAGAGACACAGTTATCCCCAGCAGTCGACGTCAGAATGTATCTGCCGTCATCCGAGATGTTGAGGGCGCTTGCCGCCACGCCTTTTACTTCGAATTTGTCTGAGGTCGGTATCGTCTGTACCGGATCGAAGTACGGAACATTGTCCTCCTCATAGTATTTGTACACATCGATGCAGTTTTTCATCTCACTGACAATGTACAGGAACCGTCCATCCTCCGTAAACTTGAGATGTCTTGGCGCGGAATCAATGTCACATCTGATGATGTCCACCTGCCTCAGGATCCCCCGATCGTGATCAAGACGATAGATATTTACATAGTCGATACCGAGATCTGCTGCGCACAGGTACTTGTTATCCCGCGTCATCTTGACACAGCTGATATGCGGACGGTAGCTTCTCTCGGCGATACTTCCGAGCCCCTTGTGAAACACTTCGTCCGTGATGGCATCCACTGCCCCCGTGCTGGAATCCAGATGGAGCACCGTGATCTTTCCATCGTGGTAGCCTGCACAGAACAGGAACTTGTCCTCATAGTCTGTCGAGAGATAACAGCCTCTCATACTGTTTGTGGAAGCTGTATTCACAAACTCCAGATTTCCGTCCGGCAAGATCCGGTAGCTTGAAACCCCCGTGTCCGTGATCGCGTAGAGATACTTCCTGTTGTGCGAGATCGTGACATATGAGGAATTGGTGATATGCACGGATCCCTTCTCCGTAAAACGTCCGTGCTCCAAATCAACATCATAGATCTTAATGCCATGCTTATCGCCCATCGTATAGGTAGATACATAAGCTACACACTTCTTTTCTGCCATTCTGTTTTCCTCCTGATTACACATTTATATAAAATTTTATTGACAAAATCATATATAAACATTTTATCACAAGAGATGCTATTTGTTAATTATTTTTTTCAGATATTTTTACAAAATCAGGTATTTGCCCTTTGATAAAGACATAATCGGAAAAGATCGCCTCCTTCACGCCATACCGGACAGTGACAAAATACTGTCTGTCAAAGTATGTGGCAAAGCTGCCGAGCGCCCACGAAAACCCGTCGCTGACAATGCTGTCCAGGATCTGCTGGATCTGTTCCTTATCCGTGTACTCGACCTCCTCCGTCGAGAGCGTGTAGGAAGTACTGCTGTCCTTGTACTGCAGATGGTCGTATTGTCTCTGCACGCTGATCATCTCCACATCGTCCGCCCTCAGTTTTTCTTCCATATCAAACCCGTACGCCCTCAGCAGTGCGATCGTTTCGGTAAACTGTGGATATACCATCATTTCTCCGCTGTAACTGGTGCGGCCAGATTCATTTCCCGTCGCAAAATCTATCGTGCCGACCGGGATCACATGCATAACAGTGTCCAGCGTGAGATCCATGTACTCCTTCTGATATGTCCCGACCAGCTCCGCCTGCATCTCGGGCGTCAGCGTGATGTCCGCTCTCTTGAAGCCGCTCTCGCACCGCACGGTATCAAACGCAATGCGCCAGCTGTCATTGAACAGCGGTGTGGCACCGATCTTATAATCGGAATCCGCAAATATATCCGATAGGAGCCTGACCGTATCCGCATCGGCAATGTCAATATAGTATTCGCGGTTGACGACCTCCCCGTTCCGGAGTTTATACGCAAAGGAAATCGGCTCATAATATTGCTGCCTGTTCATCGTCTCGATATATTCCGGCACTTCCTCGATCCCCTCATAATAATCAAAATAGCGGTAGGTGAGCTGCTCCTGCGCCGCTTTCCTGGCAAGCTCCATGACGCTTTGATTGTCCTGCATCTCCATGTTTGCCATGCGGTAGTCATCCGCATTCAGATAATGAGTTCCAAACGGGCTTACCCTGACATGCTGGGACAGCGGCATCAGATGGCGGATCGATATCGCACAGCTCTGCAGCTGGGCATCAGCAGGAACATATGTATCATAACCTGTCACATCATATCTCAGCACGACAAAGAGCAATGCCGTGCACACCGCATTGAACAAAAACTGCTTTTTGTGCATGAATGCGCCGCGAATGTCCAGACGGAAAATGATTTCCATTATGACGTAGAAGGTCACAAAGCTGAAAAGCAGACCAAACAAAAACCATTTATCCGAGGCTGCATTCTGTGAGATCTCGCTGAAAAAGATTGCGGCAAAAAAGGAAACAGGTATGACGATCATCGTCTTGATCACAGGCTCCAGTGCACAGAAAGCGATCGATCTGCCTGCCGCCTCCGACGCCCTTTTCCGATAAAGGACATACGCAGCCAGACTGTACACGGCTGCTGCCGCGAACATGATCCCTATGTAGGAGAAATCGTATGTATAAAACTGCTGCGCTGCCTCCATCGTTGTATTGTATGGCCTGTCAAACAGCTTTAACAGCATCGAGAGCGGCGAAAAACACCCAATCTTTTCCGAGAGACAGACATCATACCAGCCGCTGTAATTGATGTACGTCTGAAAGAAGCGGTCGGACAACAGATGGATCAGCGCGGAAACAACTGTGCTATATGCAAATAATACACATGTGCCCAATATGCTGACAATGATATTCCCCGTCAAGACCACTGCCAGCACCGTCGCACCGTATGCCAGCACAAACATCACCAGCTGCAGCGTGATATAGGACATCATGGCAGGAACGGTCTCTGCGGCAAATGCTCCCCTGTTTGCAGCAATTCCTGCACAGATCAGCACATGGATCAAAAAAGGAAAGAAAAACTGCATTATTCCGGACACATATCTTGACCAGAAAAGCTGTGTCCTGCTGACTGGCAGGCTGTGATACGTGTCAAGCTGCGTCCTGGAGTGCAGATAGGCATATCCGCTGATCCCGCACAGAAACGCGACACCGCAGGTGACGACAGCGATCATCCACGCCTCCCTGCCAAAGAAGAGATGGCTTACGTAGACAACAATGTCACAGGAAACGCCACCGTAAATGTATTCGCCGCCGTCTCCCAGAAATTTCTCTGTCTCCATGAGCAGGCGCACCTCCAGCCCCAGAAAGTACGTGATGAATATCAGTACCGGACACCATATCCTCTTCCTGAAATCCTGTCTGACCAGTTTAAAAAATAAGTTTCTTGATGTCATATCCTACAACCTCCGTTTCACTGATAAAGATCTCCTCGAGCGTGAGCGGCAGAATCTCCGCAAACACAGGATCAAAAGAGTTGATCCGATCCATGATCTCCCTTTCCGAGCCGCGGACAGTGACGATGTTCAAAGTCCCTCTCCGCTCTGACTTGACGATCTCCAAAAGCCCCAGCGCTGCCTGCTCATCCTGCGCATTTTGGAACACGCACTGTATGTTGTGGATATTCAGCTTCATTTCCTCCAGATCCTTCTGCAGCAGCACGCCGCCCTGGTGCAGGATGCCCACACAGTCACAGATATCCTCAAGCTCCCGCAGGTTGTGGGAGGCGATCACAGGTGTGAAGGACCTCTCGGCAAGTTCTCCCGCAAAGATACTCTTCACCGCCTGGCGCATGACGGGGTCGAGTCCGTCAAAAGTCTCATCACAGAACAGATACTTCGTGTTGGCACAGACGCCCAGGAGCACGGAGAGCTGCTTTTTCATCCCTTTCGAAAATGTGCTGATCTTCCTGTTTGGCTTTAGCTGGAACCCTGTGAGCATATCCTCAAACCGCACCATGTCAAAGGACTCATAGTAGTCGCTGTAAAATTTTGCCATGTCCTTCGGCGAGGCATTGGGTAGGAAATACTGGTCATCCGATATATAGAAAATATCTGCCTTGACTGCCGGATTGCCATAGACCGGCTTTTCGTCCACGAGAACCGTTCCGCTGTCCGGCCGGAGCACACCGCTCAGCATGCGCAGAAAAGTGCTCTTGCCGGCACCGTTCGTACCGACCAGCCCAAAGACTTCGCCATTTCTGATCGTCACCGTGACATCATCCACCGCCGCAATTTCACCGAAATGTTTCTTAACATTGGTCGCTGTTATCATACTTTTCATCCCCCATTTTGTTCGTTGACACACTGCTGCTCTGTATACATTCAGCAAGCATCCCCTGCAATTCCTGTGACGATATACCTGCAAGCAGCGCTTTGTCGGTAAATGCCTGCAGTTCTCTCCGCAGCTGCCGTCGCTTGTTGGCAGCTGCCGTTGCCGTCTCACTCACAAAGCTGCCCTTTCCCTTTATGGTATAGATATACCCTGTGCGTTCGAGTTCCTGGTAGGCGCGCTGTATGGTATTTGGATTTAATGACAATTCCATCGCAAGACTTCTGACAGAAGGCATGGGCGCCCCCGGCTGCAATGCACCGCACAATATCATCTGCTGAAACCGCTCGATGATCTGTTCATAAATCGGACGTCTGTCCTTATGATCTATCAGGATCATAGGCTCCCTCCTCTAACTGTATTAATACACTTAACACAGTCGAGTATACTATACATATAAAATATTGTCAATATCCATCTGCACCGCTTTTCCCCTGCCCGCACCCCGCACATAAAGACGGACAGGAGGATTTTTCGTCCTCCTGTCCGTCTTTATGCGTGCCCATTCTTGATGTGACGCTCGATCACACATAGGTGCTTCTTCGTCTTTTTGTCATAATTGATTCCGACCAGCAGCACCTCGCCCCAGTATTGCTCCAGAGACTCCGGATACTGCTTCTCCTTGATCTGCGAAATAGCAGCTTTCGCTGATCGATCCCACTTTAGCTCGACAACGATCACCGGATTGCCAAGGTGATCCGACAATGGCAGATATACGATATCCGCAAATCCCTTCCCGCAGGGAAACTCACGGACAGGTTTATGGTAGTGCGTAAATGCCGCGATCAACGCGATCATGATCGTGCAGGCGAGGGAGTTTTCATTGTTGTATTCCAGCGCGGAAATGAAATCATTGTGTATACTCTGGATCAGCCTCGCGGTGCACTCTCCGTCCTCCTCAATGACAGCATTGAACACTTTTTCCGAGAGGTTCATGAATCTGGACAGATTGTCATCTCTGTTATTTTCCATGTATTGATAGAATACCTCTTGGATTTCTTTGTTTGGCACATAGATCTCTCGGGTGTCCGCATCGTACGCAAAATACCCCAGATGGATCAGTGCGGTGAGTACCTCATTTTTGCTCTGGAATGTCTGCAGATCATTTCTGCCGTCAGATATATTGATCGTGACCCTGTTTCCCGAAAGCATCCTGATGATATCCTCGCGCAGCCCGTCATAGTTTTCATTGATCAGATCGTCGATATCTCCGTAAGTCCCCGTGACTGTCCAGTACTGCTGAAATCGTCTTCCCGAGATCGCCCGCACGACAGATAACGGATTGTATATTGCAGTGTTATTGAGGTCATAACCGTTATACCACTCCTTCATCTGCTCAAAATCAACACTGAACCTCTCGCAGAGCGCCCGGACTTCCGCCTCCACAAAGCCGATGCTCTGTGCCAGATCCCCCGGATTTGTCATCGTATACTCTATAAAATTATTCACGGCGGACTGTCCCTTCGTGCGGACGATCGGCATGATCCCCGTGAGGTACGCAAGACGTATGTATTCACTGGCGTCACTGCTCTTGAAGAGTCCCCGGAGAAATTCAACGTAATCCGTCCGCTCTGTATGCTGTGGTTCAAGCTCCCGGATCGGATAATCCCACTCATCAAAGATGATGACAAACTGACTTCCGGTTGCCTGATAGATTTTGCCCAATGCCTTCTCCAGAACATCCCTGTCGGAAACGATCTCCGGATATGCGGCTTTCAATTCCCCGACAAAACACTTGTCAAGATACTCGTTCGGGTCTTCCTTTGACCTCCGTGCCTCCACAAAAACTGCCTGGATATCTGCAAAGATCGTATCATAGTGGTTCATGTTCTCCATGAACAGCCGATCCTTCACACACTTCAACGGTTTGAAAAGCGCTTCCGACGCAGCTCCCTTGCTGAAATACGCGACGAGCATATTGGCGGTCACGGATTTACCGAAACGGCGCGCACGGCTGTTGCAGATAAACTTTTCTGTCTCATCTCTTTCAAGAAGCCTATTGATCAGCTCCGTTTTGTCCACATAATATCTTGATCTGGAAAACCGCTCAAACTTTTCATTTCCTTTATTCAAAAATCTGCCCATTTACCTGTTTTCCCTGCTCCCTGTCATCCGTGACAGTCCTTGTCTCCGAGTCCTCATTTCTCTCTGGGCGCTTCCTGGCAGTTTTCAGTTTAGCCGCCGCCGCGTCCTGTACAAAATCCTGTCCTGTATCCTGCACGCCATCCTTTTGGCTCTGCGCCGCGGTATGTTTCTTTCCATAGCTTGACAGCGCTTTCAGCCGCAGATCAACGGCAGATTCATAATCGTAAATCTTCAGGTGTCTGGCGATCTCCCTGTTTTCGGCAAGCTCTCTGGATTCGTCCATGAAGATACGATACGCCTCCGCGCGCTCTTTGAGGTCTGATTCCTTGTTCTCAAAAACCTGCATGGTTCTCTCATAGCTCTCGTCGAGCATCTTGCTGTACGCTTTTTCCTGCTGTGCCTCCGTGAACTGCCGGTCTTCGATCTCATCAATGTTGTCCTGATTGTTTGTGTCATAATTCAATACCCGCTGATGATCCGCAGCCTTCTCCTCCCCGGAAACCGCAGTGTCTCCTGCCGTCCCGGACATGCTCCCGCCAGAAGCTTCCTCGTATGCCGGCGCTTCCGCAGCAGTCTCCTGATCCAGCCCTTCCAGACTTTTTGCGATCATATCCGCCTCGGCAGCCTTGTTTGCCACCTCGTCCGCATCCTGCGCAGTCTCCGCCTCCTGCTGTGCGGCTTCCGCCTGCTGCGCCTCATCGACCGCCGCCTGCCGCATATCCTTCAATGCCTGCTGCTTCATCAGGAAGTGATTCTTTAGTTCCTCCAGGATCCGCTCGTCATCGTCCGCCAGACGCAGGTTCTGCATATTATTGTACTGCGTCATGATCCTTTTGGGCAGCTCTGTGTTCAGGCGCTCCTGCTCCTCGCTGCTCAGCTCCCCGCCATTCAGGGCAGCCTCCATCAGATCTTCAAAAGATCTCTTGGATTCACAGTTCCAACCGTCATCATTGAGCATTTCCTGTTCCTTTATCTTGGCAGCCTTGACATACTCCATTGCCTTTTTGCTGCCCGCCGGTGAGATCTCCACTGTTGCCGAGTTCTGGATCAGACCATAGTTTGCCAGTCTGGGTGTACCTTTGCGCACCTTGCATGGCTCTGTGCAGTTCAGCTGCACGTGTTCAAATGGCATTTTTACTTGAATCATACTATACTCCCCCTCCGACATTTACAGTTCCCCTTTTTCATGCAGTTCATTGGCATAGCGCACAGATCCCATCGCGTCCTTGGAATAGAAGTCCGCGCCGATCATGTCCGCGTACTCCTGTGTGAGCACCGCGCCGCCCACCATGATCTTGCAGTCTGCGCCTTGCTCCCGCAGGAGCCTGATGGTTGCCTCCATGTTCACGACAGTTGTCGTCATGAGTGCACTGAGCCCCACCAATCTCACGTTCTGCTCCTGTACTGTCTGCAGGATCCGCTGCGGATCGACATCCTTTCCGAGATCGATCATGTCAAACCCGTAGTTCTCCAACAGTGTTTTCACGATGTTCTTCCCGATATCGTGAATGTCACCCTTCACCGTGGCGATCACGATCTTTCCTTTGCTGTCACTGCACTTTCCTTGTTTTGACAGGACCGCCTTGATCGCCTCAAAAGATGCCTTTGCCGCATCCGCGCTCATCAAAAGCTGCGGCAGGAACATCCGTTTCTCCTCAAAGCCCTTTCCGACCACATCCAGCGCAGGGATCAGCTTTTCGTTGATGATGGTCAGCGAGTCCATATTCTGTTCGAGCAGTCTGACCGTCGCCTCGTGAGCGCTCTCCGCCAGACCTTTTACGATCGCATCGTCAAGCGTCAGATCGCTCCTGGGCGATGCTGCCGCTGCCGAGGGTTTGTCTGTCGGCTGCGACGCGGCTTTTGCGATGTATTCCATACACTGGTCGTCCTCGCCGATCAGTGCGTTAAAGCTGTAGTAGGCAGCCATCATCGGCTCGCTGGATGGGTTGACGATCCCGGCGCTCAGTCCGTTGTTCATCGCCATCGTGAAGAACGCCGTGTTGATGCGGCTCCTCTCCGGAAGCCCGAAGGAGATGTTGGACACGCCAAGCACCGTGTGCAGCCCCATCTCATACCGGATCCTGCGCAGGGTTTCCAGGGTGATATTGGCATTGTCCCTGCCTGTGCTGATCGTGAGCACGAGCGCATCCATCACAAGATTTTTCTTTGGAATGCCGTACGCGGCGGCAGTCTGCACGATCTTTTCTGCCACGCGCAGGCGTCCCTCGACAGTCTCCGGGATCCCGCTCTCGTCAAGACACAGACAGACCAGCAGGGCGCCGTATTTCTTTGCGATCGGGAACACGCTCTCCATGGATTCCTTCTTGCCGTTGACGGAATTGAGCATCGGCTTTCCGTTGTAATAGCGCAGCCCCCGCTCCATCGCCTCCGGGTCTGAGGTATCGATCTGCAATGGCAGGTCGATGATCGACTGGATGCCCGTGACTGCTTCCTGCATGAGCTGCGGCTCATCGATCTCGGGCAGTCCTACATTGACGTCCAGGATATGCGCGCCGTTCTCCTCCTG
>ERZ808054.735-NODE-735-length-25341-cov-4.591355_pt1 | contig 25341 bp, 24 predicted proteins | sample MGYA00380201_ERZ808054 | MGnify/ENA primary metagenome ERZ808054 (study PRJEB31490, sample SAMN06133419) | mouse gut metagenome | isolation source: Z5_2 | host: mice | place: China: Chengdu | collected 2015-05 ...
TGCCCGGGAAGCCTGGGCCGCCAGGGGGGACGCCCGGCTGCGGGAATATCTGACAGCGGGCATGGAGAGTGCAGATGTGGAGCATGGCATTGAAAATACTTAGCATATTGGGAATCATCCTGCTTTGCCTGCTGGTTCTTGTCCTCACGGCGCTGCTGCTGGTGCTGTTTTGTCCGGTGACATATCGGGGAGGTGCCACGGCTCACGCAGGAGAATACAGGGTCTGGTTCCGATTCCGATGGTTTCTGGGATTGGTGCGGGGAACTTTTTCCTATCCGGGAGAGGGAGGGACGCAAATCAAGCTGCTGTGGCGGACGGTCTATGGCGGCGAAAAGCGGGCAGAAGAAGATTCGAAGGACCCTGCGCCGGGGGCCTCCAAATCCTCGGAGAAAACGGCGGAAACAATACCGGAAACAGGAGAATCTTCGGAGAAGGCGGCGGAAATAATGCCGGAAACAGGAGAATCTTCGGAGAAAGCGACGGAAACTGTGTCGGAACAGCAGACAGGGAAGGTATCGGAACCCTCCTCTCAGGCTGCACCGGCCGATGGAGGTCAAAAGGCGGAAGAGGCAGAAGCAGAGAATAAAAATCAGCAGGCAAAAGCGGAAGGCCGACGGGGGTTGAAAGAGAGACTGCCAGCCTTTCTGGAATTGATACGTGACCGGGACAATCAGGAACTGGTAAAACACGGGTTTTCCCGTCTGGGCAAGATTCTAAGGAGTCTGCGTCCCCGCTTCCTGCGGGCCCAGGCCCTGGTGGGGCTTGGAGAGCCGGATCTCACTGGGTATGCCTATGGAATCTATTGGGCTGTAAAGCCTTTTCTGGGAAAAAAATGTCAGGCGGCGATCACTCCGGACTTTGAACGACGGGTAATAGAAGGAGAGATTGTTCTGGGAGGGCGGGTTATGGCGGCGGTGGTCCTGCACCATGTTGTCAGGGTGCTGCTTGACAGACGCCTGCGCCGGCTGATTGACCGGCTGAAAACCATTTGACAGGAATTTGTGGAACTTTAAATAAGCAGGAGGTTAAGAAGCAATGGCGGATAAGGAAACGAAAGGTAAGGATATGGCGGAGCGGAAAGGATTTCCCGGAGTGGTGGAATCCCTGCTGCAGGGGATGGAAAGTGTGCTGTCGGCTAAAACCGTGGTAGGCCAGCCCGTACAGGTGGGAGATGTGACCATCCTGCCCCTGGTGGATGTTAGCTTCGGATTCGCGGCGGGGGCGGGCAATCATTCCGACAAAAATTCGGCCAGAAACGGCGGCGGCCTGGGAGGAAAGATGTCCCCCAGCGCAGTGCTGATCATCAAAGACGGCGCTACCAGGCTGGTAAGTGTGAAAGACCAGAGCACCATGACCAAACTCCTGGATCTGCTGCCGGACCTGGTGGACAAATTCACGGGCAAAAAGGAGATGGGCATGGAGGACACAGAAGCCGTGGACATCGCTTTTCCCGACCGGGAGGCATAAAAGCCGGGATATTTGTTCCGAAACGGACAGCGGCCGCATATACTGGCATGAGAGCTGTTTATATAGGGAACGGGTATGAAACTTTTTAAACTGATCGGGCTGGCTGCTTTTTTTATCGCATTGGGAATGTTGATCATGTTGTTTATGAACAGCAAGCTGATGGGATTGTTTTTGATTGCCCTGCTGCTTTTGCTGGGCTATTGCTGCCTTTGCTGTGATCTGTAGGCGGGGGCTATATAAGGGACAATGGGAGTATGGGAAACGGGATTAACTGGGAAGAAGTCGATAGGGCGCAAAGCGAGGACGAACTGCGGCGCATAAAGCTGTGGCTGTTCCAGGAGAATATCCGTCTCCAGAATGAGCGCGACGAGTTGGAGGATATGCAGGACAAGCTGTTGAAAGAGCAGGCCCGTTTCCGGGAGGAGATGGAGGCCCTGAGTCGCCGGATCGCTTTGGAACAGAAGCGGCTGCGGGAGGAGAATCTGTTTTTTGACAAGAAGCTGGCGATCCTGCAGGACGGTTTTCGCAAGCTGGAGGAGGACAGACAGCGTTTTGAACAGGAGAGACGCAGGCTGGAGGGCGGACGACGTCAGCGGGAGAGCATGGAACTGCCGGGTCAGGGGGAGAATGTGGCTCATGTGCTGTTCCGCAGCGCGGGGAATCCCCTTACTCTGCGCAAACGGTACCGGGATCTGCTGAAAATATTCCATCCGGATAATTTCTGCGGGGATGCGGAATTGATGCAGTATATCAATCGGGAATTTCAACGCCGCAAAGAAGATTAAATTCTGTTCAAACCATAAGAACAGAGTACGACAAAAAACCGGCTCATCTGAACCGGTTTCTCTTTGCTTTCCCATAATTTGCTTATCTGTTAAATCCTGACAATTAAGCCCTCTCGACTTTGCCGGACTTTAAGCATCTGGTGCAAACATGTAATTTCCTGGTAGCGCCGTTTACCATGCACTTCACATTCTTAATGTTGGACTTCCACATTGCATTGCTTCTTCTATGAGAATGGCTTACGTTGTTACCGAAATGAACGCCCTTACCACAAACATCACACTTAGCCATCTTGACACCTCCTCAACCTTAAGCTGTTTTCTTTATTTATCATTGCATAAAAATTAACAACATTGATATATTAACAGAAAAAGCGCAGAAAAGCAAGTACAAAAATGAAAATTTTAATTTTTTGTTTTTGGGGTGTTCCATTTTTATCCAAAAGCATGTATAATGGTGATTAAATGGAGCGAAAATGGCAGTCTCCCGGCTTGGGCCGGAAAGAGATCCAGGCACAGGGGACGGATCGTCCGAAAGGGAGCGGGAACTGCCGGCTCAATATGAAGGAGGTACTACGATATGAAGGGTTCTTCTATGAATACACATATGGGCAATATTGTGATCAACAACGAAGTGATAGCCCAATATGCCGGAAGCGTGGCCGTAGAATGCTTCGGCATCGTCGGCATGGCGGGGGTCAGCATGAAGGACGGCATGTCCAAGCTCCTGAAAAAGGACAATCTGACCAGGGGTATCAACGTAAGCCTGAATAACAACAAGCTGACGCTGGATTTCCATGTGATCGTGGCCTATGGCGTCAGCATCATCGCCGTGTCTGACAATCTGATCAGCAGTGTGAAATATAAGGTGGAGGAGTTTACCGGCATCCATATCGAAAAGATCAACATCTTCGTGGAAGGTGTCAGGGTGATAGACTGAAATCCGCGGCGGCCCGCAGCGGCAGATATGACGGCTGCCGGCGGCTTGGAGGGAAAAACGGTTTGCCGAAACGGCGGTTGCGGAATTTAAAATAGGAGGACTTATCGTGACTTCAAATACTATCGATGCTAAGATGTTGTCTAAGATGTTCTTGGCTGGCGCAAAAAACCTGGAGAGCAAGAAAGAGTGGATCAATGAGTTAAATGTATTTCCCGTCCCGGACGGCGATACGGGTACCAATATGACCATGACCATCATGTCGGCGGCCAGAGAGGTGTCCGCATTGGGAGAAAATGCGGACATGACGGCGCTGTGTAAGGCCGTTTCCAGCGGTTCCCTGCGGGGAGCCAGAGGGAATTCCGGGGTCATCCTGTCCCAGCTTCTCCGCGGCTTTACCAAAAGCATCAGCGGCAAGGAACAACTTACCATCCCGGAACTTTCCGATGCCTTTGACAAGGCGGTGGAAACCGCCTATAAGGCCGTGATGAAGCCCAAGGAGGGAACCATCCTTACTGTGGCCAGGGGCGGCGCAGAGAAAGCGCGGGAACTGGCTAAGAGCGGCATGGAGGACATGGGACCATTCCTGGCCCAGGTCATAGAGCACGCCCGGTATGTGTTGAGCCAGACGCCGGAACTTCTGCCTGTGCTAAAACAGGCGGGGGTGGTGGACTCCGGCGGCCAGGGACTGGTGGAGGTGATGAGCGGCGCCTACGACGCTTTTATGGGCAAGGAGATCGACTATACCATCTCCGCAGCGGCCCAGGAAAGCCGTCCTGGCAAATCATCCGGATATCAGGCCCAGGCGGAAATCAAATTCGGTTACTGTACCGAGTTTATCATTTTGCTGAGCAAGACTTTCAATATTAAGCATGAGATGGATTTCAAGGCTTATCTGGAGTCCATTGGTGATTCCATCGTATGCGTGGCGGACGAGGACGTGGTCAAGGTACATGTACATACCAATGACCCCGGACTGGCGATCCAGAAGGCATTGAAGTATGGACAGTTATCAAATCTGAAGATTGACAATATGCGCCTGGAACACCAGGAAAAGCTGTTTAAGATGAGTGAGAAGGAGGCGGCAGCTTCTGCCCCGGTGTCCGCACCGACGCAGCCTCCCAAGCCTGTGGGCTTTCTGGCAGTGTCCGTAGGAGACGGGGTGAACGAGATATTTAAGAGTCTGGGAGTGGACCATATCATTGAGGGAGGCCAGACCATGAATCCCAGTACCGCGGATATTCTGGACGCCGTGGATCAGGTGAACGCCGAGACCATTTTCATCCTGCCCAATAACAAGAACATTATCCTGGCAGCTAATCAGGCGGCAGAACTGATGACGGATAAGAACCTGCTGGTGATTCCCACCAAGACCATTCCCCAGGGTATCACAGCGGTGATCAATTTTGTGCCGGAAATGTCTGTGGAGGACAATGAAGTCAATATGATGCAGGAGATCGGCAATGTGAAAACCGGTCAGGTAACTTACGCCGTGCGGGATACCACGATTGATGATAAGGAGATCAAGCAGGGAGATTATATGGGCATTGGCGATGCGGGCATCCTGTCCGTGGGCCAGGATATGCTTCAGGTTACCAGAGACATGGTGAAGGCCATGGTAGATGACTCCAGCGAACTGATCAGCGTATATTACGGCAGCGATGTGCAGGAGGAGGCCGCCGGGCAGCTTCGCAAAGAACTGGAAGAGGCTTACCCCGGCTGCGATATCGAATTGCAGTACGGCGGGCAGCCCATTTACTACTATGTGATTTCTGTGGAATAGGGATATGCGTGAGGGCTGGGAGCCGCCCGGGAAAGCGGCTGCCTGCCCTTTTATATTATCCGGTTTAGTAAGGAGTATGGTTATGGAGGACAGCGCTTCCATCTTGGAATTAAAGGGGATCGGCGAGAAATCCCAGAAACTGTTTGCCAAAGTGAATATCCGCACCCTGGGAGATCTGCTTTACTATTACCCCAGGGATTATGAGATGTTCCGGGAACCGGTGCCCGTCTCTCAGGTCAGGACGGGAGAGGTCTGCGCCGTGCAGGCCATGGTCTGCGGTACTGTGAATATGAAAAAAGTGCGGAGTCTGACCCTGCTGAATGTGCTGGTGCGGGATGATTCCGGAGGGATGCAGCTCACTTTTTTTAATATGCCTTTCCTTAAGAATGTGTTGAAGCCCGGCAGCCGCCATATCTTTCGGGGACGGGTACAGGCCAGGGGAACGGCCCTGGTGATGGAACAGCCCCGGATGTACAAGCCGGAAGAATATGCCGGATATCTGGCTTTTATCCAGCCCCGTTACGCTCTGACCAAAGGCCTGACCAATCAGGCGGTACAGAAAGCGGTGAAACAATTGCTGACCGGCTATGCCTTTGGCCCGGACCCTTACCCCGAATCTCTGCGCAGGCAGTATGATCTGATGGAACGCAGAGAAGCCATCCATAATATGCATTTCCCAGTCAGCTATGAAGAATTGGTAAAGGCCCGCAGGCGGGTGGTATTCGAGGAATTTTTCTCCTTTCTGTATCTGCTTCGGGAAAACAGGGAGCAGTGTAAGCTGCTGGAAAACGAATACCGTATGCTGGAGACCGCGGATACCGGCAGGCTGCTGGAGCAACTGCCATATCGGCTGACAGGGGCTCAGATGAGAGCCTGGCAGGAGATTTGCCGGGACCTGTCCTCCCCCTGGTGCATGAACCGGCTGGTACAGGGGGACGTGGGTTCCGGCAAGACCATTATCGCGGTGCTGGCTCTGCTCATGTGTGCCGCCAACGGTTTCCAGGGAGCCATGATGGCGCCCACGGAGGTGCTGGCAGCCCAGCATTACGAAGGTATCTGTCAGTATGTGGAAAAGTATCATGCAGCGCTGCGGCCTCTGCTCCTGGTGGGCAGCATGACGGCTAAGGAAAAGCGGGATGCCTACGAAAAGATCGCCTCCGGGGAGGCCAATCTGGTGGTGGGTACTCATGCGGTGATCCAGGAGAAAGTGCATTTCAAAAATCTGGCCCTGGTGGTTACGGACGAGCAGCACCGTTTCGGAGTGCGCCAGCGGGAGGTGCTGGCGGAAAAAGGCAGCAATCCCCATGTGCTGGTGATGAGCGCCACCCCCATTCCTAGGACTCTGGCCATTATCCTGTACGGGGATCTGCAGGTATCCGTCATCGACGAACTTCCGGCCAACCGGCTTCCCATCAAAAACTGTGTGGTGGGCACTTCTTACCGGCCCAAGGCGTACCAGTTTATAGAAAAGGAGGTGCGGGCCGGGCGGCAGGCTTATGTGATCTGTCCCATGGTGGAAGAGGGGGAGATGGAGGATCTGGAAAATGTGTCGGAGTATGCCCAGAAGCTGCGGGCGGCTTTGCCTGCGGATATACAGGTGGCCACTCTCCACGGCAAAATGAAAGCCGCCGACAAAAACGGGGTCATGGAAGAATACGCGGCCCACAATATTGACGTGCTGGTGTCCACCACGGTGATTGAGGTGGGCATCAATGTGCCCAATGCCACAGTGATGATGGTGGAAAACGCGGAGCGCTTCGGCCTGGCACAGCTTCATCAGCTCAGGGGCCGGGTGGGCCGGGGAGAGCATCAAAGCTATTGTATCTTCATCAGCGCCCAGGACAGCAAAGACACCATGGAACGCCTGGATATCCTGAACCGTTCCAACGACGGTTTTTACATTGCCTCGGAGGATTTGAAGCTGCGGGGACCGGGGGATCTGTTCGGCATCCGCCAGAGCGGTGCGTTCGCCTTCCGGATGGGGGATATCTATACGGATGCGGAGATCCTGAAGCAGGCCAGCCAGGCCGTGGACCGGGTCCGGGCAGCGATGGGCGGAAATGCCGGAGAAGAGAATGTTCCGGACGGGAACGGCCCGGAAAGGGAATACGGGGAACTGATAGAATATTTACACCGGGAAACCCGGCTACAGGTTGACTTTAGAAGCATTTGAGGGTATACTACTTGGAAAGGGTGTCCATAATCACCCCAAGAGAGGAACGGATAAATCAATGTCAAAGGTTGCCATAATCACAGACAGCAATAGCGGGATTACCCAGGCCCAGGGGAAGGAAATGGGGATTTTTGTATTGCCCATGCCTTTCTTTATAAACGAGGAGACTTTTTATGAGGATATCAGCCTGACCCAGGAGCAGTTCTACGAGAAGCTGCGGGGGGGTGCGGAGATCCATACCAGCCAGCCGTCGCCGGAGTCGGTGATGCAGCTTTGGGATGAGGTGCTGAAAGACTATGACGAGATCGTGCATATTCCCATGAGCAGCGGTCTGTCCGGTTCCTGCCAGAGCGCTGTCATGCTGGCCCAGGACTATGCCGGCAAGGTACAGGTGGTGAACAACCAGCGGATTTCCGTAACCCAGAGGCAGTCCGCATTGGATGCGAAGCTATTGGCCTCCAAAGGGATGAATGCTTTGGAGATCAAGAACTTCCTGGAAGAAGATAAGTTTAACAGCAGCATTTATATCATGCTGGATACCCTGTATTATCTGAAAAAGGGAGGCCGGATTACGCCGGCGGCCGCGGCGCTGGGCACATTGCTGAAGCTGAAGCCGGTACTGCAGATTCAGGGGGAAAAGCTGGATGCTTTCGCCAAGGCCCGCACCACCAACCAGGGCAAGTCCATTATGATCAACGCCATCAAAAAGGATATTGAGAACCGTTTTGGAGGTATGACCGAGGATAAGCATATCTGGCTCCAGATTGCCCATACGGCCAACGAGGAAGCCGCCAGGGCTTACAGGGACGAAATTCTGGAACAGTTCCCGGGATATGACATCCATATTGATCCCCTGTCCCTGAGTGTGGCCTGCCATATCGGCCCCGGCGCATTGGCATTTGCCTGCTGCAGGAAAGTAGAAGCGTAAGTCTACGAGAGAGGAACATTCGTAGTTTTGTTAAGAAAACAGAGAATTACAGAACGGTCAGAAAAGCAGCGGGCGCTTCGCAGAGAGGTGCTCGCTATAGTTGTTTTTCCTTTTCCTGCCACAAAATGTATGTTATAATGTACACAGGCAAAAAGGAAGGATGCATGAGAATATGCACAAAACCGCTGGGAATGTCATATCTCCCGGGGGTTTATCGCTGTTCATTCTGCTCTTGAGATAGAAATTCAGATATGGATGAGGTAAATTATGGCAAAAACAGATACAAATTACGGTGCTTCTAATATTACGGTACTGGAGGGACTGGAGGCGGTGCGCAAGCGGCCGGGCATGTATATCGGCAGTGTGTCCACTAAGGGATTGAACCATTTGATTTATGAGATTGTAGACAATTCCGTGGACGAACATCTGGCAGGGTATTGCGATACCATCCGGGTGACTCTGGAGGCGGACGGCTCTGCCACCGTCAGCGACAACGGAAGAGGAATTCCCGTGGGAATGCACGAGAAGGGCATAAGTGCCGCGCGTCTGGTGTTCACCACTCTGCACGCCGGAGGAAAATTTGACAACAGCGCCTATAAAACCAGCGGCGGTCTCCACGGAGTGGGTTCCTCGGTGGTCAATGCGCTTTCCAATCGGTTGACCGTAACGGTCAAGGTGGGGGGCTGTATCTATCAGGACCAATATGAGAAGGGCCTGCCCGTGGTGGAACTGGAAAACGGCTTGCTTCCCATTATCGGAAAGACCCGGGAGACCGGCACCACCATCAATTTCCTGCCGGATGACACCATCTTTGACAAGACCCGTTTCAAGGAGGATGAGGTTAAGAGCCGTCTTCATGAGACGGCTTACCTGAACCCGGAACTTACCATTGTTTTTGAGGACAGGCGTAAGGAAGAGCCGGAGCAGGTCACCTTCCATGAGCCGGAGGGGATCACAGGCTTTATTAAGGACATGAACAAGGGGGATGAACCGGTTCATGAATGCATTTACTTTAAGGGTGAATCTGAGGGCATCATGGTGGAGGTGGCCTTTCAGTATGTGAATGAATTTCATGAGAATGTGCTGGGCTTCTGCAATAATATATACAATTCCGAAGGGGGAACCCACCTGACAGGCTTTAAGACCCAGTTCACCAATGTGATCAATACCTATGCAAGGGAATTGGGGATTTTGAAAGAGAAGGATGTGAATTTCACTGGGGCAGATGTGCGGAACGGCATGTCGGCGGTGGTATCCATCAAGCATCCGGATCCCCGTTTCGAGGGCCAGACAAAAACCAAGCTGGACAACCAGGATGCCGCCAAAGTGGTAGCCAAGGTCACGGGGGAAGAGATCGTCCGATACTTTGACCGCAATCTGGAGGTATTGAAAAATATCATTGGCTGCGCGGAGAAAGCCGCCAGAATCCGTAAGACGGAGGAAAAAGCCAGGACCAATATGCTGACCAAACAGAAATTTTCCTTTGATTCCAACGGAAAGCTGGCCAACTGTGAGTCCAAAGATCCCTCCAAATGCGAAATTTTTATCGTGGAGGGGGATTCCGCAGGTGGCAGCGCAAAGACGGCCCGAGACCGCAGTTTTCAGGCGATTCTGCCCATCCGGGGCAAGATTTTGAATGTGGAGAAGGCCAGTATCGACAAGGTGCTTGCCAATGCGGAGATCAAGACCATGATCAATGCCTTTGGATGTGGTTTTTCTGAAGGCTATGGAAATGATTTTGATATCTCCAAGCTGCGGTATGACAAGATTATCATTATGACGGATGCGGATGTAGACGGTTCTCATATCTCCATGTTGCTGCTGACGCTGTTTTACCGCTTTATGCCGGAACTGATCTATGAGGGGCATGTGTATCTGGCCATGCCGCCTCTATACAAAGCCATGCCCTCCAAGGGAAAAGAGGAGTATCTCTACGATGACAAGGCGCTGGAGAGATACCGCAAGCGGCACAAGGGGCCTTTCACCTTGCAGCGGTACAAAGGTCTGGGTGAGATGGATGCCCAGCAGTTGTGGGAAACCACGCTGGATCCTGCCACTCGAATGATGAAACGGGTGGAGATCGAGGACGCAAGGCTGGCTACAGATCTGACCAGCACGCTGATGGGTACGGATGTACCGCCCCGGCGGGCATTCATATATGATCATGCCACGGATGCGGAACTGGATTATAATGCGTAGGAATGACTATGAGTGCAATGACTATATGGAAGAGTGGAACTTTGAGAACTGGGGCGTGAAATATTGGTCTAAAACTTCGGAATTTTTGAAATATGCAGAGGAACATAATTGCTGAATTCAAAAAGGGGGTGAATAAATGCGATACTTTAATACGGAGGGGGCATGCAATCCCCAGGAACATTACATGGTAAAGCTGGACGATCGGCTGGAAGAGATAAAAAAAATGCTGGTGGACCGGAAAAAATATTTTATTATCAACAGAGGGCGGCAGTACGGAAAAACTACTATGTTAAGGGCTCTGGAAAAATATCTGGAGAAGGACTATATTGTTCTGTCTTTGGACTTTCAGGGATTGGAGACTGAAAAATATGCTAACTCCGTAACCTTTGCGCATGCCTTTGCAAAGGAATTGCTGGAAGCGACAAATCTTACGATGCTCCGGGACCAGAAGCCGCTATGGGAGCCCCTTGCGCATTTTGCAGACGGAGCGGAAAAAGACGGCATTATGGAACTGTTTGTCATTCTCAGCAGGATGTGCAAAGACGCGGAAAAACCCATTGTACTGATGATCGACGAAGTAGACAGTGCTTCGAATAATCAGGTATTTGTAGATTTTCTCTCCATTTTGAGAAAATATTATCTGGGCCGGGATAAAATGCCGATTTTTCATGCAGTGGTTCTGGCGGGGGTATATGATATTAAAAACCTGAAGCTGAAACTGCGGCCTGAAACGGAGCATCAGTATAACAGTCCCTGGAACATTGCCGCAAAATTTAAGGTGGATATGAGTTTTTCCGCAAACCAGATTGTCTCCATGCTGTCAGACTATGAGGCGGATTATCATACAGGAATGGATCTCCGGGAAATTGCTGGAGAAATATACCGATATACCTCCGGGTATCCTGTACTTGTCTCCGCCATCTGCAAATATATTGACGAGGACCTTTCTGGCGGAGATGGTTTTGAAAGCATGGAGGGAGCCTGGACAAGAGAGGGTATTTTAAGAGCCGTAAAAGCGATATTGGTTGACAATGTTCCGCTGTTTGAAAGCATGATACGCCATATCAATGAATACCCGGAGATGAAGAAAATGTTCCAGGCCATTCTCTTTCAAGGGAGTGAATTTGCCTATAATCCGGATACAAAGGAGATCAATCTGGCTCACATGTTTGGTTACGCGGTTGACGAGGCCGGAAAAGTGCAGATCGCAAACAGGATATTTGAAACCCGCCTTTATAATTATTTTCTGTCCGAGGAAGAATTGACAAGTGTGATCGGTTATATGGCGAAACGCGATAAAAGCGCTTTTATCTGTGACGGTTTACTGGATATGGATGAAGTGATGAAAAAGTTCGTCATTCATTACAGCGAAATCTATGGACAAAGGGATATTCATTTCATAGAAAAGTATGGAAGAAAAATATTTCTGTTATATCTAAAACCTATTATAAATGGTATTGGTAATTATTATGTGGAGGCACAGACCAGAGACGAAAAGCGCACAGATATTATAGTAGATTATCTGGGAGAACAGTTTATTATTGAACTTAAAATCTGGCATGGCAGCGAGTATAATGAGAGAGGAGAAAGGCAGCTTGCAGATTATCTGGCCAGTTATCGCAAGGATAAAGGATATCTGCTCAGTTTTAACTTTAATCAGAACAAGGAAGTCGGAGTGAAAGAAATCAGGGTGGATGGAAAGACGATTATAGAGGCCGTTGTATGACTTAGGGGCAGACAAAATCCGTTTTCCGTTTGTGGACACAGAATTCCTGTGTTATAATGGGCAATGGATCATGCGTAATTCGCATATGGAAATTAATTGACTTTATCCAAGGCAGAACACGGCCAGATGGCGGAGGACAGGGGAATGATCTTATTGGTAATTGACACGCAAAAGGGCATAACTGATAATAGGCTGTTCGCGTTCGAAAAATTCAGGGAAAATGTGAAAACGCTGCTCTCCGCGGCCAGAGAAAATGGCGTGGAAGTGGTATACGTCCGTCATGACGACGGGCCCGGCACAGGATTTTCCATGGGGGACGATGAATTTGAGATATTTGAAGAATTTGCCCCCAGAGAGAGGGAACGTATTTTTGACAAGACGGTAAACAGCGCCCTTCACAGTTCCACAGGTCTGGCGGATTATCTGTCTCAAAAAGGCGAGCGTCAGATTATGGTAGCCGGCCTGCAGACCGACTTTTGCATAGATGCTACCATTAAGAGTGGTTTTGAACAGGGCTATGAGATATTTGTACCGGAGTATGCCAATTCCACTTTTGACAATGCCTATATGAAAAAGGATGTTTGCTATCACTATTACAACGATTTTATCTGGCCTCAGAGATATGCGCGGCAGGTCACTATGGAAGAGGCTGTGGCCAGACTGGGCGGATCCCTTTAATCCCCCGGATGTCAAAGCCCAATAGAGCAGGAGACAGAATAAATGGAAGACAACAGCAGAATCATCAGAACGGAATATTCGGAGGAAATGCAGAAATCCTTCATTGACTACGCCATGAGTGTAATCATCGCCAGGGCGCTGCCGGATGTGCGGGACGGTCTGAAACCCGTGCAGCGCAGAACCCTCTATGATATGCACGAACTGGGCATACGGTATGACAGACCCTACCGAAAAAGCGCCCGTATCGTAGGCGACACCATGGGTAAATATCATCCTCATGGAGACAGTTCCATCTACGACTCTCTGGTGGTCATGAGTCAGGATTTCAAAAAGGGGATGCCGCTCATCGACGGCCATGGTAACTTCGGCAATATCGAGGGGGACGGGGCGGCTGCCATGCGTTACACCGAGGCCAGGCTCCAGAAAGTCACCCAGGAAGCGTTTCTGGCGGACTTGGACAAAGATGTGGTGGATTTTATGCCCAACTTTGACGAGACCGAGAAAGAACCCACGGTACTGCCCGTTAAGATTCCCAACTTTCTGGTAAACGGCTCCGAAGGCATCGCCGTGGGCATGGCCACCAGTACCCCGCCTCACAATCTGGGGGAAGTGATAGACGCCATGAAGGCCTATATGCTGGACGAGAATATTACCACCAGGGAGTTGATGCGGTATATTAAGGGTCCGGATTTTCCCACCGGCGGGATCGTGACCAACAAAGACGAACTGCTGGAGATTTATGAGACCGGCACGGGCAAGATCAAGATCCGGGGAAAAGTGGAATTCGAGAAATCCAAAGGTGGTAAGACCAATGTGGTGATCACCGAGATCCCCTATCCCATGATCGGCATGAATATCTCCAAATTCCTGATGGATGTGGCGGCGCTGGCGGAGAGTAAGAAAACGCAGGATATCGTGGATATTTCCAACCAGTCCTCCAAGGAGGGCATTCGGATTGTCATCGAACTGCGCAAGGACGCGGACCCGGAAAACTTTGTGAATCTGCTCTACAAAAAGACCCGTCTTGAGGACACTTTCGGTGTCAATATGCTGGCAATTTACAATGGCAGGCCGGAGACGCTGGGGTTAAGAGCGGTTCTGAAGGCAGTGGTTGATTTTCAATATGAAGTGGCCACCCGCAAGTACACCAATCTGCTGGCAAAAGAAATGGACCGCAGGGAAGTGCAGGAGGGGTTGATCAAAGCCTGCAATGTGATTGACCTGATCATCGAGATTCTACGGGGTTCCAAGGACAGGGCCATGGCAAAGGACTGCCTGGTAAACGGCAAGGTGGAGGGCATTAAGTTTAAATCTAAGGAGTCTAAGATTATGGCGGCTCAGCTCATGTTTTCCGAGAAACAGGCCAACGCCATTCTGGAGATGCGCCTGTACAAGCTGATCGGCCTGGAGATCGAAGCCCTGATCAATGAGCATGAGGAGACCATGGCCAATATCTACCGTTATGAAGATATCCTGGCCCGCAGGGATTCCATGGCCCAGGTGATTATGAATGAATTGGAGGAGATTAAGCGGGAATATAGCCGCAGGCGACGCACTGCCATTGAGAACGCCCAGGAAGCCGTCTATAAGGAGAAAGAGATCGAGGAGATGGAGATCATGTTCCTGATGGACCGCTTCGGCTATGCCAAGACTGTGGATATGGCCACCTACGAGCGCAACAGAGAGGCGGCGGAGGGAGAGAATAAATATATTTTCAAATGCAAAAATACCGGAAAAATATGTCTGTTCACAGATATCGGCCAGCTTCACACCATCAAGGTCATGGATCTGCCCTTCGGAAAATTCCGGGACAAGGGTGTGCCCATTGACAATGTGAGCAATTTCAGTTCGGACAGGGAGCGGATCGTATTCCTTACCAGCCAGACAGAACTGAACCTGTGCAGAGTGCTGTTCGTCACTGCCCAGTCCATGATGAAGGTGGTGGACGGCGGCGAGTTTGATGTGAGCAAGCGCACCGTAGCTTCCACCAAACTGCAGGAAGGCGACAGCGTGGTCAGTATAGTCTGCCTCCATGAGCAGAAGCATGTGGTGCTCCAGACCCAGGAAGGGTATTTTCTCCGATTTGCCCTGGAGGAGATTCCCGAGAAGAAAAAAGGGGCAGTGGGTGTACGTGGCATGAAACTGGGTGACAAAGACCTGGTGGATGGTGTATACTATACCCAGAACGGCATGGAAGCGTCCATCCAGTACAAAAGCAGGAATCTGGTACTAAACAGCCTGAAGCTGGGCCGGCGGGATACAAAAGGCGTAAAAGTCCGGGCATAATATGAGAAAAAGATAAGACGCGCATGCAGTGGTATGAACGGATATTTGGAACAGGGGGAAGAGATGCGGGTAATAGCGGGAACGGCAAGGAGTCTGCCCTTAAAGACTCCCCGGGGGCAGGAGACCAGGCCCACCACAGACAGAATCAAAGAGACGCTTTTCAATATTCTGCAGCAGGATATTCCGGGCTGTGTTTTCGTGGATCTGTTCAGCGGCAGCGGAGGCATCGGTATAGAGGCTTTAAGCCGCGGCGCCAGGAAAGCATACTTTGTGGAAAATGCCCGGGAGCCGTTGAGTTGTCTGGCGGATAATCTGGAATTTACCCGGTTCCAGGATCGGGCTGTGGTCTTAAAACAGGATGCGGTGGCGGCTTTGGCCAGCATAGCAGAGCAGACGGTGGACATCCTCTTTATGGATCCGCCTTACGGGCAGGAGCAGGAGCGGCGGGTGCTGGAGGCTCTGCAGAACATGCGTTATATAACGGGTGATACCCTGATTGTAACGGAGGCCTCTTTGGATACCCATATGGATTATGCGGAGGAACTGGGCTTCTCCATTATTCGGGAGAAAACATACAAGACCAATAAGCATGTTTTTCTGAAAAAGACAAAATGAGAGGAAAGGTTGAGTACCAAGTATGAAAAGAGCAGTATACCCGGGCAGTTTTGACCCCATGACGCTGGGCCATCTGGATATTATCAGGCGCGCGGCCCCCATGTTTGACGAATTAACCGTGGCAGTTTTGAATAATACGCAAAAGACACCGTTGTTTTCTGTGGAAGAACGTGTTAATATATTAGAGAAAGCAACCTTGGAACTGCCCAATGTGAAGATTTCCAGCTTCAGCGGGCTGCTGATTGACTATTGTCGGGAGAACGACTTCCATATCGCCGTCAGGGGGCTGCGGGCTATCACGGACTTTGAGTATGAGCTGCAGATTGCCCAGGCCAACCGCCAGATGTCCAAGGACGCGCTGGACACCATATTTCTCACCACCAGTCTTGAGTATGCGTATTTGAGTTCCACCAGTGTGAAAGAATTTGCCAGCTTCAACGGGGATATCTCCCAGTGTGTACCCGAATGGGAGGCTGAACTGATTTATCAAAAATATGGCTACCGCTGACAGAACCGGGAAGGCCGGGGCTGGCACAGGAGGCCGCAGACAGGGAGGATTACATGAGTAGCAGGATTGAACAGCTAATTGATGAAATAGAAGAATATATTGACAGCTGCAAATACCAGCCCTTGTCCAGTACCAAAATTATCGTGAACAAGGAAGAGATAGACGAACTGTTGCGGGATCTGCGGATGAAAACGCCGGATGAGATTAAGCGGTATCAGAAAATCATCAGCAATAAGGAAGCGATCCTGAACGATGCCCGGGCCAAGGCGGAGGCGCTGATCAACGAAGCTACCCTACATACCAACGAGTTGATCAATGAGCACGAGATTATGCAGCAGGCTTATGCCCAGGCCAATGAGGTGGTGTCCATGGCTTCCCAGCAGGCCCAGGAAATTCTGGACAATGCCACCATAGAGGCCAATAATGTGCGGGCTGCCGCCATGCAGTATATGGACGATATGCTGGCCCATCTGGAGAACATCATCACCTCGGCCACCCAGTCGGCCAGGAGCGGGTATGAGAATTTCACCCTTTCCATGAATCAGTACCGGGATATAATTCAGTCTAACAGAAACGAACTGCATCCTGCGGAAGATTACGGGGATGTGGAGTTTCGGAATATTGAGGACGCAGATGAGTAGTTTCGGAAGTAAACAAAACCGGTTTCAAAGGGAAACCGGTTTTTCTAAACTTATAAGCCATACCGCCGGAAAGGCCTTTGCCTTTCTGTTTCTGCTGGCCGGGCTGCTGGCAGCATCGCTGTCGTCTGTTCAGGCTGCCCCTGATTTCCTGCAGCGGGAGGACGGTATTGTGGTGGTGATTGATCCCGGACACGGCGGGGACAACGAAGGGACCAAAGAGAACGGCTTTTGTGAGAAAGAGATGAACCTGGCCACGGCCCTGGCCCTATATGAGAGACTGACTCAATACGATGGGATTACAGTGTATCTGACCCGGATGGATGATACCAAGCTGTCTCTGGCCCAGCGGGCGGCCTTTGCTCAGGCTGTGGAAGCTGATTTTCTGTTCAGCATACACTACAATGCCTCGGAGAGCCATGAACTGTTCGGATCGGAAGTATGGGTTCCCCTGGAGGCTCCTTACAATGCCCTGGGCTACCAGTTCGGCTGTACACTGCTCACAAGTCTGCGGGAGAAGGGCCTGTTCATTCGAGGTGTCAAGACCCGCAGGAACGATAAAGGTACGGATTATTACGGCATCATCCGGGAATCAGCGGCGCTGGGGATTCCTGCAGTAATCATTGAACATTGTCATGTGGATGAGGTACGTGACTATCCCTACTGTGACAGCCCGGAGAAGCTGGAGGCTTTCGGACATGAGGATGCGGACGCCATTGCCCGGTTCCTGGGACTTTCCAGCAGCAGCCTGGGTCTGGATTTCAGCGGAGGGCCGGAAGATCCCTTTTTGCGGGAAGTATACGCGATGGATACGGGAAAGGTGGTCCCCTCCACCCTGATCGATACCACGGCGCCGGAGATCTGTATGGTGGAGCAGGTGTCCCAGGACTATGAGGGCATGCAGGCCACGGTACAAATCGCGGCGGCGGATTATGACAGCCCCCTGATGTACTATACCTACAGTCTGGACGGAGGACTCACCTATTCTCCCAGACAGCCCTGGCCGGGAAGCGATACCCTCACAGGGGAGTATCAGGATCTGTTTCAGGTAACGCTGGAGATTCCGGAAGGAATTATTCCCCGTATCCGGGTGAAAGCCTACAACCAGTACGAAGCCACATCGGAGAGCAACATTCTGGAGGGATACGGCGTTTTCCGCAGGCCTGTCTATGAGGAGCCGGAGAGTGTGGAAGCCGCAGGGACAGCGGTAAATCCTGATTCTGCCGGTTCAGAGGAATTCTCTCAGTCCCAGGGCTGGCTGGGAGAGCATAAGGCGGCCGGTTCGGAAGAAGAAGCAGGCACGGAAGTTCGGATTCAGGATTTCCTTCTGCTAAGCCTGCTGGCAGCGGCGGCTTTGGTGGCGTTGACACTGGTGATTCAGATCGTCCAGTCCGCCAAAAAACGACGGAGTCGTTATAACAGGAAAAGATGAGGGGACAGACATCGCCAGGCCAGGTAATACAGGGCGGTCAGAACAGTGAGCAGAAGTTTATGAACTACATATTCCCCCAGAGGCAGGTCCGTCTCATGGATCATACCATAGGTCTGGGCGATGCAGCAGAGACCGCCGAAGGGCAGGAGCAGCAATGTGTACAGTGGGCAGCGCTGGCCAAGCTGCCCCAAGCCCCCGGTGATCTCCAGCAGAGGGGAGAGCCAGACGTCGGCCCGGGGCAGAAAGAGATGAGGGACCAGGTTCAGCAGATTGAACAGCACCATATAGCCGCAGAGGCTGATAATGCCCTGAAGGCCTGCCTGTACCGAATCGTCCAGATGGGCCAGCAGACTGTGGAGACTGGGGGAATCGGATTTCTTTCGGTTTATGGCCGGATCCGGCGGGAGGGAGGCGGCATGGATTGAGATCCCGCTTCTATGCGCAGAAAGACTAATGGACTTTGGCGCGGGCAGTTTCCGGAACAGAGTATTGCGCAGGAGAATCCCGTAAAGCAGGGCCAAGCCGTACATGCCGAACAAATAGGGGAATATCAGTTTCCGGTCCAGCAGAGGCAGTACAAAACTGCAGAAATACACCGGGCCGATATTGTTACAGAAGGACAACAGGAAGCGGGCTTCCTGCCGGTCGATTTTTCCCGCCTGATACAGTCCGGCGGCCACCCTGGCGCCCATGGGAAAACCGCAGAGGAAACCCATCAGCACCCCGTAGTTTACCTCCGGCCTGCAGCGCAGCAGAGGCTTTAAGAGCGGCTGGAACCACCTGCCCAGCCGATAGGAGAGGCCCATGCGGATCATCAGTCCGGAGAGAATCATAAAGGGGAGCAGTGAGGGAACCATCTTGGAATACCATAGCAGGAAACCGTCTGCCGCATAGGCGGCGGCTTCCTGGGCGTGAGTCAGGATCAGGATGAAAAGGAGCAGAAAACACAGGGTGTATAACATATGAAGGTACCATGAAAGACCGAAGGAAGTCTTTCCTTTAGTGGGCTTGGTTCAGTATATGCGCTTGTGTTGTGATACAAACCTTTGTATGGGTAAATTACATATATGAATATTTAGATCATCAAAGACGAAAAAGGGGAAATACTGGTATTATGATCAGGTTGGACAAGCTGCTGGCGGACGCGGGGACGGGGACCCGAAGCCAGGTGAAAGAATATATCCGCAGGGGACAGGTCATGGTGAACGGTGCGGTGTGTAAAAAACCGGAACAGAAGGTTGCGGAGGAAGACCTGGTCTGCTTGAACGGGCAGACGGTGGGATACGCCCGTTTTCGCTACTACATGCTCCACAAGCCCCAGGGGGTGGTTACCGCCACAGAGGATTCCCGGGATCGGACGGTGTTGGATTTGCTCATCGGTATAAATACTGCCCACATCTCCCCGGTGGGGCGTCTGGACAAGGATACGGAAGGGCTGCTGCTCCTCACCAATGACGGAGAGTTGGCGCACAGGCTTTTATCCCCTAAACGGCATGTGGACAAATGTTACCTGGTACGTACCGAAAAACCTTTGTCGGAAACAGATCTACAGGCCCTGGAAACGGGAGTGGACATCGGGGACGAAAAGTCCACCCTGCCCGCCAAAGCCTGTTTAAACCAGGACGGAGAGTTGCTGCTCACCATCCGGGAAGGACGCTACCACCAGGTAAAACGCATGCTGCAGGCGGTGGGAAACCAGGTGGTCTATCTGAAGCGCCTGTCCTTTGGGAGTCTGAGACTGCCGGAGGACTTGGAAATCGGGCAGTTCCGTCCTTTGACTAAAGAAGAACAGGAGCGTTTACAACATGATGTGGCAAAATAAATTGCAAAGTAAAAAAGCCTTCCTTTTTGATCTGGACGGTACGCTGGTGGACTCCATGTGGATCTGGACGGATATTGATATAGAATATCTGGGGCGCTTTGGACTGGAATTGCCCGAGGATCTGCAGAACTGTATTGAGGGTATGAGTTTTACCGAGACGGCCCGGTATTTTAAGGAGCGCTTTGCCATTCCCGACTCCCTGGAGGAGATGAAAGCCGATTGGAATCGTATGGCCTGGGAAAAATATATGAAGGAAGTGCCTTTGAAGCCCGGCGTCCGGGAATTTCTGGCATTTTACCGCGGCAGGGGCGTGAAGATGGCAGTGGCCACCAGCAATTCCCGGGAGTTGGCGGAGGCCGTGATTGCCGTCCATGGCCTGGAAAATGTCTTTGACGCAATCGTTACCGGCTGTGATGTGGCCCATGGGAAACCTTTCCCGGATATCTATCTGGAGGCGGCGGCCAGGCTGGAAGTATGTGCCGGGGAATGCCTGGTATTTGAAGACTTGGTGGCAGGGATCCAGGCAGGCAAAAACGCAGGCATGGAAGTGGCGGCAGTGGAGGATTCCTATTCCGCCTACCAGGAACGGCAGAAGCGGGAACTGGCTGATTTTTATATTACCGACTATGAAGGGTTAACCTCCGGGTTGTCCGGGCTGACTTGAACCGGGCAGGTATTTATGGTAGAATCAAATAGAAAATTTTCGTCATAAGCCGGTAATCACAGGCTTGCATACAGGGGATTTGCAGAACTGAAATTGGGAAAGGAAACTGTAACTATGGCAAAGAACATTGTAATTATCACAGGGGCTTCTTCCGGCATCGGCATGGAGTTTGCCCTGCAGATCGATGCCCATCTGCGCAAGACAGATGAAATCTGGCTGATCGCCAGGAATCGGCAGAAGCTGAAAACTCTGGCCGGAGGACTGCGCAACAATACCCGGGTGCTGGCCATGGACATCACTGTGGATGCCCAGATCGACAGGCTCCGGGATATGCTGCGGGAAGAACGCTGCCGGATCAGGATGTTGGTAAACAGTGCCGGATACGGCATGATCGGGGATGTGGCGGAATTGAAACTTCAGGAACAGACTGGCATGGTACGCCTGAATTGCGAGGCCCTTACCGCCGTCACCCGCTGCTGTCTGCCTTTTATGAGCAGGGGAGCCCGCATTCTCCAGATGGCTTCCAGCGCTTCCTTTGTGGCACAGCCCGGTTTTGCCGTTTATGCAGCCACAAAATCCTATGTGGACAGTTTTTCCCTGGCGCTCCGGGAAGAACTTAAAGACCGTGAAATCTATGTGACCAGTATCTGTCCCGGCCCGGTGGATACGCCTTTCTTTGATATCGCGGAACGCCATGGCTCTACTCTGTCCGTCAAAAAACTGACTCAGGTGACGCCGGAGCGGGTGGTGGAACAGGCGCTTCGGGATGCCTGTCTGAAGCGTCCCCGGTCTGTCTGCAGTTGGCCCATACAGGCGTTCGGCGTGCTGTGCAAGATTCTGCCCCATCCCTGGATCACCTCTGTGATCCGTACCCTGAAGGGATGATCGGCAGTAAAAATCAGAAAGAAAAAGAAGGGGAAACACCAGATGGACCATAAAAGAATTGGTGGCAGAAAAAGGGGAGCACAATGGCTGACAGCCATGCTGCTTCTGGGTTTTGTACTGTCAGGCACAGGCTGCGGCAGGGGGCAGGACAACCTTCCGCCATCCCAGGAAGAACAGAACCTGGCTGCTTCCGCGTCAAACTCCCCGGATGAGGAAATGAAGTCGGTCTATATGCCATTGTTCACGGCGCTGGAACTGGGAGCGGGAGAAGAACCCTATTTGGCTTGTCTCTGCGGAGATTCCCTGTATTATGTGCGCCGTCAATACGGCGCTTCTGTGGAAGATTCCCGACGGTCCATATGTGCGTATTCCATTGAGCAGCAGCAAGTGATCCGGGAAATTCCCGTGGGAGAGGGCTACGGCCAAATTGTTTCTTATTCCGTGGCAGAGGACGGCAGCCTGTATGTGCTGGATTTTGCCAGCGCTGACGGAAGCAGCAACGACATGGTGACATGGCTGCGGACCTATGAACCCAGGGCCAGAGCCAACTGACAATCAATCTGTGGGAAGACGCCAGAATCCGCACGGCATATATTGCTCCGGCGGTGGACGCCCAGGGGAGGCTGTATGTGCCGGAGAACAATAAGGTGGTGCTGTTTGAGGCAGACGGTTCTCCGGCAGGAGAAATCTCCCTGGAGAAAAGCCACTCTGTAGTTTCCATCGGCAAGGACGCAGACGGCAGCATCTATATCGGCAGTGTCGACCGGGATGGCGACTGCAGTCTGTCGGAGGTATATTTTGAGAAAAGACAACTGGGGGAGGAATTGAAAAACTATCCCAACAGCGGGCAGACGGTATTGATTCCGGCCTATGAAGGCGATTTTCTGGTAAATACGCAGGAGGAACTTTTTTTGTATGATCCGGATACGGAAACTTCCAGATCGCTTTTTTCCTGGACGGAATGCGGAATTGCCGGACTGTCTGCCCTGTGTGTGGCAGAAGATGGGGAGAAGGGCATTCTGGCCGTCCTGTACGAGGATGGCATAGGAGAACTGGCTTACCTTACCCAGGGAGAAGCATCCTCCTCCACGGCAAAGACAGAACTGGTAATCGGGACATTTGGGGCAGGGGATGAACTGAAACGGGCGGTGGCGTCCTTTAACCGGCGCAGCCTCCAATACCATGTAACCATCCGGGATTATGGCAGTGAATATGTCCCCAATACATCGGCACATGAGGAGGCGGTGACAACGCTGAATCTGGATCTGGTTTCTGCCCATAATTGTCCGGATCTTCTGGATCTGACCAATCTCTCTGCAGAAAGTTATGCCCGCAACGGGGTATTGGAAAATCTGGAACCCTGGCTGGAACAAAGCAAGGTGTTAAACAGGGAAGAGTATGTGGAAAATATTCTGGAACAATATACTTACAATGGACAGCTGGTATCCATTCCCCACAGTGTCAGTCTTACCACCCTGTCCGGCAACCGACGGCGGGTGGGAGAGGAGCCTGGCTGGACGTTGGAGGAGATGATGGAATGCGCCGTAGCCAACCCGGATGTAGAACTTTTTTCAATTACATACAGCCAGGAGGTGCTGCGCACCTGTATGTGGCTGGGAAAATCCGCTTTTCTGGATGCGGAGCAGGCAGAATGCCGCTTTGACTCCGAAGACTTCAGAAGTCTTCTTCAATTTGCCGCTTCTTACCCCAAGGAGCCGGATCATAACTATATCGGGCCTGCGGACGGGATTGTAAAAGATAAGGTGCTGCTCAACCAACTCTATTATATCAATGCATATCAGGACCTCCAGATGTATGAGGCCATGTATGGCGGAGAGATGACGCTGATCGGTTTTCCCACCGCCGAGGGAGAGGGAAGCGGCTGTGCGTTTTCTTCCGACACCGCCTATGCCATCACGTCCAGAAGCGAACATAAGGAGGCGGCATGGGCCTTTCTGGAGTACTCTCTGGGCAGGGATGTGAAGAACGGCCTGCCCACCCACAGGAAAAAACTGCTGGAAATGGCTGACACCACGGAATATGCCAGAGACAATCAGGGATTCCTGCTTCTGGGGCTGGACGGATTGCCTCTGCCGCAATATGATTCGATCAATTATGACGGCTGGCAATATGAATATCATCCGGTTACGGAGGAGGAAACTGCCGCTCTGCTGTACCTGATGGACACGGCCCAGGCTGCCAGTCCCATGGACGATACCCTCTGGCGCATCATAGTGGAGGAAGCCGGGCCTTATTTCCAGGGCCAGAAGACCGTGGAAGACACGGCGGCGGCAATCCAGAGCAGGGCCGGGGTGTATCTGAAAGAAAATCGGCAGGGGTAGATAAGTAAGGAGAAAAGAAATGCGGAAAAAGAGCGGTATCCTCCGTCTGTTTTCAGCGGAGGCCTACAAGGGGAGCAGAGACTATATCCGTACCCAGAAAGTATATGAGGTCATTCGCACATTGCTTTATTTTGGGATATCTTTAAGCCTCTTCGCGGCGGGTTATATCACCACGGGAAACAGGCTGAACCTGCTGACAGTGGTGGCGATTCTCGGATGTCTTCCGGCCAGCAAGAGTGCGGTAAACATGATTATGTTTCTGCGCTGCAAAGGGCTTGACCGGCAAACGGCGGATCGGATTGTGTCCTGGGAGGGGGAACTGACCTGTCTGTACGACATGGTGTTTACCTCCTATTCCAAGACATTTGAAGTGGGACATCTGGCGGTGAGGGGCAATACGGTCTGCGGATACAGTGAAAAAAAGGGCTTCCCTGAGAAAGATTTTCAGACGCATCTGGAACCGATTTTCAAGGCGGACAGCCACAGGAATGTGACGGTCAAGATTTTTACTGATCTGGACAAATACAGGGAAAGGCTGTCACAGCTGCAGGCGCTGGAGCCGGAACAGGGTATTACGGACGGGATTGTGCAAACTTTGAAATCGGTGGTACTCTAGGGGAAAAAACGGAATGATAGTCTTGGAAATCAAACAAAATCAGGCGGGGCAGCGGCTGGACAAGCTGCTGGGGAAATACTTAAACCTGGCGGGGAAAAGCTTTCTCTATAAGATGCTCCGCAAAAAAAATATTGTGCTGAACGGCAGGAAGGCTGCCGGTAAAGAGAAGATTAACGAGGGGGACAGTATCAAGCTGTTTCTGTCGGACGAAACGATCCGCAAATTCTCCGGTAAAAATGCTGCCGAAAGAAAGGGGCCGTTATGCGGGTTGTCCAATCTGGCAGTTATCTATGAAGATGCGGATATTCTTCTTCTGAACAAACCGGTTGGCATGCTGTCACAGAAAGCAGGAAAAGATGATGTATCCGTGGTAGAGCATGTCATCTCTTATCTGCTCGAGACAGGGGCCGTCACAGAAGAGGAGCTTCGGTTCTTTCGGCCGTCTGTATGCAACCGCCTGGACCGAAACACCAGCGGTGTAATCATAGCGGGAAAGAGTCTTCTGGGTTCCCGGACTATGGGGGCGTTGCTAAAGGAACGGACGTTAAAGAAATACTATCTGTGTGTGGTAAAGGGAAGGATTACCGCAGGAAGGCATATTCGCGGATTTCTTAAGAAGGATGAGGAGAGTAATACGGTGGCCGTCTGTGACAGGGACGGTATGCCGATTGAGACTAGGTACGCTCCTGTCGCATGGAATGACAGGATGACACTCCTTAAGGTACACCTGATCACCGGTAAGCCCCACCAGATCCGGGCGCATCTGGCATCGGAGGGGCATCCGCTTCTGGGAGATTATAAGTATGGGGACCCGGAAGTAAATCAGGAAATGAAAAAGAAATACCGGGTGCAGTCTCAGC
>ERZ808054.736-NODE-736-length-25336-cov-4.190981_pt1 | contig 25336 bp, 19 predicted proteins | sample MGYA00380201_ERZ808054 | MGnify/ENA primary metagenome ERZ808054 (study PRJEB31490, sample SAMN06133419) | mouse gut metagenome | isolation source: Z5_2 | host: mice | place: China: Chengdu | collected 2015-05 ...
AAAGCCCGCGGAAAACTTACTGGAATGGAAAGATGTGAATATGCCGTTCTGCTTTTGCTGGGCGAATACCACATGGGCAAGGACATGGAGTAATGTAGGTGGGAATACATGGGCGGATGCATTTGAAAAAAGCAGCGGAAACAAACAGGACAAGGGAGTACTGCTTAGGCAAAAGTACGGGCGGGAAAAGGAATGGAAAGCACATTTTGAATACCTGCTCCCGTTTTTCAGGGATGAACGGTACATAAAAGTGGAAGGGCGCCCCGTATTTATGGTCACATGGATTGAAAGCATACCCTGCCTGCAGCAAATGGTGGAGTACTGGAGAACATTGGCAGACGGGCTGGAAATGCCCCCTGTTTATTTTGTCGGTATGGGGGTGAATTATGCGGTGCCGAATATGGATGCCCTGCTGATAGGGGCGCCTCATTCTTTTTGGAATCTTGGCAGTGCGGTGGAAGGGGTATTCATGCCGCGGTATGACGATATATGGGAACAGATTTTGGCAGCTCCCGCGATAGAAGGCTGTAAGACATATATCGGGGGCGTTGTGGATTATGACGATACGGGGCGCAGGGGAAGGCATGGAGGAATCGTGGTAGACGGATTTACGGTTGCCAAATTCCGCAATGGCATGAAGGAATTATATAAGAAAAATATATTGCTTGGAAATGAATTTCTGTTTCTGAATGCATGGAATGAATGGGGAGAGGGCATGTATTTGGAACCGGATGAAAGGTACGGGTTTGCTTTGCTGGATGCCGTGAAAAATGCGAAAAAGGAAGCGGTGGATGAACTGGCGGAAAGCGGATGCGTGAAGACCGGACAAGTGGATTGGGAAGTGGGTTACCGGAAAAAAGGATATGTCAAAGCCATGCATTGTTTTGACCTTTGGATGAGTCTGAGGGAAGAAAAAAAAGGGATTGCAGAATATTTGTGCAAAAACGGCATGAAGAACATAGCGGTATACGGTTATGGAGCGCTTGGCAAACATCTTGTGAATGAGCTGGATGGCTCGGAAGTATCGGTAAAATACCTGATTGACAGAAATGTAAGGCTAAATCATTTGAAGTATGAAATAAAAAGGCCGGAGGATGATCTGCCCGGGGTGGATGCGGTTATTGTTACGCCGGTGGATGAATTTGAAAGTATTTATTTCAGCCTAAAAGATAGGGTAAGGGGCAGGATTGTTTCTTTGCTTGAAGTGACGAGTGAAATGATGTAGGAGAAACAAATTGAAACAAAAAGTTGTTGTTTTTGGGACAGGAAATTATTATCAGAAGTATAAAGAAGAATTGCAGTCCTATGAAATAGTTGCCTTTGTTGATAATGACTGTAGAAAGCATGGAACCAGTTTGGATGGGGTGAAAATCCGTCCGGTGGAAGAATGTGCCCGCCTTATGTTTGATTATATTATTTTGTTGAGCGTATATGAGGATGAAATGAAGGAACAGCTTCTCCGGTTAAACATCTGTCCGGCAAAGATTATGACGATGAATGGGTTTACCGGACAGAAGGTAAGGCGGGAATACAAAGTATATACCGGAGGATCCGGGAAGGTGGAGTTTAATGTACTTGTTGTTTCCAATTCCCTTTCCCTTACCGGCGCGCCGATTGTCTTGTTAAATGCGGCAAGGGTTTTAAAGGAGATGGGGTATATGCCGGCATTTTTGAGTAATGCGGATGGAAAACTGAGGGAATACGTCTTGGAACTCGGAATACCGGTCATCGTGGAAAAGCATTTGGAAACATTTTCCCATAAACTGCAAATTTGGATGGAGCAGTGTGAATTTGCCGTTGTAAATACTTTTCTGTACCGGCAGGCATTATTGAATTGTGATTTGGCGGGAAAGAAAGTTGTTTGGTGGCTTCATGAAGGCCCGGATTACTATTTTGGTAAAAAAGTAAGCCACGGGGAGGCGGAGAGCTTAAAGTCTGTCCGGGTGTTCGGTGCAGGTCCTGTTGCATGCAGGGCTTTTGAAAAAGCATTCGGAATCCTTCCCCGGATTTTGCTGTATGGGCTGTATGGACCTTATGGCGGAACAGGGGACGGAAAGCGGAAGAAAAAAGGTATTCATGGGAACCGGATTACTTTTGCCATAATAGGAAGCGTGATACGGCGCAAAGGAACGGATCTGTTTGTGGAAGCGGTGAAAAAATTGGAGCCGGCAGTGAGGGAAAAAGCCGGCTTTCTGATAGTTGGCGAATGTGTGGAAACGGATATGGATTTTTACCGGAAAGTAGCGGATGCACAAAAAGAAATTCCGCAAATAATAATGTTGGGGGAAGTGGATTACAGGGACATGGAGGAAGTATATGAACAAACGGATGTGCTGGTATGCCCATCAAGAACCGATCCGATGCCGGTGGTGGCTGCAGAAGCAATGGCCAGGGGAAAAGTGTGCATGGTATCCGAACGGACAGGAACGGCACAATATATAACGGACGGAGTTGACGGAATCATTTTCCATGCGGAGAAAGCAGATGAGCTGGCAGAAGCGATGGAAAGGATTATTTGTAATCCGGCAGTATGCGGGGAAATCGGGAAGAAAGCCAGAAAAGTTTACGAAAAATATTTTTCCATGGATGTTTTCAGGAAGAATTTTATGGGGATTGTAGAAAATTTGGCAGAACCGGGACGGCAGGAGAAAATCATGGGGGATAAGGTTGAAAGAAAAGCGCTTTCAACTGTTGATTTTGATTCCGCTGAAGCGGACATGGGGGATAAAAATGAAATATAAAATAGTGGTATGGGGAACGGGAGGCGTTTACAATAGGCACGTAAATCTTTTGCAATATTATGAGGGCAAAGGGGAAATGGAAGTGGTGGCAGTAACCTCGAAGGATATTTCCGGTATCAGGAAAATAGACGGTTATGAGGCAGTTTGCTTAAGCGGATTGGAGTCCCTTGCGTATGATTATATATTAGTTATGAGTGAAGATTCTTTTTCGGCGATAAGGCAGACTGCAATGGATATGGGGGTGGATGCGGGAAAAATCCTGAGTTATAAATGTTTGGAAATTCCCCATTTGTCGTTTGGACGGTATGTCAGGCTTAAGGAAAGCAATATCAGTATTATATCCAATAATTGTTGGGGGGGAACCGTTTATCATACACTGGGGCTGGAATGTCTTTCCCCGTTTAAGAATCTGTTTTTAGAAGATGATTCCTATTTGCGTATGCTGGAAAATCTGGAATATTATTTGGGCTGTAAACCTGTTCCCGGGGGATTCGGAACGGACATACACAACGGAAGAAAATACCCGGTTATTAAATTGGATGATGTGTCCGTTCATTGCAATCATGCCGACAGCCATGAAATGGCAATCGAAACATGGAACAGGAGACTCAGAAAATTAAATTGGGGCAATTTATTGATTGAGATGTATACGGAGGTGAAAGAGAATGCATGGCGTTTTGCATCCCTGGACCGCTTTCCGCGGAAAATCTGTTTTGTGCCTTTTGAAGATAACGGAATGGGATGGTATCACCTGAAATTAGGGGCAGGGCAGTCAGGATTTTGGGAAGCGGTGCTTAGTAATGCGGGAAACGGCAGTAACAGCATTTCTTACCGTATCCTGGACTTACTGGACGGGAAAAACAGCAAAAGATGGGAATAGGGCAGGCATAAAGTGCGGAAAAGGAGGAGGGAAATGACGGATGAATTATTGTCAGTGATTGTCCCAATATATAATGTCGGGATGTTTTTGCCGCATTGCATTGAAAGTATCATAAAGCAGACTTACGCCAAATTGGAAATTATACTGGTGGATGACGGGTCAACGGATTCCAGTGGAAAAATAGCGGATGATTATGCAAGGATGGATCAGCGGATTAAGGTAATACATAAAAGGAATGGAGGGTTAATCAGTGCACGGTATGCGGGGATAAGGAATGCACACGGAAAATACGCCGCTTTTGTGGACGGTGATGACTGGATTGCACCGGATATGTATGAAACTCTAATGGATATTATGGGGAATTACGGGGTGGACCTGATAACATCGGGATGCTTCAGATACTTTTCGGAAGGGGTGAAAAGTGTTTCCTTTGATAAGTTTATTGAACCCGGCTTATATGGCGTGGAACAAATACAAACCAAAATTATCCCCATTATGTTGTGGGACGAAAGAAGCAATATATGGTCTTTGGATCCCTCGACCTGCTTTAAGATATACAAAAAGGAATTGCTTCTTCCGGTTTTGGAACGTTTGAAAGAAGAAACGTTTTATTACGGGGAGGATTCGGCAATTACGTATCCATATGTTTTAAAGATTAACAGCATGTTCTGTACGAATGAAGTGTTTTATTTTCACAGGCAGCGGCTGGGGCATCAGGTACAGCCTTATTTTATTTCCGATGATTTTTTCGGGAAACTGACAGCTCTTTATTACTATTTGCATAAAGAATTTAAGAGACATGCTTTAAGCAACGTGTTGCTGAAGCAATTGGACCATTTTTTTGCGGATTCTGCCCGGTATAAACAGTTAAAATACGGTATGCTGAAAAGTGTCAGGGAGGATTACTATTTGTTTCCGTTTGACCAAGTAAGCGCCGGGAGTAAATTTGTAATTTATGGCGCCGGCAGGGTAGGAACGGATTACAGGGAGCAGATTGAAAAACTGCAGTATGGAAAACCGGTGCTGTGGGTAGACAAAAACCATAAAAGTTTGGGGGCTGGGATATCCGATCCGGACGGAATTGCTGGTTTTGGGGCGGATTATATTGTCATAGCGGCGGCAAAGGATGAAATGGCGGAGGAAATCAGGAACCGGTTACTGCAAATGGGTATTCAAAGCGAAAAAATAATACATAAAATACGGAAATGCCGTTAACAGCAGAAAACTGAGAACAGATTGGGGAAAGCGGTATGAGAAAACAGGAAAAAGAAAAGCTGGTGGTTGTGGCATTGGGGCAATTGTATTTGGAAAATAAAGAGATAATCGAAGAACATTTTCACGTGGTTGCCTTGGCGGATAATAACGGCTTGAAACTGCAAAACAGAAATGACGGCTTCAAATATATAAAAGTGGACCAGGTTGGGGAGGAAACTTTTGATAAAGTTTTGGTCTGCACGGAAAGCCAGTACAGTTCTTTACGGGTCCAGTTATTGGAGCAGGGAATCCGTCCGGAAAAAATATGCAGTTTACAATTACTGGAGCACATAAGGTGGGAAAAAGATTACGGTAAGTATGTGGCTGACCGGGAAATGTACCGGCAGTTACACCAAAGTTTGGGTATGGATAAGTTTGGGTTCCGGGAAGACAACCAGTGTATCATGCTTTCGGATTACCGTAAGCCGGCAGGAAAGGCAGACGATCATTACTTTTACCAGGATATTTTGACCGCCTCAAAAATCATCGGAAAGCGTCCGGCATGTCATGTTGATGTCGGGTCAAGAATAGACGGCTTTATATCCCATTTGCTTGCCGCAGGGATACGGACTACCGTTATTGATATCAGACCGTTACCGGTATGGAATATGGGGTTTGGAATACCGGAGCTGGAGTTCGTACAGGCTGATGCAACGGATTTAAATGGTATAGGGGATAATTCCATAGCGTCATTGTCTTCCCTTCATGCCGTGGAGCATTTCGGGCTTGGAAGGTACGGTGATGAGGTGAACCCGCTTGCCTGTTTTGCGGCAATGCGTTCCCTTCAGCGGGTATTGGCAGAGGAGGGTACCTTGTATTTATCCGTTCCGGTCGGACGTGAGGAAATGCTGATGTTTAACGGGCACCGGATTTTTTCCCCGGTAACGGTGGTACAGATAATGGATGAAATCAGGCTGTTGGAATTGTATGTGATTCATGCGGGAAAGATTTTGGCGTATTCGGGAGAAGACGTGGAAAAGGGAAAATATGCCGGTGATTTGGGAGGATATGACTGCGGCATATTTATATTTACCAAAGACAGGACGGAAAAACCGGAATAAGGATGTGGCGGTTATATGGATGTTGTCAGATTTAAGGGTGGTTTGGGGAACCAAATGTTCCAATATGCATTTTTAAAGAGTTTAGAGTACCGGGGAAGGAAAGTAGGGGCAAGTTTGGGGTTTTATGGGGAAAACCCCAAACTGATGCAGTATGAGCTGGATCGGACTTTTCCCAATATTGTTATGGACACGGGCTTTGATAAAGAGTTTTTTGAGGCTTATGGTAAATGGTGCCGCATAAAGTCGGATGATAAAAAAGTGGATGTGTTTAGGAAAGACCTGGAACACAGGTACTTTTGGAATGAAACGACGGAGGAAGGGGGCAATTATCAGGAAGGGGTTTATCTAACCAAAGAATGCGTTTTCGTCGGTTTTTGGCAGACGGAAAAATATTTCACGGGATTCAGAAGGGAATTGTTGAAGGATTTCCAGTTCCGGGAAGGGGAAGAACGATTAGCGGGCATGAGGAAAATATTTTCCGGACAGGATTATTATGTTTCCGTTCATATCAGGAGAGGGGATTACCTGAAATGCCAGGAGCTATATGGCAATATTTGTACGGAGCGGTATTATGGAAAAGCCATGGAGTATATAAGACAAAGGGTTCCAAAGCCGGTATTTGTATTTTTTTCGGATGACATGGAATGGGTGAAGAAAAGCTGCCGAATGGATAATGCCATATATATAGAAGCCGGTATGTTTGAACATTATGAGGCATGGTATGATATGTGTCTGATGTCCTGTTGTGCCCATAACATTGTTGCGAACAGTACGTTTAGCTGGTGGGGGGCATGGCTGAACCAAAGGGTGGACCAAATAGTCATTGCACCTGAAAAATGGATAAATAACAGAAAGAAATCGGACCGGTGTCCTGCGGGCTGGGTCCGGTTATAAGAAATATGGACGGAATGGGAGGAAAGACTGTGGGAGATCTCATTAGTATTATCGTACCGGTATACAATGCGTCGGCATATTTACGGCAGTGTATAGAAAGTATACGGAAACAAAGTAAAAAAGAGTTGGAAATTGTATTGGTGAACGACGGTTCGACGGACGGTTCTGCGGAAATATGCAGGGAATATGGGAAAACGGATGCCCGCATCCATATTGTGGAGAAGGAAAACGGTGGTTTGGTATCGGCAAGAAAGGCGGGATTGGAAGCAGCCTCCGGGAATTACATCGGATTTGTGGATGCGGATGATTATATAGAGAAGAATATGTTTGAGCGTTTGTATTTAAAAATAAAGGAATACGATGCGGATTTTGTCCATTCCGGGATGATAACCGGCAATGGGAAAATCCATGATTACGAAGAAGGACTCATTGATTTTACGGTGCTGGACAGGGCTGCCTATATCAGTGAAAATGTGTTCCGTACACAGGCCGTATTATTTGCCCTATGGTCAAAGCTGTTCCGGGCAGAGCTGGTGAAGGAGGCATATGGAAAGTTACCGGACGGGCAGAGCTATGGGGAAGACCTGCTATGTTTGTGTCATTGCCTGGCGCGGTGCAGAACGTTTTACCTGCTTAAGGATGCTTTTTACCATTACCGCATAAAGGAAGGATCGTTGTCCCATTTGGGGTGGGTTGATACGTGTATGGAGGAATCCGCTCTGTACGGCTGTGTGGTCAGCGCTTTGGAGCAGAATGGTTTATTGGAAGGATGCGGCAGCAGCGCAAGATACCATTACAGGATGCGTGTTTTACATGCGATGGTGGAAGACCGGTCAAGCGGAATGGATATCCTGGAATATAGGTTTCCGGGAATCGACGCACTGGATGGGATGAAAGTTGCCCTGTACGGGGCAGGGAACGTAGGCAAGTCTTTTTACCGTCAGTTTTCCAAACGGGGCAAATGTGAAATTACCGCATGGGTGGATAAGGAAAAATGGGGAAGCTGGAATTTGGTTCCCATCGGAAAGCCTGGATTATTAAAGGACGTGCCGTATGATGTGGTTGTGCTTGCCGTAAAAAGCAGGGAAATGGCGGAGGAAATAAAGGAGGAGATGGAGCGGGACGGCATCTGTGGAAGCGGTTCTTGCATGGTGTGGGAAGAACCTGTGTATATTTGGCAGTGACAACTGTTCCGGGGGACGGAAATATGGAAAAATATTATGTGGAAAGTATAATTGGGGAAATGGCGGAAGAAATAACCCGGTTAATGGAGCAGGGGGTTTTGTCAAGGGACAGAACAATTGTTTTGTACGGGTTGGATACCTTTTCATTTGCAATAAGGACAATACTGGCAAATCTGGGATTCCGGGTAGACAGCTATATATCGGAGGATGCCGGAAAAGTGATGCGGTATAAGCGGTATGTAAAAGGGATTAGTGCCCGTTACATGAATTCCGCAAGGGATTTGATCGGAATCTGTTCCTTGGAGGAGAGACTTTGTCCGTTTGACGGACAGCTTTTGGTAATAAGCGCTTCCCAAGATGATATCGGAAACAGGATGGAAGCGTTGGCATACAGGAAAAACGTAAATTTCTTCCAGGTATTTGACTGGACGTGGGATATATTTGCGCAGGCCGTGCGGGGAAAGCGGAAGATGGCCCTGAAGGAGATACAGAACATGGAGAAAGAAATGCTGTATTATGTGGACCGGTTCTGTACAGAAAGAAAAATCAGGTACTGGATATGCGGCGGAACGTTACTTGGGGCAGTAAGGCATAAGGGATTCATTCCATGGGATGACGATATTGATATTTTCATGCCATGGAACGATTACCAAAGGTTTTTGGCAGAATTTCCAAGTGACGGGGAGTATGGGTTGATTTCACCGGGTTCGCTGGACAGGAGAAAATATTATGAGTTATTTGCAAAGGTAACGGATGAACGTACTGTGGTAAGGGAAAGTTTGGAATTTGTCAGAAAAATCCATCCGGTGTCCATCGATGTTTTTCCATTGATTGGTCTGCCGGAAGATGAAAGGAAACGGTTATTGTTTTTTGAAGAATATTATGAAGCGGAAAAGAAAATATGGGAAGATTTTTATGCCAATAACGGGGATTTGGGCGTATACAATAAATGGTACCCGGTTCAGGAGCAGTTTCTTGGAATGTTTGATTTCGATGCTTCGGCTTATGCGGGTGTTTTGGCAACCGGATATAAGGAGAAGGACTGTACGGTAAGGCGTGTTTATGACAGGACGCTCAGGATGCCTTTTGAGGATATAGAGGTCAATGCCGCAGCAGGATATACGGAGTATTTGGACAATTTATACGGGAAGGACTGGATGCAGGTTCCGGGGGAAGACAAAAGGGTATCACACCATAATATGGAAGCATATTGGTTGTGAAGACAGGGGGAAAGATGGCAAAGGTTTCGGTAATCGTACCGGTTTATAATGTGAAAAAATATCTGCCCCGGTGTTTGGAAAGCATAATGGAGCAGACACTCAGGGATTTGGAAATCATCTGTGTGGATGACGGTTCCACGGATGGCAGCGGAAAAATGTTAGAGGAATATGCGGCACGGGACGGGCGCATCAGAGTTATTCACGGAAGAAATGCCGGATACGGCGCCGCCATGAATGCCGGTTTGGATGCGGCAACAGGGGAGTATATCGGGATTGTGGAAAGTGATGACTGTGTACAAAAGGAGATGTTTCAGGTTCTATATTCCCATGCGGTTTCGGATGATTTGGATTTGGTGAAGTCGGATGCCTGTTATTGGATAGAGGATATCGGGTATAAGAAAAGAATACATTGCCAAAGGCTGGAATCTTACTATGGACGCGTACTGCATGATGTGGATAGAAGCATATTTTTTGATTTTTTCATGAACATATGGACGGGAATATATAAAAGGGATTTTTTGGAAAAATGGGGAATCCGTTTCCATGAGAGTCCGGGTGCATCCTATCAGGATAACGGGTTTTGGATGCAGACACTTATGTACTGCGGGAGTGCAAAGTGGATTGACAGGGCATTTTACCTGTACAGGCAGGATAATCCTGCGGCATCGGTAAAGAGAAGCGACAGAATGGTGGCAATGAGGGACGAATATGTATTTTTGGAGCAAATTTTGCATGACAGGGGGGATGAAAAATGGATTCCGTATTGTATTTATTATAGACTGGTCAGGAATTTTGGGACTTTTTTGCGGATTTCGGACGAAAGCAAAAGGGAATTCTGTGGGCTGGCAGGGGAAGATTATGCGGCTTATAAGGGATACATAAAAGGAAATACATTTTTGGATGAGTGGTATCGGGATATTTCCGAAAGACCGGATGAAGTATGCAGGAATGTGATACGGAAAAAGAAGGAGGTCAGGGAACGGTTGGAGACGGCGCCGGGAATTATTATTTACGGCGCCGGAAAACAGGGGGATACCGTGTTCAGGGGGATATATAATGAGGGATATTACGGGAAATTAAAGTGCTTTGCCGTGTCAATGGAATCCGGGGATGAGAGGATAGGGAATAAGCGTATACTGTCCATAGAAGACGCCTGCCGGCAGTTTCCCGGCGCAACGGTGATTTTGGCAGTGGTGAAGGGGAGCTGCGCATATATACAAATGGCAGGAAAATTGAAAGAACTTGGAATACGTGATTATATGGACGGTTCGGATATAGAGCAGAATTTTTATATAGTATGAGGGGATGAAACAGGTTCGCGGGGCAGCCGTATTGGAAGCAAGAGGAAACGGAATATGAATGTGGGAATGATTATTGCAGGCGGCAAAGGGGTTCGGATGAATCAGGATATACCGAAGCAGTTTTTAAGCATCCATGACAAACCGGTTATTGTCTATACGATGCAGGCATTTCAAAATCATCCGGAAGTGGATGCCATTATGGTGGTATGTATTGAAGGATGGCATGAGATGGTAAGGGCTTATGCCCGTCAGTATAATATAACGAAGTTAAAGTGGATGGCAGCGGGAGGAAATAACGGACAGCGGTCCATACATAACGGGCTTATGGAATTACGGAAGTATTGTAAAGGGACGGATTTAGTGCTGGTTCATGATGCAATCAGACCTTATGTGTCCCAGGAGATTATATCAGGCTGTATTGCGGAATGCAGGCTGCATGGCTCAGCAGTTACCGTTATTCCGTGTGCGGAAGCAATGTTGTTGCGGAATGAAGACCACAATAGTTCTTCTTCCCTGATTTCGAGGGATATTTTGGCAAGGACCCAGACACCGCAGGCATTTCCGCTGCAAAAATTATTGTGGGCGCATGAAGAAGCCGGAAAACGGGGGATTACGGATTCCGTTGCCACATGCACATTGATGGTAGAATTAGGGGAAGAAGTCCGTTTTTGTCCAGGTTCCGAAAAAAACATTAAGATTACCACCACCGAGGACATTGAGATTTTTAAGGCACTGCTTATGGCAGGAAAGGATGACTGGTTAAAATAGTATGTATTTAAAAAGTGAAACATACCGGGATGATTTGTATCATGCATTTTGCGGGACGGTAAATATCAGGGAACTTTACCGGAAAAGTATACTGATTACCGGTGCAACGGGACTGATTGGTTCTTTTGCGGCAGATTTGTTATTGTATGCCAATCGGATGGATGGTGCGGAAATGGAAATCTATGTTTTAGTACGTGACGGGCAAAGGGGAAAGGAAAGATTTGCTTCCAATTTAGAGGAAGAAAAACTTCATTTTGTTGTTCAGGATGTGGTAAAACCGCTGGAACTGGATGTACCGGTGGACTATATCATCCATGCTGCAGGAGACGGTTTTCCGTCCGCATTCAGGACACATCCGGTAGAAACCATGACACCGGCTTTGCTTGGAACCTATCAGTTATTGCAGTATGCAAAGGAACATATGGTGAAAAAATTTTTATATGTTTCAAGTGGAGAGGTTTACGGAAGGCGGACAGGGAAAGAGCGGGCTTTTTCCGAAACAGATTGTGGATTTTTTAACAGTATGGAAGTACGCTCCTGTTATCCACTGGCTAAATGCTGTGCGGAAGCATTGTGTGTTTCTTTTTGGGAGCAGTATCATGTCCCTGTTGTGGCAGTACGTCCCAGCCATACATACGGAGCATGTGCATCGGTACATGACAACCGTGCAACGGTACAGTTCCTGCAAAATGCGCTTGCAGGGAAAAATATTATTCTCCACAGTGACGGCAGACAAATGAGAAGTTATACCTATGTGGCGGACTGTGTATCGGGACTGTTTACGGTTCTGTTGAACGGAGGGAACGGGGAGGCATATAATCTGGCAAATACCGGTTCGAAGGTAACGGTGGCGGAATTTGCGGATATTCTTTCCGGTAAGGCAGGTACGCGCTGCATATTCCGTGCGGCAAACGTGGAGGAAGAAAAAGAACATACCCCAATTGGATATGCAGTACTTGATTCCACGAAAGCAGAGGGACTTGGCTGGAAAGGACAGTATGATATATACAGGGGAATCGGGAATATGCTGGATATAGGAAAGACGGTGTGGCAGACATGTGTAAGGACGAGATGATCAACGATTTACCAAAAACCTTAATTAGCTGGTATGATTTCGGGACGGAGGCAAGGATTCTGTTTGTATCCGGGGGAAAACCGGAAAGTGAAATCTTATTTGAGGTGTGCAGGGAAAAGGCGGCGGATGCGGTCCGGTCAACGGTGGACGGTTTACATGCCATAAGTGGGAAATTTGATTATATTGTGGCAGTGGGAATTGTGGAAAGAAGTACCGGACCGGAAGCATTGCTTGTGAAACTGAAAAAAATGCTGAAGGATACGGGGAAACTTTTGGTGGGATGCGGAAACCGCCTTGCCATCCGTTATTTTTGTGGGGATAAAGATGAATTTTCGGGAAATGTTTTGGACGGGATAGACAATTATCTTGCGTTGAGTGCACAAAGGAAAAAGAAGATGGGCGGACGGGCATATTCGAGGGCGGAATTGAAAAGAATGTTTGTGCGCGCCGGATTTAAGAAATGTAAATTCTATTCGGTAATGCCGGAACTGATGCGTCCCCAAATTTTAATTTCGGAAGATTATGTGCCGAATGAATCCGTTGATGTCAGGATATTTCCCCAGTATAAAAGCCCGGATACCATATTTCTTGAGGAAGAAAGGCTGTATGCGGCGCTTATGGAAAATGGAATGTTTCATCCTATGGCAAACGGTTTCCTGGTCGAATGTTCGGCAGACGGTGAACTTTCCGATGCCGACCAGATAACGGTACAGGGTGACCGGGGCCGGAGGGAAGGACTGGCAACGGTAATAAAGAAGCAGGGCTATGTGATAAAGAAAGCACTGTATCGGGAAGGAAGACCAAAAATAAACGTATTAATGGAAAATACGGATTATTTGAAACAGCATGGCGTTCCTATGGCGGATGCCCGGGTGAAGGATGGCATATATGTGATGCCATATGTAACCGGTCAGATTGCGACGGAATATTTCAGGGAACTATTGCGGAAAGATAAACGGGCATTTCTTTGTGAACTGGAAAAGTTCAGGCAGATTATTGCGGATTCTTCAGAGCATGTTCCCTATGGGGATGTGAATTGGCGGCAGTTTGAACCTTGTTGGGAAAAGCGGAAAAAAGATGATCCTAATATTGACCAGTGGGAGAAACGTGCTTTTGGAAGCGGGGAGGAGAAGCAGAATATAGGAATTATTTTAAAAAGAGGCTTTATTGATATGGTTTCGCTGAATTGCTTTCATACGGAAAAAGGTTTTGTTTTCTTTGACCAGGAGTTTTCGATTGAACATCTTCCGTTGCATTCCGTTTTAATCCGCACCATAGATTTGATATACCGGGATAGCCCTGATTTGGAGGAAATTTATCATAGGGATAACCTTTTGGAGTATTTTCACCTGTTCCGTTATCAGGATACATGGAGGATGATGGGGAACGTTTTTTTGGAAAAGTTAAGAAATGACAGGGAACTTTCGGGGTACCACCGGCTGTGCAGAAGGGAGAACAGGACTGTTCTGGCGAACAGGCACAGAATGAATTATAGTCAGGAAGAGTATGGGAAATTGTTTACGAATATTTTTAAAGGGATCGGAAGCAGGAAGATTTACCTTTTCGGTTCAGGACAGTATGCGGAGCAATTCATTAACCAATTCGGTCAATTTTATAATATTGCCGGAATTGTTGACAATAAGGAAAGCAGGTGGGGGGAGAGCCTGCTGGGAATCGGAATTTACTCCCCGGAGGTTTTAAAAGAATTGGATATGCCTTTTAAGGTTTTCATATGCATTAAGTTTTTTGAGGATGTTTTGTTGCAATTAAGGACAATGGGAATTAAGGATTTTTCCGTGTATGATCCACGGTTGGATTATGAGCGGCCGTTGACATATGTGCGTGAACGGAAGGAGGAGGAACCCAAAAAATACCATATTGGATATATAGCAGGCGTATTTGATTTATTCCATATCGGGCACCTTAATCTGTTTATGCGCGCGAAGAAACAGTGTGATTACCTGATTGTGGGTGTGGTATCCGATGAACAGGTAATTAAGAGTAAAAAAACAAAACCGTATATTCCATTTGGGGAAAGGCTGGCAATTGTGCAGGCATGCCGGTATGTAGACGAAGCGGTTGGGATACCTGCCGACAGACCAAATACGGAAGACGCTTATTACAGGTATCATTTTGATGCGCAGTTTTCAGGAAGCGATTATGAAGAAGATCCCGAATGGCTTTCCAGAAAAGTGTTTTTACACCAGCATGGCGCCGATATGGTTTTCCTGCCGTATACACAGACAACAAGTTCTACGGAAATCAAGGAGCAGATCAGGGCGACGCCGGAAGCGGAGGAGGCTACTTAAATGCTTAGATTCTATGTCACTGAGTGGATAAGAAACCGTGGTATCCGGATAAACGGAAGAACACTTTTGATGGGGAATGATGTGTGGAAAGACTGCCGGGATATTTTGCGGGAAGGTGATGACGGACCAAAGGATACGGTAAACGTAATCCCAATCAGAAATGGGGAAGGGGAATTGGTTGCTTATGGATACCAGGATTGGGAAGCAAACAGGGAACTCCGTATGTTGGCGGAATTACGGGAACATAGACATGCGCTGCAGTTTGGGGATATTTTTCCTGAATACAGGGGGGTTATTCTATGCGGATGTAATGAGCTGGCTGTTGCCTTTGCGGAGTATTTGAGGGAATTGGGAATTACGGTATCCGTGGAAGGGAAACACTGGGAATATTTCGGGTATGAAAGCATTGACGGGGCGGATTTGGACTGCATTGGTAAGCTGGTGATATATGCGGAAGGGCATGTTCCGATGAACGGTGATTTGCTGCAGAACGTAAAAAGAAGTGTATCGCCGGAATTTGAATGCATTGACAGACTCTATGAGGAAAACGTATTAAGGGGAATCATACAGGATACGCAGGGCGGTTTCCAAGAATTGCTCCGGAAATTGGAAAAAGAAACGGAAATCCTGATTTTGGGGGATGACAGGGAGGCGCAGGATGTCTGGGATCTGCTTTTGGAACATGGCATAGAGATATACGGATTTGCCGTGGAAGGTAAAGGCGGGGATAATCTGTTGGGGAAAAAAAGAGTGGGTATTGCCGATGCAGTAAAGCGCTTTTGCAGACCGGTTTTTCTTAACTACAAGGATTGCCATGGGGCATTGGGAGAGAAATGGACGGAATATTTTGATTATCTTGGTTATAAAAGAAACAGGCAGTATTTTTTACTCAGGGATTATACGGACATTCCCGTTAGCAATTTGGTTCACGTGTTGCATGCAAAAAGGGTGCTTCTGGCGGGGGATTGGCAGTTATGCCGGCTTTTAACGGAGTATTTGTACGACGTGGAAGAAGGCAGGATAACCATTTCGTATATGGATTTGACGCGGGATGTGCCGGAAGGCGAAACGGATATGATGTGTTTGGTTATTCCTGATTACCATACCGGAATCAGGGAGGAGGAAAAAGAAAAGAGGGAGATGCTAAAACGGAGGTCAGCCGATAAGGGATTTTGCGGGTACACGGAATATTTTGTGGATAGTGGAAGGTTTGCGCTCATTGACCTATGGCTTAATCGCAGATCCCGGAAATATTCGGTTCCGGAACTGGTTCCGAAAGGAATATTATTGGGCAGGATTCCGGGATGGAGCGGCAATTTTTTCTTCCGCGGTATTATGGACGGGCATCCGGAGATTTTAATGATTCCTTCTTTTTATGATTTTAATAATAACTTATTTTATTACTGTATAAGGCTGGCCCATATGGCTTCCGGGGATATCCTGCCTGAATTTTTTAGGATGTATGGAGAAGAAGCATGTGAGAAGGAAAAAGATTTTCCTTATCCGGAAAGATTTGAAAGCAGCGTAAGGAGACGGCTGCAAGAGGAAAAAAAGTATACGTCACAGGAATTGTTTGTACTGTTTCATATCGCTTATGCAGAAATGCTAAGCGGGAAACAGATAACTGACATTCACGGATTGGTGATATATTGGGAACCGCATTTGTTGTCCAGAAACGTATTCCCGTTTTTGGCGTTGTGGCTGGAGGAGGCGGGAATCGGAGGATGGACCATAGTACTGCGCAGAAACAATATTGTCAGGACCGGTTCGGCATGTTCCAGAAAACCGGATAATATGGATTCTGTTTTGGACGTCATGTTTTTGGATGAATCTGTTTATGACGGCGTTCAACTGCAACTGCATCATTGGACAGAGTTTAAGATGCGTTTTGAAGACATAAAGCTAAGGCCGAAGGAGAAACTGACGATGATATGCAGACAGCTTGGAATCGGATGGTCAGACAGTATGCTGCAGACTACAAGTGCGGGAAGACCTTTGTCGTACCGGGGAAGCGTGGATTTTGACTTAAAGACGGCATTTAACAAATATGAAGATTTTCTTTCGGAATTTGACCGTTTCAGGATATCCATAGCCAGCGCCCCCTATCAGAGAAGGTATGGATTTTCCCATGAAAATATACTGGATTTTACAAGGAATGAATTACAGGAATTTTTCCTGAAACCGTTTTTGTTTGAAAAAAATGGCTTGTTTGAAATAACGGAACAGGAGTATGTAAAAATTTATGAGCGGATAAGATGGCGGTTATGGAATGTCAGAAAGCAAATGGTTTGCAGTGACGTACAGGCGGAGTTTGACCGGTTTGAACTGTGGCAGACGGCGGAAGAACGGATGGAAGAATACAGACAGTGGGAATGCGCAAGGACATTGGAGTATGCCAAAACGCATGAAAAACTGGTTTTGTATGGTACCGGAACGGATTGCCGGGGACTGTTGGGTTGTATGGATGAAAGTATAAAGCATAGGATTCTGTACAGTGACAAAAAAGCCCGGACAAAACCGTATGTTTTTCAGGGAAAGACGGTAATGGCGCCGAAAACCCTTTGCGGTATTTATAAGGACTATCATATTCTGGTGACTTCAAGCCGGTACTGCAGGGAAATTGAACGGGAGTTGGATGCCATGGGAATTGATCCATCCAGGGTATTTTACAATAAAGCGGAATTTGGGAGGTACACACAATGATTATATGGCTGCTCGGTATTTCCGGTGCCGGTAAAACGACGCTGGGAAAGAAACTGGAAAAATATTATAAAGACAAGGGGATGAAAACATATCTTTTGGACGGGGATGAGGTAAGGGGGCTGTTTGAAAATGATTTGGGCTATACGGATGCGGAGCGGGAGGCAAATATCAAACGTATTATCCTTGGCGCGTATCTTTTGGACAGGAACGGTATTAACGGTATTATTTGTAACATATCTCCTTTTCAGCATCTGAGGGATTTGGCAAGGCGTAAGATTGCCGGATACAATGAGATTTATTTGGAGAAGGATATTCAAGCCAGCATTAGAAACGACGTGAAAGGAATCTATAAAGCCAATATGGGGAAAACGGATTTGGTCGGACTGGGGCAGCAGTTTGATGAGCCGGTAAATTGTGATCTCCGGATTCAGGTGGACCGGATGACGGAAGAAGATTCTTTTGGGATGATTAAAAAGTATATAGCTAAAAAATATGGGGAGGAATACAATGACTGATTTTTTGGAAATAGACGAAGAAACGCTGCAGGATATCATCAATGTGGAAACAGGGCTTTTGTATCCGTTGGATGGATTTATGGGGGAAGCGGATTTCAGGAGTGTCGTAGACCGGTATACGCTTTCTGACGGTCGGGTATTTACCATTCCGGTTACTTTGGATGTGCCGGAGTCCTTGGCCCTGAAAGCCGGGCAAACCCTGCATTTATCATATCAGGGAGCGCATGTGGCGGACATGGAAGTGGAAGATACATACTGTATGACGGATGCGGATATCGAAAAGGTATTCCGTACTTTGGATGGGAAACATCCGGGGGTAAGAAAAGAGAAGGGGCGGTCAGCCCTCAGGGCAGGGGGAAAAACGGTGCTGTTAGATAAATCCTTTTTGGGGGATGCCCTGAAACCGGAAGAAACAAAAAAGATATTTGCGGATAAAGGATGGAAAACGGTGGCGGGATTCCAAACCAGAAATCCGGTGCATAAGGCGCATGAGCATTTACAGCGTATCGGTTTGGAAATCTGTGACGGATTATTTATTAACCCCATTACGGGCTGGAAAAAGAAAGGGGATTTCACGCAGAGGGCAGTCATTGCCGCATATGAAAAAATGATGGAAGAATTTTATCCCGGGGAATCCGTATATATGGCAGGGTTAAAAACACAGATGCGTTATGCGGGACCCCGGGAAGCCATATTCCATGCCATAATCAGAAGGAATTTAGGATGCACGCATTTTATCATCGGCAGGGATCATGCAGGTGTGGGCGGATTTTATGGGACTTATGACGCACATATGCTTGCAAGGCAGCTTTCGGAGGAATATGACCTTGGCATCCAATTGTTGCTGCTTCACGAACCGTATTACTGTAAAAAATGTGGGATGGTGGTAAGCCGGAAAAGTTGTAAACATTACGAAACAGACCGCATGGAGATTAGCGGGACCATTATCAGGAAGTATATCGATGAAGGGGGGATTCCCGATGAAATGATGCTCCGCAAAGAAATTTTTGACGCCATTCTTAACTGCGGGCAGATTTTCATCGGATAAGTACAGGGATATGAATTCAAAAGAAGCGTTGCGGACGTTAAGGGATATCATAGGGGAAGAAGCATATAAGCAGGTGCTTGCAAAGATGGCGGGAACAACCGTGTATTTTCCGGCGGCGCAGTCCAATGTGGAGTGGATGGACAAAGAACGCAGAAATGAGAGTTTAAAGGAGGATTTTTACAGCGGAAAATATGAGGTTGGAGATCTTGCACGGAAATATGATTTAAGCATATCAAGAGTCTATAAGATTATACAGGGCAGGACATGATTGCCGCAGCCGTCAGGATGGAGCCGAATGTCCGATTTTCCCCATTTCCAAGAAAACAACCAAAAAGTTAATTTATCCATTTCCTTGGACGGCAGCTAAAATTGCGGAAAAGCACTTGCGTCCGGGTGGACCGTATCAGATAATCTTTTCGTAGAATTCCGGTAAGCAGGTAAAAGCCGGAACGGGAAGGAAAGAGGTGTTGGATATGAAATTGGCTACGCTTGCGGACGGAGAGATTGTCGTGACATTGGCGGCATTGGCATTTCTGCTGTCCGGCGCTTTTTGGGTCGGAAAATTATTTGAGAAGATACAGGCACCCAAAGTGGTGGGGGAGATTATCGGCGGTATGTTATTTGGTGGAACCTTCTTGGGGGCGGTTATGCCGGAGGCGATGGGAAACATATTTAACGGTTATGGTGAGGAGGGAAAAGTCCTGAATATTTTTTATCAGTTAGGTCTTTCCTTTTTGATGTTTTCATCGGGCTATCACACGGAAATCAACCTGCAAAAAAAGAATGCGGGAATATTTTTTTCCCTGTTTACCGGCTCCACCATTTTTCCCATGATAGTGGGAGTGTTGTTTGTTAAGGGATTTGAACCTTATTTTATCGGTACGGCAGGCAGCCATGCCGCATTCCTTTTGGTATTTCTGATTGGGATTGCGATTACCTCCATTCCCGTTATTTCAAAAATCTTTTTTGATATGGGAATTATCCGGACCCGTTTTGCCAACGTGGTATTGACTGCTTCCACATTGCAGGATCTGTGTCTTTGGATTTTGTTAAATACTGCGGTTGATATCGCATGGTCTGAGAAGTTGGATGTGGGAAACATGGGTATCGTGATTGTCCTGACACTTGTCCTGTTTCTGGCTGCCCATTATGCCGGCAGGAAACTGGCGGGAATGCAGATATATGCCGGAAAATTCGATTCATCATTTATGCAGGTCTGCGTTATCTTCCTGTTTGCGGTTGTGGCGGCATTAAGCTGCCTGAAAATTAATATCATGTATTCTGCATTTTTGGCGGGATATCTGATCAGGAGTATTGCCGGTAAAGATAAAAATGCGGAAGAAAAAGTAAGATGCATTACAGATTTTTCGTTTTCGTTCTTCGTTCCCGTATATTTTGCGTTGGTGGGGATACAGTTGAACCTGCTCCATAATTTTTCCCCGGTGCGATTTGCGGCCTTTTTTGCGCTGGCATTTATGTTGGAGTGGGTGGGGACAGTTGTCTTGCTGCTGGCGGCAACAAAACTGAAAAGAAAAGTGGTTTGGAATTTTGGAATAACCATGAATGCCAGGGGCGGACCGGGCATTGTGCTGGCAACTGTGGCATACAATTACGGAATCATTAATGTGGAATTCTTTACCGTATTGATTTTAACGACCATGATTTCCTCACTGCTTGCAGGATATTGGCTCAGGTGGCAGCAGAAGAAGGATGGGACGATATTTGATTATTTGCTGGAAGGAGAACACATATCATGAAAAAATTCATCTTAACCGTTGGTCCGGCGCTTTTGCATGAGATACCCATAGCGGAAATCCATAGTAATAAAAATATTTACCGTATTAATGGGGCACATGGTTCCGCTACGGATATAGAACGGTTCATCGAGGAAATCCGTTCACAGGTTCCGGGTGCAGCCATTCTTATGGATTTGCCGGGGAACAAAGTGCGCACGAAGGATGTGCCGGGCGGAGGAATTGAATTGGTAAGGGGAGAAAAATTTTCGATACCAAATGAGTGTTTTAACTATCCTGATTTTTACCGCCATTTAAGACCGGGTGTTACTGCATGGGCGAACGATAGTGTATTTGAGTTTGAAGTACTGGAGGTGGACAGTGGAAAAATTACATTTCTATCCAAAACGGATGGAATATTGTTGAACGGGAAAGGTGTGCATATAAGGGGAATGCATAAAGACATTCCGTTTTTGTTTGAAAAGGATAAGGAATTGATTCGGGTGGCGAATAAATATCATTTGGAATATGTTGGACTTTCTTTTGTGAGGAGCGCGGACAATATAAGGGAAGCCAAGTCATTGCTGGCGGATGGAATTAAAGTGGTTTCCAAGATAGAAACGCTGGATGCCGTAAACAGCATAAATCATATTTTGCCGTTAGTGGAATATATATTAGTGGACAGGGGGGATCTTTCCACGGATATTGGGATTATCAATATCCCGCGGTACCAGAAATATATTATCGAGAAAGCCAGGTATCATGACGTAAAGGTATTTTTGGCAACACAGGTCTTGAAAAATATGGAATCAAAGCCGATTCCGACGATTGGGGAAATCGAAGCGTTATATGAGATATATAAATCTGGTGTATATGGCGTGCAGATGTCAGAGGAGACAGCGGTAGGAAAATACGTAAAGGAGACGTTAGCGGTATTGAACGATATGTTTGAAAATGTGGAAAAGGAAGTGCTCCTGTGAAGGGATTGGATAGTATTCGGGACACCGTTTGATTTAAAAATGTATGATGGATATACGGTATTTACGGGAAAGCATAACGGGTGAAAGTGCTGTATGGGGCAAGGAGGACATTCGCATGGATATTTTATGTACCACGTCGGGGATTGTGGATTTGGAACGCCACAAAAAAGGAATCGGTAACCTGAAGGAAGCCGGATTCAAAAATATTTTGGCAGACCTGTCCATATGTTGTCCGCCAAAAGAATGGGAACAGCCTGGCATGGAACCAAAGAATATTCCGGGAAAGCCAAAAGAACTGCATAAGCAGTTGGAGCCGCTGCTGGAAACCTGCCGGAAGGAAGACATCCGCATATCCGCAGCATATGCCCCGTACCTGTATCGGAATACAAAACAGCCGGATACAGCCGGTTTACTTGGGCGGCTTGCCGCAGAAAGCACCAAAGTCTGCGGACAGGCAGGCTGCCGTTACCTGATCGTCCGTCCGCTGTCCGCAGGGGTAGAACATGGAGAGGAATGGAGCGTAAACAGGCAGTATTATCTCCGTCTGGCAAAACATGCCAAAGAGCAGGATGTCATGCTCCTGCTGGAAAACCGGTACCGTGACATCAACGGGCATTTGGTACGCGGGATTTGTTCCGAAGCGGACGAAGCTGCTGCATGGGTGGACAGGCTGAACGGGGAATGCGGGGAAGAACGTTTTGGATTCTGCATGGATGTGGGCATATGCAGCATATGCAGACAGGATGTGCAGGCATTTGCCGTTGCCATGGGGAGCCGTATCAAGGCTGTTATCCTGCGGGATTGTGACGGTGTGCAGGAAGCCTCCATGCTTCCCTTTACCGGTGTGGGCAGGGGTAGCAGCGTGACGGATTGGCTGGGAACCGTCCGGGGACTGAGGGAGATTTGTTTTGACGGTCTGCTTATCATGGATTTTAGTGCGACGGCAGGGGCATTTTCCGGCTTGCTGCGTCTGCAGCTTTTACGTTTTGCCAAAGCCACGGCGGAGTACCTGCGGTGGCAGATTGGCATGAAAAGCGTGATGAAAAAATATGACAGCCGTGTCCTTTTCGGCGCGGGAAACATGTGCAGGAATTACATGAAATGCTACGGGGAGGAATTTCCGCCGCTTTTTACCTGCGACAATAATAAGGAACGGTGGGGCAGGCAGTTTGAGGGGCTGGAAATCAAACCGCCGGAGGCGCTCAGGGAGCTTCCGGCGGATTGTGCGGTCTTCATCTGTAATATATATTACGGAGAGATTAAACGGCAGCTTCGGGAGATGGGGATTCCCAATCCCATCGAATATTTTAACGACGAGTACATGCCGTCTTATTACCAGGACCGGCTGGAGTATTGGAAAAGGGAATAAAACGGAATATGCGTATAGAAGCAGCTTTTAAGAGATGCAAAAAACAATGCAGGGAGAAAAAGCATGAAAGCAAAAGTAAATATTTTAGGTTCCTGTGTCTCAAGGGTTTCCATGTTGAACGGAAACCAGTCGGGGCATCATATAGCGGATGAAAACATTGAGATGGGATATTTTTTGGACAAACAGAATATCGTATGTGCCATGACGCCGATACCGTTTACGGTTGAAGAAATAGAATCCGTAAAGGCGGAAGAATTATGGGATAAAAGCAGGGCGCGCACGGTCAGGCAGGGGATTGGGAAAGAAACAGTTTCCCTGTTAATGGATTCGGACGCAGACTGGCTGGTGTTTGATTTGGACGATATGCAGAGCGATTTCGCCATTTATAAAGAGTGCATGATTTCCACATGTGCCCATGAATTTTTTAATACGGCGCTTGCCAGGAAATACCGGAGTGAGATACAGGTTTCCAATTTCATGAAGCTGCCCAAATGGGTATGGTACGGATATGTGGATTTGTTTTTTGAAAAAATCATGCAAAAATATGATGCTGACCATATCATTATGAACCGTTTCCGGTCATGCACCTATTATCTTGCCAAGGACGGGAGAATAAAATTGGTTCCCGACCGGTTTAAGCAGCCTTATCAGGCAAACGATGCATATAATTCCTGTTTGGCGGAGCTGGAGGATTACATTATCGGAAAGTACCATCCGTATGTCATCGATTTGAGCAAATATTTTATGGGCGACGAGAATGACTGGAGCAATCTGCAGGGCGCCCATTTTGAAAAAGAATTTTACCGGGAAACTTTTGCACAGATACGCCGAATCATTCACGGGGAAACAAAACAGAAATATTTTTCGGAACCGGATTTCTTTCAGGAGCACCGGCCTGGCTTTGGGGAGGACATGGCGCGGAAATTTCATGTGGAACAGGGATTGGAACTGTTGGAGAAACTGTTGGATGGGGAGGATATTTTGTGGCTAAATATTTTGGATAAATTAAACAGTTATGCGCCGGATGACCGGAGGGTACGGCAGTATATGCAGTATTTGGCGGACGCGGCGGGAAACTGAGGCTTCAGCACCTTATCACCCTCATCGTACCAAAATCGTACCAACAGGCACTGACTTAACATAAACATTGTAAAGGCACATGGAACAATAAAATGTAAACTATGTGTCTTTTTTGCGTCTAAAAAAGTACATTTTCTGATACCGGCAACTTAAAACTTTTTGGAATTTCCTGGAATGGAACAAAACCTGCAAAGACCGTCCAATGCGATGAACCCGGACAGCGGTACAAGGGGAATCGGGATTTCCGGCTAATTTCCGGAGGAAAATCGCTGATTATGTGGTGGAGACGGACGAGTATACGGCAGGGGTGGGACATAGGCCGGTGAAGCTGTATAGACGGAAAGAAACGGAAAACCCGAAATGGTAAGTTTCTGAAAGTATGCTATAATAATATGAGAAAAGGCAGTATGGAAAAACAGAAAAACAGAAAAACACTCGCGGCAATCGTCAAATATCCGCATAAGTGCGGCTATTCGGCTCATTGCCCGCAGGAATAACGAGGGAGGAAAAGTATGGAAACGGGAGAACGGTATAAAGGATTGCGGATAGGAGTCCAAACCGAAAACATCGTCAGCGACAATCATCCAAAGGAGGGGTTTGCGCGGATGAAACGCGCCGGATTTTCCTGTGCGGATTTCAGTCTGAACGGTTACCTGTCCAATACGTCCCTTTACCAATCCGAGTTAAATGCTTTTTTTGACCGGTCCGTACAGGAATTGGAGCATTTTTTTGCCCCGCATAAATCCGGCGCGGAAGCGGCGGGGATTATCGTCAGCCAAATGCACATGCCCTACCCGAATTATGTTCCCGGGGGAAGCAGGGAACTCAATGAATACCTTAGGAATGTGGTTGCGGTGAAAAGTTTGGCAGTATGTGCGTTTTTCGGCTGCCGCTATATTGTCGTCCATGGATTTAAGCTGGCAGCATCTCTTGGTTCCGAAGATGAGGAATGGATGCGGACGGAGGATTTTTTGGATTTCCTTGCCCCGTTTGCAAAGGAGATGGGGATTACTGTATGCGTGGAAAACCTGTATGCCGGCAGGGGAGGCCACTTGGTGGAAGGCCCTTGCTGCAATGCGAAAAAAGCGGCGGAACGGATAGACCGGATGAACGACAGATACCATGCGCAGGTATTGGGATTCTGCTTCGATACCGGGCATGCCAATTTGGTTGGGATTGATTTTGAGGATTTTATTACGGCGCTGGGGCACCGGCTGAAAG
>ERZ808054.738-NODE-738-length-25278-cov-10.987262_pt1 | contig 25278 bp, 24 predicted proteins | sample MGYA00380201_ERZ808054 | MGnify/ENA primary metagenome ERZ808054 (study PRJEB31490, sample SAMN06133419) | mouse gut metagenome | isolation source: Z5_2 | host: mice | place: China: Chengdu | collected 2015-05 ...
TGTGCCGTCCTCCCCTATGCCGCGCTTCCCCTGCTCCATCCCTCCCTGGCTTACGCCGCCCCTTCCATATTACCAATGGCTGTTTAATTCCATACCTATGCCATGAAACAATAATAAAATAAAAATAATAGCTTATAACATTCGTTTTGTTTGACAAGCTGCTCTCTATGGCATAACATAAAGAAGTAACAGTCGGAACTATGTCTCGGCAATTATCTTCTGGAGGATTTCTTCACAGATGAAAATTGGCAGCATCTAAAGGTCCGCGTGGAATTGAACCTGCGGCGGGATTGTGGAAATGAATTGAAACTATACAATTATGACTGGGTCGTAAAGGAATATACTGTAAAATAATCATTTGTATTCTTCCTAAAAAAGTGATACTATTAATTTACATAAGTAAATGTTTACCATTTTTCAGGAAGTGAACTCCATGGATTATAATCATAACAACAATCCTTATACCCCGCCAAACCACCCATATGATTCAAACAGGCAGCGCCAGTTTATCCGTAATCCCGGTCAGACCATGGCTATCGTCTCACTGGTTCTGGGCATTGCAAGTATTGTCACTTTGTTTACGATTTATCTTCCCATTATTCTTGGAAGTCTTGCCATTGTGCTGGCAATCCTTTCTAAAGGGTATGGAAAGCAAATGCTTGCCGCTGCCAAAGCCGGCATCGGAACTGCGATTACCGGAATCGTTCTGATTGCGGCAATCTTTGGTTCCGTTATCAGCCTGTTCCTCTCCATGACCGGAGATGAACTTGTGGAATTTGGCAGACAGGTCGATCGGCAGTTTGAGCAGCAGACGGGAATGGATATTGAGGATTTGACAGGAACTTCTTATGAAGAAATTATGAAAAGTTATGCAGAAATGATGGAATAATAAAAAGGAGGCTTTTTATGAGCAGTATGATGATCGGTACTTCTAATTATATGAATCCTTATGCCGGCGGTTATACAGGCGTCAGGCAGACCTCTGCTACGGAACAGACCGGTAAGGCGCTTGCCAATCCCGGCGAATCTACGAAGGTCTCTCCGGGAAGGAAGTCTTCTCCTTCAGAATGCGAGACCTGCAGGAACCGTAAATATCAGGATGGTTCTGATGAAATGGTTTCCTTTAAATCAGCTGCCCACATTTCTCCCCAGGCTTCTGCTTCCAGAGTCAGAGCCCATGAGCAGGAACATGTGAGCAACGCTTTTACCAAAGCAGCTAAAAACGGCGGAAAAGTTCTTTCAGCCAGCGTCACCCTTAAGACAGCCATCTGTCCCGAATGCGGAAGCAGCTATGTGGCAGGCGGCACAACTGCAACTAAAATCAAATACCCAAACGAAAATAATCCCTATACCCAGAACCGCAAATCTTTAGACGCTGCGTCCATTATAGGGCAGAATCTGGATATGGCAGTTTAAATTCAAAACAAACAGGAGTTTTTTATGAATCAATATTTATCTTCTGTCAGTCTGAAATCACTGGCAAGGGGACAGTTGCTTGGAAACTATGGAGCATTGGTCGGTATCTATCTTATTCAGCTTCTCTGTACCGCCCCGATTAGTCTTGCAATTTCCCTGCTCATTGGCACAAACACTTTATTGAACATTCTTCTTTACACAATAGCCCAATTTCTATTTGGGCTGCTTACAGGTTATTTTCTTGCCGGTCAGTTCTATATCTCCTTAAAAGTCGCCTGTCTTCAGCCGTTTGCTGTAAGCGATTTATTTTATTTTTTTAGGGAAGACACTTCAAAGGTCCTGTACATTCAGGTTATCCTTTCCGGAATTTCTACCCTCTGTTCGCTGCCTTCCCTTATTTCGGGACATTATGTAAACCTTTCCATTATGGAATTGGCATCCAAGGCGCTCTCTCCATACGAGCTTCCTGTAGATGCACCATTGTTCCTGTTCTACACTATGCTATATGTGATTGGCAATGTAATCAATATTTATATTCGCTATATCTTATTTTCACAGGTATTTTACCTGATGGTGGATTTTCCAGATTATTCAGCCAAGCAGCTCCTTAAAATGAGCATTCAGCTGATACAGGGAAGCCGTGCAAGATTATTTTATCTCATTGTATCCTTTGTTCCTTTGCTCATTCTCAGCATATTTTCCTGCGGCATCGCGCAGCTGTGGATACAACCTTATATGCAGACCACTTACGCCAACTTTTACCTCGATTTGATTAAGAAAAGAAACGGAAGTTATGATTAAAAGGAGCCATCAATTCGATGGCTCCTTTACATTAATCCATTTTAAATATGCATTGATAAAAAGATCGATGGCTCCGTCCATAACGGAATCCACATTTCCTGTTTCGGCGTTTGTCCTGTGATCCTTCACCATAGTGTATGGCTGCATGACATAAGATCGGATCTGGTTTCCCCAGCCAATATCCTTGATTTCTCCCCTGATATCCGAGAGTTTCTCCGCATTTGCTTCCTTCTTCAGCATATATAGCTTTGCTTTCAGCATCTGCATTGCCTTATCCTTATTCTGGAACTGGGAACGCTCATTCTGACACTGCACCACGATTCCCGTAGGAAGGTGGGTGATACGTATAGCGGAGGATGTCTTGTTGATATGCTGTCCGCCGGCGCCGCTGCTTCGGTAAGTGTCGATTCTCAGTTCATCCTCATTGATCTCCACATCCACATCCTCTTCAATATCCGGCATGACATCCAGCGATACGAAAGACGTCTGGCGCTTGCCCTGGGCATTAAAGGGCGAAATTCTCACCAGCCTGTGCACTCCCTTTTCTGACTTGAGATAACCGTATGCATTGGTTCCATTCACCTGAAAGGTGACAGACTTGATTCCTGCCTCATCTCCGTCTAAATAATCCAGCACCTCCACAGCAAAGCCGCGACGCTCCGCCCATCTGGTATACATACGGTAAAGCATGGAACACCAGTCACAACTTTCCGTACCTCCTGCCCCAGCATTCAGCTTCAATATGGCATTATAGCCGTCATACTCATCTGAAAGCAGCGTACTGATGCGAATATCCTCAAAGGTCCTAATAAACTCATCCAGTTCTTTGCGGATATCAGCCGCAAGCTCAGCGTCCTCCTCTTCATATCCCATCTCAATCAGGGTCTCGATATCCTCATACTGTGCCTCCAATCCTTCCATGGTCTCCACAGTATCCTTTAAATTCTTTAGTTCTTTCATCTTCTGGTTGGAAATCTCCGGATCATCCCAAAATCCGGGTGCCTCCATTTCCCTTTCCAGCTCTTCTATCTTCTTTGACTTATTTGCCAAGTCAAAGTGAATCCCTCACTTCCGCTAAAGGGCTCTTGTAAGTCTGAAGCTCAGACTTCATCTGATCTAATTCAACCACCTAACGTCACCTCTTTCTTTTCTAATTATTCTTTTTGTGCTGCCCACAGCATTGCTTATATTTTTTGCCACTTCCACAGGGACAGGGATCATTGGGATAAATTTTGGCATTTTCCCGTTTCACCGGTGCCTTCGCCAAAGAATCATCCTTGTTGGTGCCTGTCACTTTAGCAACCTGTTCTCTCTCTACCTTCTGTTCTACTCGCACGTGGAATAAAACCCTGATGGTCTCTTCCCGGATGTTCTGAGTCATATCATCGAACATCTCGTAACCGCTCAATTTATATTCCACAAGCGGATCTCTCTGCCCATATGCCTGAAGACCAACCCCCTGTCGGAGCTGATCCATGTCATCGATGTGGTCCATCCATTTTCTGTCAATTACCTTAAGAAGGATTACACGCTCCAGCTCACGGATGGCTTCCGGCTCGGGGAACTCTGCTTCCTTTGCCTCGTAAAGCTTCACAGCTTCTTCCTTTAACTGCTGCTTTAATGCATTCTTCTTCGGTGTATTGATCCGCCCTCTGTTGATGACCCTTAACGGAATCGTGGGAAGCAGCAGGGTATTGAGCTCTTCCAGATTCCAATCGTCATAATCTGTATCGTCGCCGATTACGATGTCCACGCAATTCTCTGTGATATCCGTAATCATCTTGTAGATGGCATCCCGCATACTCTCGCCATCTAACACGCGGCGCCTCTCTTCGTATATGATTTCTCTCTGCTCATTCATGACCTGATCGTACTCAAGCAGGTTCTTTCTGATACCGTAGTTGTTATTTTCAATCTTCTTTTGTGCGGATTCAATCGCATTGCTTAAGGTCTTATGTTCGATTTCCTGATTTTCAGGAATGCCCAATGCGTTGAACATATTGATCAAACGCTCTGACCCGAACAGGCGCATCAAATCGTCTTCCAAGGAAATATAGAATTTAGATACACCGGGGTCTCCCTGACGACCGGAACGTCCGCGCAGCTGATTGTCGATACGTCTGGACTCATGCCGCTCTGTACCGATAATCTTAAGCCCGCCAGCCTCTCTCGCCGCATCGTCCAGCTTGATATCCGTACCACGACCTGCCATATTGGTGGCAATGGTAACGGCTCCGTGAATGCCCGCATCCGCAACGATCTCCGCTTCCAGCTCATGGAACTTGGCATTTAAGACCTTATGGGGTATTCCCTGCTTGGTCAAAAGCTTGCTCAATTCCTCCGATGCCTCGATGGTAATCGTACCTACCAGCACCGGCTGCCCTTTGGCATGGGCTTCCTTTACCGCCTCAACGATAGCGTACAGCTTCTCTTTTCTTGTCTTATAGACCGCATCCTGCAAGTCTTTTCTTGCAACAGGTTTATTGGTGGGAATTTCAATGACATCCATTCCGTAGATGTCACGAAATTCTCTTTCCTCTGTAAGAGCTGTACCGGTCATGCCCGCCTTCTTCTCAAATTTGTTAAAGAAGTTCTGGAAGGTAATGGTTGCCAGCGTCTTACTTTCTCTCTTGACCTTCACATGCTCTTTAGCTTCAATCGCCTGGTGCAGACCGTCCGAATAACGGCGTCCCGGCATGATACGACCGGTAAATTCATCTACAATCAATACCTGATCGTCCTTGACCACATAATCTTGGTCCCTGAACATCAGGTTGTTGGCACGCAGCGCCAATATGATATTATGCTGAATCTCAATATTCTCCGGATCGGCAAGGTTGTCTATCTGGAAGAATTTTTCCACCTTATCGACGCCTTGTGCCGTGAGATTGACCACCTTGTCCTTTTCATTGACAATGAAATCTCCGGTCTCTTCTCTCTCCACACCCATGATGGCATCCATCTTGGATAAGTCCTCCATGTCTTCGCCCCGCTTCATCTGCTTTGCGAGGATATCGCAGACCTCATAGAGTTTGGTGGATTTGCCGCTTTGACCCGATATGATAAGGGGCGTCCTGGCTTCATCGATCAATACGGAATCGACCTCATCGATAATGGCATAGTGGAGCGTCCTCAGCACCAGCTGTGCCTTGTAGATGACCATGTTGTCTCTCAAGTAGTCGAAACCAAGTTCATTGTTGGTTACATAAGTAATATCGCAGTTGTAGGCTTCTCTTCTCTCGTCTGATTTCATACTGTTGAGCACCACACCCACAGTAAGTCCGAGGAATTTATGAACTTCTCCCATCCATTCGGCATCACGCTTGGCAAGGTAATCGTTGACGGTTACAATGTGAACCCCTTTGCCCTCCAACGCATTTAAGTATGCAGGCAGGGTGGAAACAAGGGTCTTACCTTCACCTGTTTTCATTTCTGCGATACGCCCCTGATGGAGGATGATACCGCCGATCAGCTGGACCCTGTAGTGTTCCATGTTCAGCACCCGCCTGGCTGCTTCCCGCACCACGGCAAATGCTTCCGGGAGCAGATCGTCTAAGGTTTCTCCGCCTGCCAGACGCTTTTTAAACTCTTCCGTCTTGCCGGCAAGATCTGCATCGGATAATGCCTGCATGGACAGTCTTAAGTCTTCGATTGCCTGCACGGTATCCTCGATCCGCTTTAACTCTCTTTCACTATGTGTTCCAAATACTTTCTGGATTAAGTTCATTTTGATACCTCACTATACAAAAAACTGCAAATCTTATTGTAACAGATTTGCAGTTTATATTCAACTACACAAATATTATCATTTTGTAAACAATTAGATTTCATTTCCCGGGAACTTTGGAACCCCTGCCAGCCCTTTGGCAAGTTCTTCATCGGTAGGGATATAATCGCTCATTTCACCGTCATTATAGCGTCCATATGCCACCATATCAAAGTAGCCTGTCCCTGTAAGACCAAAGAGAATTGTCTTTTCTTCTCCTGTTTCCTTGCATTTAAGGGCTTCGTCGATGGCAACTTTGATAGCGTGAGAACTTTCCGGTGCGGGAAGGATGCCTTCTACTCTTGCAAATTCTTGTGCCGCCTTAAAGACAGAAGTCTGTTCTACGCTGACTGCTTCCATATAACCATCATCATATAACTGTGACAGCACGGAGCTCATGCCGTGGTAGCGGAGTCCTCCTGCGTGGTTCGGCGCGGGCATGAATCCGCTGCCTAAGGTGTACATCTTTGCCAGCGGGCATACTTTGCCGGTGTCACAGAAATCGTATACATATTTTCCTCTGGTAAGGCTGGGACAGGAAGCAGGTTCAACGGCGATAAAGCGGTAATCTGCTTCGCCTCTCAACTTCTCGCCCATAAAAGGAGAAATCAGACCGCCTAAGTTGGAACCGCCGCCTGCGCATCCAATGATCATGTCCGGTTTGATTCCGTATTTGTCCATGGCAGCCTTCGCCTCCAGTCCGATTATCGACTGATGAAGCAGCACCTGTGTCAGCACGGAACCAAGTACATAACGGTATCCTTCCTGTGCCGTGGCTGCCTCCACCGCCTCGGAAATCGCACAGCCAAGGCTTCCCGTGGTTCCGGGGAACTCTTTTAAGATTTTACGTCCCACTTCTGTGGTGTCAGAAGGGGAAGGAGTCACGTTGGCTCCATAGGTCCGCATCACTTCGCGGCGGAAAGGCTTCTGCTCATAGGAGCACTTTACCATATATACCTGGCAATCCAGTCCAAGATAAGCGCATGCCATGGAAAGCGCCGTTCCCCACTGACCTGCACCAGTCTCTGTGGTCACCCCCTTAAGCCCCTGCTTCTTCGCATAATATGCCTGGGCTATAGCGGAATTTAATTTATGGCTGCCGCTGGTATTGTTTCCCTCGAATTTATAGTAAATCTTTGCAGGCGTCTGCAGCTTTTCTTCCAGGCAGTATGCACGGACAAGGGGGGAGGGACGATACATCTTATAAAACTTTCTGATCTCCTCCGGTATCTCAAAATAAGCCGTCGTATCGTCTAACTCCTGCCGACAGAGCTCATCACAAAAAATACCCCGCATCTCTTCAAATGTAAGGGGATTTAAAGTACCGGGATTTAATAAGGGCGCCGGCTTATTCTTCATATCTGCACGGACATTGTACCAGCTGTCCGGCATCTCGTTTTCTTCCAGATAGATTTTGTAAGGAATCTTCTTTTCATCACTCATAACAGTATCTCCATTCTACGCACATGGTCCCCGCTGCCCGCGGGAACCGATTTTTGTTACTTATATCACATGGCAGAGGGAAAGTCAATGTAAATGCCTTAAAATCGTTCTTTTTTATAACAATTCAGCCTGCAAGGGTAAAGCGGCTGCGCCATAGATCCCGGACAGCGGACGTCACACAGCATCGTTTTAAATCCCATCTTCCGCAGTAAAAAAGGAAACCTTGTAAATGATGGGGTTTCCTTTTATATTATTTCTAAACCTGTGCTCTCTGTAGCTTTCTCTTTTCCATCTCTGCCAAAAAAACTCTTCCACCTTCATTATAAAAATTGATTTTTTCCTGCGTTGTCATATCTTTTGTCAGTTCATAATGGTATTCCCTGATTTTATGAATATCTTCAATCGTAAAGTCAGGACTGATATTCGGTTTCGTAACCATAATTATTCCTCGCTTTCCAATAGTACAGAAAGATTCCATATCTCTATCATCTTATATCCTTCCAAGTTTGTATTGCTCTTACGCCCCGGATTGTCTTTACATTCACAATATGCTTAAAATTCCATGGAATAATACAGTCACACTCATTTATAATCGCCACTCCTATATGTTGGCAATCATCAAAGCTCTTTTGTGTCAGTATTCCTATTTCAATCATTGCTGCAATAAGCGGAATATTTTTATATGGCATAAAATTCCAAGAAGGAAAAAAATACAATACTTACCTGTACTGCATTCATATTGTATCATCTAAAATTGGCAGATGATTCAGGCAGGGCGGCAGATGCATCATATGGTGATCGGTCATGGGGGTCAAAATCATACCTCCCCCGGTAAGTCTTCCCCAATATGTCAACAGCCAGACCGAGCGCAAGTCTGTAGTCACTCCGCCTTCTTCCAATATTTTCATCACCCATTCCAATGGCGCCATGGATTGTATATGCTCCAAAGTCAAAGTTTCTAAGATGCCGCGCGTATTTTTTCCCACTGCAATCATATAATCTCGAAGTGCCAAGACATCGATTTCTTTTCCAAACGCTGCCGCCTCGTTAAACTCCAGCGCATTTCCGGTGTCTGTAATGGAAGCGCCGATTTTCTTTTGCCATTCGGCATTGAAAATCTGGCTTTGATTTGCCATTAAAATATTGCTCACCAGGTCTTCTATGCGGTAGGTGTGCCAAAACTGCCAGCACATGGGGACTTTTCTTGTCCCCGCATAGTGCAGGTCCACATCAAAATCTTCCCTTGGCACTATTGCATTTTGATTTCCCTGCATCATATAGTCCAGAACATAATCTGCAATGGTCTTTTCCGTTCTACCGGATATTTTTGCCGGATGCACCATGGCATGGACTTCCAGCGTCAATTTTCTGATTTTTTCTATATCCGTTCCTTGTAAAGCCTTTTTTAACTCACCGTATCTTTCTCTGATTGGTGCAAATAACTCTTCTTTATTCATGGGATGTAATTCCTTTCGTGTTTTTTCATATTATACATCTTTTCAGCGACATCTATATCGTAATTAGACAAAAATTTTTTGCTGTGTCAATCGGCTCTTTTTGATATTCCTCCGGTCCTGCTATCCTTACTTTATCGCCAAAACTTAAAAGCAGCGCCTTCCACAACCTTATTTGACCGGATATCTCTCCGGCATCATTGCCACCCCATCAGGAAACTGAATATTAGCATTCCCACCGCTATGCAGATACCGACGATTCTCTCATACATTGCTGCTTTCCAATCCTTACGTAAAATTACTTAAGTTTATTTACCGCATCAATAAATACGTCTGGATGGAAGCGGTGAATGTCATGATTACTGGATAAAAAAATACTGCACCGGTTCCCCGGGATGCTTCTCGTGATAATGCTGGGCATAATTTGCAAGACCATCCATGGAGGACGCCATGTAGAGCTGTCCCCACAGACAATTGCGTATATAATAGGCTTCCCAGCACTGGACCTTATCCCCCTTAAGATACTCGTGCATATTTTTATAAGTGTCCTGATAGGCAAAGGACTTCTCAAAGAAATCTTCTTCGACTTGAAACGATAGGATACGCCGCTGCCTCTGCCCAGTCCCTCCCGCCCCCGCATCCCTGCTGCCTTTCCCTTGCTGGCTGAACCGTTACCCACATACTTTTGTTGACAAATAGATTATTTTTAGATATATTTATATCAATGACCACATGGTCATTAAGGAGGTTTTTATGCCGTCAACACTCTTTTGGGGACTTAAAGATGAAAAAAGGGAAGCTATCATGAGTGCCGGAATTTCTGAATTTGGTTCTTATGGTTATGAAAATAGTTCCACAAACCGGATTGTCCAAAAAGCAGGCATCAGTAAAGGGAGTTTATTTAAGTACTTTCCTTCCAAAGAGGATTTTTATTTTTATATCCTTGAGCAGATCACTGCAGAGCTCATTTCTGATTTGGAAGGAAAGACGGACGCCCTCCCGACCGAATTGTTTCAGCGGATTATTGCCTATTCCGCCTTGGAATTTGCCTGGTATATGCAGTATCCTGAGAAAGGGCGCATGATCATCAAGGCATTTGCCAAAAGCGATACAGCGATTTACAGGAAAACTGTTTCAAAATATGGTACAAGTCAGAAAGGTTTAACCGACTTTTTTCTGCAGGACGTTGACACATCCCGTTTCCGCGGGGATAGGCAGAAGACGCTGTGTATGATACAGTGGTTTCTTAAAGGGTTTAATGAAGATTTTTTAGACCGGATTTCGATGGGGGAAGATGATAATCTGGATAAGCTTAAATGGGAATATACTGCCAGCCTGTCTGAATATATGGAGTTGTTAAAGACAGGGATTTTAAAATAATATGCGAAAGCGAGGAACGTCATGTTTTATCATGCAAAAGACGGGAGCGTCCGTGCGGGAAATTCAGAGATGGATTACATTACCTTTGGAAATGGAAATAAGCATCTTGTCATGCTGCCCGGGCTTGGGGACGGGCTGACAACGGTAAAGGGAAAAGCCCTTATCTTAGCCATGACCTACCGCATGTACGCCAAAGAATATACCGTATCCATTTTCAGCCGGAAGGCTGACCTGCCGGATTCATATTCCACGAGAGAAATGGCGCGGGATCAGGCGATGGCAATGGCTGCGCTGGGTATAGAACAGGCAGACGTCATTGGTATCTCCCAGGGCGGCATGATTGCCCAATATCTTGCCATCGACTACCCGGCGCTGGTGGGCAGGCTCATCCTTGCCGTGACTGCCTCAAGACCAAATGAAACCTTACAGGATGCGGTCGGCAATTGGATCCGGATGGCAGAGCAGGGTAACTATAAAGCGCTCATGATTGATACCGCAGAAAAAACCTATTCCGACCGCTTTCTGCAGAAGTACCGCTTTCTTTATCCTTTGCTTGGATGCGCAGGCAGACCCAAGAGCTTTCGCCGCTTCCTTATACAGGCTGCCTCCTGCATATGTCACGATGCATACCCCGAATTACACAAGATTCTGTGTCCCACCCTCGTTATCGGGGGCGGCATGGACAAGATTGCAGGTCCCGCCGCCGCGTCCGAATCAGCCGAAAAGATACAGGGCAGCGAACTGTTTATTTATAAAGATTTGGGGCATGGGACATATGAGGAGGCAAAGGATTTTAACCGCCGGTGCCTGGATTTTCTGACTGCTATTTCTTCCTGACCGGAATCCAGATCTCTGTATAGTAGTTTTCGTCCCCGGTTCCCTTGGGATATTTGTCTGGTGCGTCATACATCTCCACGCAATATCCGGCTGCAAACTCATAATCCTGCAGCGCCGGAAGCCATTCCGAGAAAATTTCTTTCCCCGCCAGCGCAAGCCTGCGGTTTCTTATATATTCCGTGATTGAATATCCGCATAGGATGCTGAACCCTTTGTTAAAATAAAAAGGGGAAATATTCACATGCTCCGCCGCATCGCACATGGTAATATCCTCTGTTATATGGCTTTCAATGTAATTGACCGCTTCCTGTATCGCCTTTGTCCATTCCATGGTTACATACCTCTCTGCTGTGACTACAGTATACTGCCCGGCATTTTTCCTGTCCCGACATTCTCGGCTCTGTTTTGTCTGGTGCTCTGAATATTGCTTTTTTAGGCAGATTGCTTGCCTCCCACTTGCTTCCATGATAGTATATCCATGTATTCCATGCAACAAAACAAAAATCATAACTGCAAAAAGCAGATTATTTTAAGGAAAAATAAAACAAATTATGCTGAAAAACCAAGGAGAAATTAGAAAAACATCTATAACGCCTGAGGAAGTCCTCTCATATTGCCTGTCTGAGTTCGAGGACGTCGTACTGGTAGAAAGCTGGGGAGAAAAGGGCATTTTCTATAACCCTGGCAATGTATTAAAACGAGGTGTCTATGTTTTAACCGTGAAAGAAAAAGACGGTGAAAATGATAGCGCCTCTATGCTTGACCGTGATAACATTTACCGCATCAATGTGGGTCTAAAAAAGCAATCCTTCATTAATCGTTTCGGCGCTATCCCAGCACGCCCTAAAGCCGGACAGATTGTAAAAATGGATTTCGATTTCACCGAGTTGGATACGATTCTTCCCCATCCTGTTTATGCGTGGATGGGATGGGTATGTGTTTTGAATCCCTCGGCACAAACCTTTGAAGCGTTCAAAGCATTGATGCAAGAATCTTATACATTTGCACGGGAGAAGTTCAATAAGCGGAAAATACTTTAAAGTCATTCCATCCAGTGGCATCAGGTAAAGTATTCAGTTCATTGATGGCTACCCTTGCTATACACAGTGCATCGTAACTGTCATTTTTCTTGTACTGCCAAAATATTATCACTTTCTTTAATTATATCAACATTTCCAGTCGGTCTTGTTATATTCAAGATATCATTTATTTTCCATAGCTCTTTCCCTTGCTTATCGAAACACAAAACATATATTTGACCCTTTCCCCACCAAACCTACCTCAATGATATCAGCAATCCAACAACATAATTTAAGTTCAGATTATTAAGGAAAACACCGCCCCCACATTATTGCTTTTTCCCTCAATCAGTGTTATTATTTTAACGAAGTAATTCTCCAAATAACAAAATTAAACAAATCATACGAGGTGAAAAGAAATGAGTAAAACATTTGCTGATTTAATTGCCAAAGTCAATGAGTGCGGCATGAAAAAAGTTGCCGTTGCCGTTGCCCAGGACTCTGCTGTGCTTGAGGCTGTCAAGGCTGCCAAGGAAAGGAAGATTGCCGAAGCGATCTTAGTCGGCGACGAACAGAAGATCAAGGATATCGCCGCATCCCTTAGCATGGATTTAAGCGGTTTTGAAATCATCAACGTGGAGGATACCACAGAAGCGGCACTCACTGCAGTGAAACTGGTTCATGAAGGAAAAGCCGATATGTACATGAAAGGGCTGATCGACACCAAAGGCTTCTTAAAGAGTGTACTTGATAAGGAAGTAGGACTTCGCACCGGCAAGCCCTTATCCCACGTATGTGTATTTGAAATCCAAGGCATCGACCATCTTCTCTTCCTGACCGATGTGGCATTCATCCCTTATCCCACATTAGAAGACAAGGTCAATATCATCCACAATACCCTTGAGATCACCAGTGCCTGCGGCATCGAGAATCCCAAGGTAGCCCCTCTTGCTGCCGTTGAAGTGGTCAATCCTAAGATGCCTGCAACCGTAGAAGCAGGAGAACTGACACAGATGAATAAGGAAGGCAAGATTACCGGCTGTATCGTGGACGGACCTTTATCCTTAGACCTTGCCATCGATGCGGAAGCTGCAAAACACAAAGGCGCTACCGACAGAGCGATCCAGGGGGATGCAGATATTCTTCTCTTCCCTGACATTCATGCCGGAAACCTTGTGTATAAATGTCTGGTACATACCGCCAAAGTTGTAAACGGAAACATCTTAACAGGAACCAAGGCGCCCGTTATCTTAACTTCCCGTTCCGACGACTTTGAGACCAAGGTAAATTCCATTGCATTAGGCGCTGTTGTGGCTCATGCAATGCAAAATAAATAAATTGATCATGGAGGAAAGCAAATGGCTATCAAAAGTTTAATTATCAATCCCGGTTCCACCTCCACCAAAATTGGTGTGTTTGAAGACGAGACCCTCTTATTTGAAGAGACGCTCCGTCACTCTACAGAGGAAATCGCACAGTACGCTTCCATCGTAGACCAGAAGGATTTCCGTAAACAAATTATCCTCGATCTTCTTGCAGAAAAGAATTTTGACATCAAATCCCTGCAGGTAATCGTCGGACGCGGCGGTATGCTAAAGCCCATTCCCGGCGGCACTTACGCAGTAAGCGATGACCTGCTGGAAGATTTAAAGATTGGAAAACAGGGGCAGCACGCCTCCAACTTAGGCGGTATCCTTGCCCGTGAAATTGGCGATTCTATCGGTGTTCCTTCTTATATCGTAGACCCTGTAGTAGTCGATGAGCTGATGCCCATCTCCAGATACTCCGGCGTTCCCGAACTGCCCCGCACCAGCGTCTTCCATGCGCTGAACCAGAAGGCAGTTGCAAAGCGTTACGCGAAAGAGCAGGGCAAGCCCTACGACTCCTATAATCTGATTGTGGTCCATATGGGCGGCGGCGTTTCCGTAGGCGCACATGAAAAGGGACGTGTGGTGGATGTATTTAACGCTTTAGACGGTGACGGCGCTTTCTCCCCCGAAAGAGCCGGCGCAGTTCCCTCCGGCGCACTGATCAAAATGTGCTTTTCCGGTAAATACAGTGAAAAAGAAGTATACAAAAAGATTGTTGGCAACGGCGGCTTCAACGCTTATGTGGGCACTAACGATATGCGCGATGTGGAAAAGATGGTAAATGACGGCGATGAAAATGCCGCCCAAATCCGCGAAGCATTCATCATGCAGGTTGCCAAAGATATCGGCTCCATGGCGTGTGTGCTGAAGGGAAACGTAGACCAGATCATCGTTACCGGCGGCATTGCTTACGATAAGGTTGTTGTAAGCGGACTCAAGGAGAGAGCAGGCTTTATCGCTCCCATCACCGTATATCCTGGCGAAGATGAACTTCTTGCTTTGGCGCAGGGCGCATTACGGGTTATGAACGGCGAAGAAAAGGCTATGGTATATTAATCATAATATGATAAAAGACCTTTAAAGATAACGAGGCGGTTTCCTTTACGGAACCGCCCCCTTTTTCATCCTCTTTTCTCTTCGGCAGAATCACTGCCCGACTCTATATGCTTTTTCTCTTCCCGATTTTCTTTGTTATTCCGCAGGTACCTCCTCACGATACATAAGAGCGCTACACTGATTACGGATACAAAATCTTGATAAGGTGTGGTATCCCCTACAATCATATGTCTTGCAACAAGGAAAATCAGAACATCAATCACATTCTCTGAATTTGGTCTGCACAGCATGACCAGAAATTCAATACCAATCACAATCATGAAAATCTGATCCATATACTGCTTGATTGCAGAAGTATCCGTCATAAGCATCTGAAAGATCTCTACGTTCCGAATCAAGCTGAAAATAGAAAACACAAGTCCGATCAACATCAATACCGCAGTTACCATTTCCAGCGCATTACATAAAATCTGGATATATTTTTTTACTTTTCCCAGCTTACTCAATGAATCCCACATCGTATCACCTCATTTATCATATTTTCCCCATCTATCTGTCATGTGCTGACCTTGCAAACAAAAGGAACATAGGGAAAATCTCCAATCTTCCTGTCAGCATGGCAATGGAAAGCACCACCTGTGCCCAATCTGAATAGATGCTGAAATTCGCCATGGGACCCACCAAATGAAGCCCCGGTCCGATATTATTAAAACAGGATATTACTGCCGTAAAATTCGTGGTAAAATCAAAACCGTCCAACGAAACAATCAAAGTAAAGACACACAGCAAAATCATATAGGAAGCCGCATAAATCCTGGTGGAACTGAGCGTTTTCTTATCTACTGGCTTACCGTTTAATCTTACCGTTACAATCTCTTTGGGATTGATGATCTGTCTGATTTCAGCAATAGAAGATTTTACTAAGATCAACACTCTGGATACTTTCATCCCACCCCCGGTGGAACCTGCACATGCCCCTATAATCATCAAGAGCACCAATAGATGCTTGGAAAACTCCGGCCACATCTCAAAATCCACCGTAGCAAACCCCGTCGTGGTGATAATACTTGCCACTTGGAAAAATGCCTGCCGCAGACCATGCAAAAACCCGCCCGCATAATGGATGATGTTGCATGCAATAGCAACCGTGGATGCCGCCACAACCATGAAAAAAACCTTTACCTCCTCCATGGTGAACGCTTCCTTGAACTTGCGGAGCATAATCAGGTGATACACGCTGAAGTTCACACCAAACAGAATCATAAAAATCCCCAGCGTAATTTCTATTGCCAGGCTGTTATAGCCCGCTATACCTGCTGATGAAACGGCAAATCCGCCGGTACCGGCAGTACCGAAGGCAATACAGAAACTGTCAAAAGTCTTCATCCCGAAGATATGAAGAAGTACCACCAGAATCAATGTCATGAACGCATAAATTCCATACAGAATCATGGAGGTCGTCCGCATCCTAGGCACCAGCTTGCCCGCCGTAGGACCCGGGACCTCTGCGCGCACCAGATGCATGGAATTATCATTTTCCATAGGCATGACCATCATTACAAATACCAGAACGCCCATTCCGCCGATCCAGTGGGTAAAGCTTCGCCAGAACAGCACGCCATGACCTAAATTTTCCGGAGCTGAAAGAATCGATGCTCCTGTAGTAGTAAATCCAGATACGATTTCAAACAATGCATTCCAATAGCTGTCAAATCCGTCACTTAAGTATAGCGGCGCCGCTCCAATCAAGGAAATCACAATCCAGGCTGCCGCAACGATAAAATACCCATCCCTGCTGCTCATTCTTTTTTCCGATTGCCTGACGCGTGTAAAAAATGCACCTACGATTGCCGCCGGTATCATGGTAAAAATAAATCCCAGGGCGTCTCCGTCCTGATAAGCCAATGATATCAGTAATGCCGGTATCATCAATATGACTTCCGTCAAAATAATTTTTCCTATAATACTGATAATAATCCTTTTATTCATGACATCCTAATGCCTTGTGCCTTCCTTCTTACTTCTATCCGCCTGACCTTCGTTCGGTCTATTACGATTATTCTGCAAAAATATCTTCCAGGCGCACGATCTGCCAGTTGATAGTTGCCACCAGCGCCGTGTCTCCCGGCATAAGCATATCATCGCCCCTTGGAATGATTGTTTTACCGTCTCTTATGATGCATCCTAATAAGATATTTCTTTTTAGCCTTAAATCCTTTAACGGGATATTCAGATTTTTATCTTTTTGGTCTATCTTAAACTCAATAAATTCAATCTTTCCGTCCATCAAGCGATAGAGAGATTCTACCGCGTCATTATCCTCTGCATTTAATAATGAACGACTGTACCCTAAGATCCTGTCCGCCGCAACATCCTCCCTGGAAATCGTACAGATCCTGCTCCCTGCTTTCATCACCTTAAGCCTTGACTTAGCATTGATACGGGATACCACCTTGTTAATCCCCTGAGATTCTGCATACATGGCAGCAATCAGATTATACTCATCGTTTTCCGTCATGGCAATAAATGCGTCTGTATTGGCAATATCGCTTTTCGACATAGAGTCAAAATAAGCAAGCGCATCATCGCACATCACCGCCGCACCTGAAATCGCCGCTGAAATCTCCTTGGCAAGTTCCCTGCGTTTCTCGATCAGCGTAACTTTTGCCCCCTGCCTGTGAAGAACTTCCGCAAGATAATAGGAAATCCTTCCTCCCCCTGCGATCATGACAGACTGCAGCGGCTTCACCGGAAGTTTCAATTTTTTGAAAGACTTTCTAAACTCTTCTGCGGCTCCCGTCAAGTATAATACGTCACCTGACTGTATCACCGTATTCCCTTTCGGTACAAATGCCTTCTCTTCTCTGACCACCGCACAGATCAGCAGATTGATTCCCATATTTTTGTTGATTTCAATCAAAGACTTTGCATTTAAGGGAGACTCATCTCCCACCGTCATCTCCACAAGTTCTGCCCTGCCTCTTGCGAACACCTCAACCCTGGTCGCCAGCGGAAAACGGAGCAGGCGATAGATTTCCATTGCTGTCGCCATCTCCGGATTGATGATCATAGACAGCCCCAGCTTGTCCTTATAGAAACGGTTCTGCTTTGCATAATCTACATCCCTGATTCGTGCAATTGTGTGTTTTGCTCCCAACATATGAGCAGTCAGACAACTTAAGATATTGAGCTCATCTGAATCCGTCACGGAAATAAAAATGTCTGCTTCATTTGCCCCTACATCCTTTAAAACAGCATAAGAAGCGCCGTTTCCCTGAAAGCCAATGACATCGACCGTATTGCTCATGCTGTCTATTACACTTTCTTCCCTGTCGATGATCGTAATCCTGTATCCGTCACGCGCCAGATGCACGGCGAGGGACTTGCCGATTTCTCCGCCGCCTACGATAAATATTTGCATTTGATTGCGGTATTTCATTTTAACTTCTTTTCTCCATTCCGTTTTGACCATTTCTAATGCTAAAGCACTTACATTGTACTCATTTTTTTGCCAGAATACAACTAATATTTAAAATTAAAAAATGGCTTTCAGCAAATACCGCCTTTGAAAGCCATTTTTTATATTTTTTTTCAATCCTGTTTTTGTTTTGCTATTTAACACATAGCATTTTCTTTCTCTGTGCAAATCTGCGCACCTCTTCCGTCAGCAGAATCGTTCCATTGGCAATGGCGTCCGGGCAGGCGCCGCTGATGTGAGGCGTTACCAGCAGATTATCCAATTCGCCTGTGACAAAGGGATGCCCTTTATAAAGAGGTTCATAGGCAAAGACATCCAGTGCAGCGCCCCCGATTTGATGATTCCTTAACGCTTCAATCAGATCTTCCTCCACGATAACTGCACCTCTTGAATTGTTTATCAGGTACGCACCTTTCTTCATACGGGAAAAAGCTTCCTTATTAAAAAGTCCCTTTGTCTCCTCTGTCACTTTCATATGACAGGAGATAAAATCCGCTCTTTCCAAAAGGGTCTCAAAATCCACCAGTTCTATTCCCGGCGCATCTACTTCCACTTTTGACATATAGGGATCGTAAATCATTAAGTTAGCGCCAAAGCCTTTTAAAATAGCAGCCACCCGGCGTCCAATGCTTCCATATCCCACGATTCCTGCCGTCTTTCCGTGAATCTGGGGTCCCTGAAATTGTACATAGGGATGGCATTCTTTTACCTTTCCCCATGTTACATCCGTCTTCATCTCCGACGGCGCTTCATCCAGAACAGCCTTACCGCTTAAAATGGCATGATTTGCCTCCGACACATGACGAATCAGATTCAGAAGGAGCGCCACGGCAAATTCCGCTGTGGCATCCGAATTTCTTCCCGGCGTGTAACTCACCATAATGCCTCTTTCCTTTGCCGCCTGCTGATCCACATTGACTGGATTGGCGCGGGCACATACAATCAGCTTCAAGTCCGGACAGCTGTCTATCACCTCCCGCGTCACTTTATCATAACTTGTAATCAGTACCTCTTTTCCCTGAAGCTTCTGTATAAGTTCATCGGAAGTCAAGATCTTTCCGCTGACCTTCCACCCGGCAAACTCCAGATTGCAAAACTCATAGAGCTCTTTTAGCAGTGCATCTTCTGCCTCCGCTGTAAACAATACGTTCAATTTTTCCATTGCTTTGCCCTCCATGCCCAAAATGGCTCTACCGCCTTTTGTGTCAATTTATACATCCGGAACAATTCTGTATACTGCGTGTGCTTTTTCATATCTGGCAAGTAAGTCTTTTTGATTGTCAGAAAATGCTCCCGCACCTTTTTTGTACTGCTGATACACCCCGACATGATGGCGGCGGATAACGCCGCACCTTTCGCCGTCAGCTCTGAAGATTCTGTAATCAACACATCGACTCCCAGTACATCGCTGATCATCTGCGCCCAGACTGCATTTTTAGAGCCTCCTCCCGAAAGGTATACCGTCTTTAAAGGACCGCTTTTGCTAAGGCAGTCCCGGATTGCCATCGACACCCCTTCCAGCACCGCGTAAATCATATCCATCTTGCTCGTGTTCTGACGGATTCCCAAAAACTGTGCTGTGGCATCGGGTCTGAAAAAGGGCGCACGCTCTCCTGCCAGGCTTATATGTGGGTGATAAAGAAGACCACCCTCCCCGGGCATTCTTCCTGCAAGTTCTTTTTCTATCCTTGCGAACATTGTCTCTGGCTCTTCTCCTTCAAATAGCGTTTTCACTGCCCAGTCCAGATTGGGAGCTGCCGCCATACAACCAATTCCCCTGCCAAGGCAGACCCCGTCTATAGTATATCCCCATCCGCCCAGCTGCTCATCCGGCTCATAAGCCTCCATGATACTGGTAGTCATACCCGTTGTTCCAAGGATAATACACGTATCCCCCGGACGCACAGCGCCCAGACCAGCACAGGCAGATAGTACATCCAACATGCCGCCCGAAACCGGCAGTCCCTCCGGCAGTCCTGTCAGGCTGCCTGTCTGCGCTGTCACTGCTCCTGCACGGTCACAGGAGGCGATCAGCGGAGGCAGCTTTTTCTCCATATCCGGAATTTCTAACGCCTTGAATACATCATACGCATATTCTTTCGTCCGGATATTCACACAGCTTGCCGATGCGTCACTGAGCTCCCAGAAGATTTCTCCGGTAATCCGATAACGTATATAATCCTTACAAGTGAGAAAATATGCTGTCTTTTGGAACAGCTCCGGTTCATTCTCCCAAAACCACTTGATCAGCGTCAAAGTAGAACCATTCTTAAAATAAGTTCCCAGAGTCTGCCGCATCCAAGGGTAATCTTCTCTTTCCTTCAGCGAAGCCGTCAACTCAAATGCTCTGGCATCATTCCACAAGATGGCATTTCGCACCGGCTTTCCCTGTGCGTCCAGCGCCCAAAGCCCTTCCCCCTGACCGGAAACCCCAAGCCCAACGAGAATCGCCCTTTTGTCTTCCAGGGCGCCTACTGCCTCCTTCAGGGCAGCAGCCACATTCCGCCACAATTCCTCCATATCCTGTTCCATATGGTTTCCTTTAGATATCACTGTATTTTCCCTTGCCGCGGACAAAATTTCATTGCCGAACGTGTCAAACACAACTGCCTTTACATTGGTGGTTCCGCAGTCGATTCCTATCATATACTGGCTTTCCATTTTTTCCTCCCTTCCGAAGCGTTTTACGCGAAGGAGGCGAGCGAAATGTCAGATTTCGCTCTGCCATCATAGAATTTGTGACGCTTCAGCACAAATTTTTGGTAGAATAAATTGCTATCAAGCAATTTATTCTGCCTGCCTCCCTTCCGAAGCGTTTTACGGTGACATTCCGCTTAATGATTACAGAATTTCCTTAAGCAAATCTATAATCTGCTCTTTGGAGGGCATAATCGGATTTCTTCCAATGTTTCCGTCCCTCATTGCTTTTTCCGCAATATCCTTAAGTTCTTCTTCCTTTGCGCCAAACGCGGAAAGTCTTTTTGCCGTTCCCACTTCCTCTGACAGCCGGATTACTTCCTCCAGAAAGACATCCGCGGAAGCTGTATCTTCCATTTCTCTGCAGCGTTCTCCAAACAGCATGCGCCCCAAATCCGCGTAAAGCATCTCCGACACCTTCCTGTTGATGCGGATCACACCGGGAAGCACCATTGCCGTGCATAATCCGTGCGGCATGCCATAAGTAGCCCCTAGGGCGTGAGCGATGGCATGTGCCAGTCCCACACCACTGTTGCAAAATGCCATTCCTGCCAGAGACTGTGCATAAATCATCTGCCGGCGCAGCCCCAGATTTTCCGGCTCCTTTATGACCTCCCGTAGATTGCCGAACACCAGCCGGACTGCCGATGCTGCCAATTCTCTGGTTAGTCCATAGCTGTTATTGCATACATAACTCTCCACCGCATGGGTCAAGGCATCCATCCCTGTTGCCGCCGTCACATGGGAAGGCAGGCTCACCATCAGCTCTGGATCGTTTATGGAGGCAAAAGGCAGCGCATGAATATCCTTACAAATAATCTTCTCATGCTTTTCTTCATCCGTAATCAGATAGGCACGGGAAATCTCACTTGCCGTCCCAGCCGTCGTGTTGACCGTAAGTAACGGCACCCCCTGCTTTTCGGACCGGTTCAGCCCTTCATAGTCTTCCACCTTTCCCCCGTTTGCTGCCAGAATACTGACTGCCTTGGCACAGTCATTGGGAGAGCCGCCTCCCAGTCCTATGATTACATCGCATTGATGTTCCTTAAGCATATCCACCGCTTCATAGACATTTCTCTTCGTAGGGTTCGGCTGCACACCGTCATACCGTTTCCAAAAAATATCCTGTCCATCCAGAACCGCTTCTATCCGGGATGAGATTCCGCACTTTACCAGATTTTCGTCTGTGATTAAAAGCACTCTGCTCCCCTTGCATTGACTGACCAGACTGTCAAGCTGCTGTATACTTTCCTCCCCGAACAAGTTGACTGCAGGCATTACAAATTCTTTCATCTTTTCCTCCATTATCGTTTACAGCATATGGTATTTTTCTCTCAGTTTGTGCTCAATCTCTGCGCTGAGCACCTGTGGCGTCCCCACCTGCCGTGCCATATGATAAATCTTGGCAGCATCCTCCACGTACACCGCCCGGATATACGCCTGCGCCAGATTTGCTCCAAATGCCACCACACCGTGATTGGCAAGAAGACATGCATTCCTGCGCGGCTCTTTCATAACCTCCACTGCATTTTCCCCCACTTCGGGCGTTCCCGGCATGCCAAACTCGGCGAGGGGAATATCGCCTCCTAAGAAAGGCAGCATTTCTACCAGCACAAGGGGAATCCTTTCATGGTTTACCGCAAAGCTGGCGGCATAAGGCGAATGGGTGTGAATCACCGCCGCTGCCTCCTGTATATTTCCATAAATGCCTGCATGCAGCCTCCATTCGGAGGAGGGTTTTAAATCCCCCTCCAGAATGGTTCCGTCCAGACGCATCAAAACCACGTCCTCCGGTTTCATCACAAGGTACGAGGTGTTGGTGGGGGTAATTCCCATCACCTGCGTTTTGGTATCATACATGCTCACATTTCCGCTGGTTCCTGCAACCAGCCCTTCCTGATACGCCTTAAGCGCCATCTCTTGAATCTGTTTTTTCATATCAATATAATCCATATTCTCCTCCTTGCTGTTCCCCTAATATCCAATTGCAAATGCGATCGCAATAAAGATCCAGCTCACAACGTATAACGCTGCCACCAGTTTTAGTCCAAAAGACATCCATTTTCCAAGAGGCACCTTTGCCAGTCCCAATACCGCCATAAAAGCGCCGATCGTCGGGAAGATAAAGTTGGGCACGGTAGCGCCGATCTGGAATGCCAATACCGTCGTCTGGGGGCTGATCCCAATCAATTCTCCCAAGGGACCGATAATCGGCATAGTCGCATATGCCAGTCCGCTTCCCGAAGGAATAAAGAAATGAATGATTCCCACTATAATGGAAATAAAGATTGCTCCCACCAAAGGGTTAAATGCCTGCAGCGGTGAAGATAAAGCATTGATGATGGTGTCGAGAATATGTCCTTCTTCCAGCACCACCTGAATCCCGCGGGCAATTCCCACAATCAGCGCCACGCTTGCCGCCGAAGCCGCTCCCTGAATGAACAAATCAATGATCTTATTGATCTTGTAACCATATACCAGACCTGCAGCGATGCCCCCTACCAGAAATACAGCCGTCATTTCCGTCAGATACCATCCAAATTTTGAAGCGCCCACGATAATCGTCGCCATAAGGAGAATCAGTACGGCGAGAACCAGTTTATGCTTCCCTGTCACCTCATAGCCTTCCTCTTTTTCCTCAATCTGTAAAGAAGAAGTATCAATCCCTTTCACCAGACTCTTTTCTGGATTTTTAGTAATCTTTCTTGCATATAAACAAGTGATGATACAGACGGTAATGGTTGCCGCCAGCCACAAGAGCCACCGAAACCCCTGCCCTGAAAAGGTCTCCATCCCCATAATCGCATGTGCCGATCCGAGAACCGCTGCATTGATGGGACCAAAGGCAAATCCTGTAAATCCGCCGCCTGCCACCATGCCTAATCCAACAATCGTATCGTACCCCAAAGATAAGGCGATAGAAATCCCCAATACCGCAAACGGAAGCTGGATTTCCGGTCCCACGATGACACCCAGCAATGAGAATAAAAACGTCACCGTACAAATCACCACATTCCCCGGAATCTTTGAAGTCTTAACCTTTTTCATGATCACACCAATACCGTTATCCAAGGCACCTGTGCTGCGAATCACATGAAATGCCGCTGTGGAGATCATAATCATGAAAATAATCGTACACGCCCCGTCCATTCCTTTCGGAATCGCCTTTAAAACACCAAAAACCCCTACCCCGGTCTGATCCACCTGTGTGTAGGTACCGGGAACAACATACTCCCTCGTCGCGCCCTCCGGTATCGTCCTCTCAAAAGAACCTGCCGGCAATACCCATGTAAGCACTGCGGAAATTACGATCAGCATAAACAGGATCACATAGGAATGGGGCATCCTTTCATACCATTTCTTTTTCTGTACTACTGCCTCTTCTTTCATCATACACCTTCTCCTTTCTTCACTATCACCCGATTTCCAAAGACATCTATCTGCCGGCGCAGGGCAGATTTTGTCTTTTTAAACATTTCTTTTTCTGAAATGTTTGATTTATATTAAATGTATCATTTGTTTTCCGTTATGTCAATTAATTTTTGTGTTTTTCAACATAATGTTTTCCGTTTTCAGAAACTACGACTTATTTTATGACCGTTTTCAAATGGATACATAGATTTTATCTGTTCATTTTTGGGAAAATATGCTACAATTGCATTAACAGAAATGTGTATTCTCAATTATCCATTCAATCATCAGGAGGTTTGTCTCTATGACATCTGATATCAGAAAATCAAACATAAAACAAATGCTGCTTCAAAAAAGTTTTGTCTCTGTTTCGGAGATGGCTGAACTATTTACCGTCACAGAAGAAACCATCCGCCGGGATCTGCGGATGCTTGAAAAGGAGGGTATCATCTCACGTACCCACGGCGGCGCCGTACTGAAGGATAAGGTTTCCACTTCATTTGAAAGGCAGGAAATCCGGGGCATTCTGCAAGCCAGCAAATCCGCTATGGCAGACACCGCCAAGCATTTTGTCCAGAACGGTTTCTGCATCTTCATGGATTCCTCCACCACCGTGCAGAATCTCTTTCCCCAGATTCAGGATCTGCAGCTTACCATCGTAACAGATTCCATCGATATCATCATTGCCTGCAGCAACCTCCCCAATATCAAACTTTACGCCTTGGGGGGAATCTATAATCCCCGCACCAGATGCTTTTCAAGCAGCCTGGGCAGGGATTTACTTGTCAATCTCTATTTTGATATCGCATTCATCTCCTGCCGGACCATCAGCTCATCCGAGGGGCTGTGTGATTCAAGCATAGAGGAAGCATCCACCAAACGCCTTGCAGGACAGCATGCCAGCAAGACCATCGCCATGGTGGACCACACCAAATTCGACCGGGTATCCTTTGCAAAAATCTGCGGACTCGAAGACATCGACGTCCTCATCAGCGACAAGCCTATCGACTCCTCATGGGAACAAGTGCTGCGCGAGAAGCAGGTGGAAGTGCTTATTTCGCGCCCGCAGGGCAGTTCCGCCACAGTGTGAGCAGGTCAAGGGGTGCCGATCGCATCCGGGCATGACAGCACGGCAGTGACTCGGGGGAGG
>ERZ808054.739-NODE-739-length-25269-cov-4.451651_pt1 | contig 25269 bp, 20 predicted proteins | sample MGYA00380201_ERZ808054 | MGnify/ENA primary metagenome ERZ808054 (study PRJEB31490, sample SAMN06133419) | mouse gut metagenome | isolation source: Z5_2 | host: mice | place: China: Chengdu | collected 2015-05 ...
TCGGGAGCGCTACATACTGTTTGACGAGGCGCGGGCGTTTGACCGCATTTTGGAAGACGGACTGTTTCCGGTGTTTGCAAACGCATTTCTAGTGATTGCGCGTCAGGCGGGTCAATAAGTGGAAGTTTGAAAGAATGCGGCCCGCGCGGGGGATTTTGATTGTCGTGTGTAAGGCTGGATCATAAGGGAAATCGTATGGAGAAAATTATATTTACAAAATATTCAAATTTTTTGTAAATATTGTTCACTATGTATGAAAACTGTGGTATAATAAGAATTAAACTACTGAGAAGGGGTGATGACATGAGGAAAAAAGAAATGATAGCGATGCTGTTGGCTGGAGGCCAAGGAAGCAGACTGGGGGTTCTTACAGCAAAAGTGGCCAAGCCAGCCGTTGCATTTGGAGGCAAATACAGGATCATAGACTTCCCACTCAGCAACTGCATTAACTCAGGAATTGATACTGTCGGGGTGCTGACGCAATATCAGCCGTTAAGATTGAATACACACATCGGGATTGGAATCCCGTGGGATTTGGATCGCAATTTCGGGGGAGTTACGATTCTCCCGCCTTATGAGAAAAGCAGCAGCAGCGAGTGGTATACAGGCACAGCTAACGCCATATACCAGAATCTTGATTATATGGAGACGTTTAACCCGGACTACGTGCTGATATTGTCTGGGGATCATATCTATAAGATGGATTATGAGGTGATGCTTGATTTCCACAAGCAGAATGGCGCTGAGGTGACCATCGCGGTTATGCCCGTGCCGATGGAAGAAGCAAAGCGCTTCGGTATCATGATTACCGATGAAAACCGCAGGATCACAGACTTCGAGGAGAAACCGGCGAATCCCCGGAGTAACCTGGCTTCGATGGGTATTTATATCTTTAGCTGGGATGTGTTAAAGGAAGCGCTCTACGCGATGAAGGATCAGAGCGGATGCGATTTCGGCAAGCATATTATCCCATATTGCCATAAGCAGGGAGCGCCGTTATATGCTTATGAATTCAACGGTTACTGGAAGGATGTCGGGACGCTGAGTTCATATTGGGAAGCCAACATGGAGCTGATTAATATCGTTCCGGAGTTTAACCTTTATGAGGAATATTGGAAGATATACACGCGCAGCGTGATTCTGCCTCCGCAGTATATTTCGTCGGAGAGTGTCATAGAAAAGAGTATTATCGGGGAAGGTTCCGAGATATACGGGGAAGTATACAACTCCGTCATCGGATGCGGCGTCACGATAGGAAAAGGGACGGTGGTAAGGGATTCCATTATCATGAACGAGACATGCATCGGAGGGAACTGTGAACTCTACAAGGCAATCGTTGCGGAGAACGTAACGGTTGGGGATAATGTTAAGCTGGGTATCGGCGAGGAAGCACCGAATGAGACTGACCCGCATATTTACAACAACGGGATGGTGACGATTGGTGAGAAAAGTGTGGTTCCAAGCGGCGTAACCATAGGTAAGAATTCTGTGATTTTTGGTGTTACGGCACCGGAAGATTATGAAAACTGCTATCTCCCAAGCGGAAAAACTTTAATAAAGGCAGGTGATGAATCGTGAGAGCAATAGGTATTATATTAGCAGGTGGTAATAATCACAGGATGAAGGAACTTTCCAGAAAGCGTGCCGTTTGTGCAATGCCAATCGCCGGAAGTTATAGAGGTATTGATTTTGCGCTGAGTAATATGTCCAATTCCCATATCCACAGGGTTGCGGTATTTACCCAGTACAATGCAAGAAGTCTGAATGAACATCTCAGTTCATCGAAGTGGTGGGATTTCGGACGGAAGCAGGGTGGCTTATTTGTATTCACTCCTGCAGTTACCGCGGAAAGCAGTTTTTGGTACCGCGGGACGGCAGATGCCATCGCCCAGAACCTCCATTTCCTGAAGAACAGCCATGAACCGTATGTGGTGATTGCTTCCGGAGACTGTGTATACAAAATGGATTACAACAAAATACTGGAATACCATATTGAGCGCAAGGCAGATATTACCGTAGTATGCAGGGACATGCCGGCAGGCACCGATGTGGGCAGGTACGGCGTCATTAAAATGAACGAGGAATGCCGCATCGAGGATTTCGAGGAGAAGCCCATCGTGGCAAAATCCAATACCGTTTCCTGTGGGATTTACGTAGTCAGGAGACGCCAGCTCATCGAGATGATCGAGAAGGGCATGGAGGAAGAACGTTACGACTTTGTAAAGGACATTTTAATCCGTTATAAGAGTTTAAAGAGAATTTATGGTTACAAAATGAAGGAATACTGGAGCAACATTGCTTCGGTGCAGGATTATTACGACACCAACATGGATTTCCTGAAACCGGAAATAAGGGATTACTTCTTTAAACAGTATCCGGATATTTATTCCAAGGTGGATGACCTTCCGCCTGCAAAGTATAATGTGGGATCACATGTGAAGAACAGCCTGATTTCCAGCGGGTGTATTGTGAACGGAACCGTAGAGGATTCTGTGATCTTCAAGAAGACGTACATTGGCAATAACTGCTACATTAAAAATTCCATTATACTGAACGACGTTTACATCGGGGACAATACCCATATTGAAAACTGTATCGTGGAAAGCAGGGATACCATCCGTGCGAATTCATACCATAAAGGGGAAGACGGTATTAAGATTGTAATAGAGCATGGCGACAGATACGTCATGTAGCAAATCAGTTTTTTAGTAACCGGTAAAGATATGTCGAACGTAAAAAAAGTAAAGTAGAAACTATTCATACCATGGATACCCAAGGGGGATACGGCATGCAGATTACAGATGTTAGAGTACGGAAGATTGCAAAGGAAGGGAAGATGAAGGCGATCGTATCTATCACTCTTGATGATGAATTCGTAGTGCATGATATTAAGGTGATTGAAGGCGAGAAAGGTCTTTTCATTGCAATGCCGAGTAAAAGAGCGACAGATGGGGAATATAGGGATATTGCACATCCCATCAATTCGGATACCCGGGAGCGGTTGCAGAATATAATACTTGACAGCTATGGGAAAGCGCTGCTGGAGCCGGATGTGGAGGGATAGGATATAATGCTTTCAAAAAGGGTTTATGAGGGTAAGGAAAGGGCACTGTGATTGGACAGTGCTCTTTTTTATGCACAGCCCCATGCAGAGGAAGTATGCCGTCAAGACGGCGCATGGGGCGCGCGGCGTGCAGGGAAGATGTCTTCCCTGCACGATTTACGGCGTTAAAAAGTGAAATCCCCTTTTGTCAGGCTTTGGTAGTATCTGCCGCGTATGGAAGTGAATTTCAGGACACAGTAGTCGGGATCATCGATGCCTGCCGGGTAGTACATGGTATCCCCCGGCTGCCATATGGATGCCTTGGAATCGTGGTCTTCCAATACTTCCATGGTACCCACTAACATAATACCCGTATACTTAAAACGTCCCCGTTGGTAAAAGTAGACGCTCGCTTTCGGATTTTCCAAATATTGTCCGGTGCGGAGGGAGGATTTGTTGGTAGAGAAATAATAAATGCCGCCCGCTTCAATCCTGCGGGGGGCGAACATTGCCTTAATGTTGGGAAATCCTTCCGCGTCCATGGAGCCGATGAAGGCGGTTTTCTGTTTGCTGATGAAATCTTCGATTGCCTGTAATGTCATGGTTTACCTCACTTTCCGTTCTGTTTGTTTTGGTATATTCCCGTTTTCAGTTCCAGTTCTTTTTGTGTCAGCGTCTGCAGGATTCTTTCCAGGTAACTTTCAAACAGGATGGTTTCTTCCTGGGTAAATCCTTCGTAAAACAGGGCTCCCATTTCTGCGGAGACGTTTTTATATTCTTCCTTCATGGATTTGGCGGTATCCGTAAGGGAAATAATGGTCTGCCTGCGGTTTTTGGGATTACTGGCGCGTGTGACGGTTCCCTTGGCAATCATTCCGTCAATGATAATGGAAACCGTGTTTTTGGCAAGGGAAGTGCGCTTGCTGATTTCGCTGACGCTCAGGTGGTCTTCTTTCCATAAAACAAAGAGGATACTGCCTTGGCCGCTGCCGATGTCCAGTCCGTGCTTTGTTAAAAGACGTTCAAAAATCCTGCTTTGCAGTTGCTTGATTTGTGTGATGTAGAAACCGCCGTTTGTTATCATGGATCCTCCTGTTTTTTACAGTATGAATCTAGTTAGAATAGTTCTAATTAGATTTATTTATACATATTTTAGCATGAAAAGGGTGAGGAGTCAATGGGGGCGGACGCATAAAACAGGAATGGCACGCCCTGCCCGGTTTGTTCCTGCCGCCCCGTGCTTTCCTTCCGCTAGCTGGTCAAACCTGATGGCAAAAATGGGCTATTTCTAATTGTTCCCAAAGGGAGGTTTATGACCATGGCGGCGAAACTCCTCACACGGGATTTCCCGTACCGTGAAATCCCGTGTTCGTCAAACAACGCCGCCTAAAGCGGTCATAAACCGCTCTTTGGGAACAATAAGAAATACCACCATTTTTTGAAACAGGTTTTGACCAGCTGGCGGAAGGAAAGCACGGGGCGGCAGGGACAAACCGGGCAGGGCGTGCCATTCCTGTTTTATGCTGGGTATCAAAAAATGTAATGATAGCATTTCCTTTTGCTCTACCCGGCATGGGAGGGATTTTTGTGGGGCGGCGGCAGCGGGATTGCCTGTCCCGGATTTTCCGTGCTTCGTTTCCGGCGGAGTTTTTCTTAACAGAATGCAGATACCTAAGGGAAATCGGGCAAGGATGCCCGATTTAGCCCGATTCGGCATGGATGCCGATAGGGCGACCGCAGACAGTGATAACCTGCCCCATTCTGTTTAGAAAAACCTGCCGGAAAAAGTGCATGGAAAACCGGGACGGCAATCCCGCTGCCGCCGCCCCGCAAAAATCCTTCCCGTGCGTCCGCCATTCAATACACAGTTTTGGTAAAACTGATACGGAAAAAAATGATTGGACCGCGCGGCAGTCCGTGTTATATTATAGATAGGTTCCGGCAGGGGACAAAAAGGACCGGTGGCATGTTCTCCGGCAATACAGGGAAGATTTTAAGGTCACGGTATGGAATGCCGTGGCTTATTGTGGTATCATTGGAAAATATGGAATGCGGGAGCAGGAATCCGAAAAAAACGGAATCATAACGGAATAATGAAATAATGAAAATAGAAGAAAAAGGAGAACAGATATGTATATCATAGCGGGATTGGGAAATCCGGGGAGGGAATATGTGAATACGCGCCATAATGCGGGATACGATGTCATAGACGCTTTGGCGGATAAGTACAACATAAGCGTATTGGAATTAAAGCATAAAGCGCTGGTCGGTAAAGGGTGCATCGGCGGACGGAAAGTGGTATTGGTGAAACCGGTGACATACATGAATTTAAGCGGGGAGAGCCTGCGGGCGGCGGCGGATTATTATAAAGTGGACGTGGAGCAGGAACTGCTTGTGGTTTCGGACGATATCAGCCTGCCGCCGGGACAGCTTCGCGTAAGGAAGCGGGGCAGTGCCGGCGGGCATAACGGGTTAAAAAATATCATTAAAATGCTTGGCACGGAGAATTTCCAAAGAATCCGTATGGGTGTCGGGGAAAAACCGAAAGGGTATGATTTGGTGGACTGGGTGCTTGGGCATTTTAATAAAGAGGACAGGGCTGCGATGGATGAAGCGGTATCAAGGGCGGTACGGGCAGTTGAAACGATACTGGCGGACGGAGCGGATGCGGCGATGAACGAGTTCAACCGTAAGGTGCAGCCGGAGGAGATGTAACAGGAAAACGGCAACGGAAAGAAAGGTATGGATATCACATGAGGACATTTACGGCCCCCCTGCAGGAATTGGGCGAGTTTGGGGAAATTCAGGGATTTTTGAAAAAAACGGGTACGGCGGTGGCGCTGACCGGATGTGTGGATTCCCAGAAAATGCATATGATTTACGGATTGGGCGATGGTTTGAATTTAAAATACAAAATCATTGTCGCTTCCAGTGACCTCCGGGCAAGGGAAATATACGAAGATTACCAGCTTTATGACAGGAATGTCACCATGTATCCGGCAAAGGATCTGATATTTTACCAGGCGGATATCCATGGAAACCAGTTGGTGAAAGAGCGGGTCCGGGCGCTGCGCAGGGTAATGGAAGGGCGGCCGCTGACGGTGGTGACAACGTTTGCCAGCCTGATGTCGCCGCAGGTTCCTTTAGGGGTATTGGAAAGGAACGTTATATCCATCGGACGGCAGTCTTCCGTCAACGAAGGGGAACTGGCGCGCAGGCTGGTGGAAATGGGGTATGAGAAAAATTATCAGGTGGAGGCGGCGGGGCAGTTCAGTATACGGGGCGGCATCGTGGATATTTTTGACCTGACGGAAGAAAATCCTTACCGTGTGGAACTTTGGGGAGACGAAGTGGAGTCCATCCGCAGTTTCGATATTTTAAGCCAGCGTTCCATCGAGACGTTGCAATCCATCTGTATCTACCCGGCGACGGAAATGATTCTGACGCAGGAAGAACTGAAAAAGGGGTTGGAGCGGATGGAGGAGGAAGCCAGGGCATGCAGCACAAAATTCCGTGAGGCATTCCAAACGGAGGAAGCCCACCGCATTGTCCTGCAGGTGAAAGAGTTAAAGGAACAGGCGGCGGAGCTGCGTACCTCGGCGAATCTGGAAAGCTATATCCGTTATTTTTATCCGGAGACGGTTTCGTTCCTGGAGTTGTTTGACGGGGAAAAATGCGGGATTTTCATTGACGAACCGGCGAGGGTGAAAGAACATGCCGATGCGGTGGAGCTGGAGTTCAGGGAAAGCATGATGCACCGTCTGGAAAAGGGCTATGCGCTGCCCAAACAGGCGGACATTCTGTTCGGGACGGAAGCGGTGGCGGCGAAGATGGCATTTACCCGCGTGGTGATGCTGTCTGCCATCGATATGAAAAATACACTGGTAAAGGCCGGAAAAAAATTTGATATCGGGGCGAAAAGCGTCGCTTCTTATAATAACAGTTTTGAGGCGCTCGTGAAGGATTTGAAGCGGTACCGGAAGAACGGGTTCCGCGTCCTTCTTCTGTCCGGTTCCCGCACGAGGGCGAAGCGGATTGCGGAGGACTTACGGGGGGAGGAACTGACTGCCTTTTACGGCGAGGACCCTTTCCGGGAGATACAGCCGGGGGAAATCATGACTTTTTACGGGCATGTCCTGAAGGGGTTTGAATATCCGCTGGTGAAATTCGTGGTCATATCGGAGAGCGATATTTTCGGTGCGGAAAAAAAGAAAAAGCGGAAGAAGAAAAAATATGAAGGGCAGAAAATCAACGACTTTGCGGATTTAAAAGTCGGGGATTATGTAGTGCATGAAAGCCACGGACTGGGCATATACCGGGGTATCGAAAAAGTGGAAGTGGAGAAAGTCATCAAGGACTATATCAAAATCGAGTACCGGGACGGGGGAAACCTGTATATCCTTGCCACGGGGCTTGACGTCATCCAGAAATACGCTTCCGCCGATGCCCATAAGCCGAAACTGAACAAGCTGGGGACGCAGGAATGGAGCCGCACCAAGAGCAAGGTAAAGGGGGCGGTCAATGAGGTGGCAAAGGACCTGGTGGAGCTGTATGCCGCCAGGCAGCAGCAGGAAGGTTATGTGTACGGAAAGGATACCGTATGGCAGCAGGAATTTGAGGAAATGTTCCCTTATGAGGAAACGGAAGACCAGTTGGCTGCAATTGCGGATACCAAGGCGGACATGGAGAGCCGGAAAATCATGGACCGGCTGGTTTGCGGAGATGTGGGTTACGGTAAGACGGAAATCGCCATCCGTGCGGCGTTTAAGGCGGTGCAGGAAAATAAACAGGTGGTTTACCTGGTGCCTACCACGATTTTAGCGCAGCAGCACTATAATACGTTTGTGCAGAGGATGAAGGATTTTCCGGTGCGGGTGGACCTGATGTCCCGGTTCCGTACCCAGACGGAGATGAAAAAAACGGTGGAGGACCTGCGCAAAGGGCTGGTGGATATCGTCATCGGTACCCACAGGGTTTTATCCAAGGACGTGGTATTCAAGGATTTGGGGCTGCTGATTATTGACGAAGAACAGCGGTTTGGCGTAGCGCATAAGGAAAAAATAAAGAAAATGAAGGAAACGGTGGACGTACTGACCCTGACTGCGACCCCGATTCCCCGTACCCTGCACATGAGCCTGATTGGCATCCGTGATATGAGCGTATTGGAAGAAGCCCCTGAAGACAGGCTTCCCATCCAGACTTATGTGCTGGAATACAACGAGGAAATGGTGCGGGAGGCCATTGTCCGGGAGCTGTCAAGGGGCGGGCAGGTATATTATGTCTATAACCGGGTCAACAACATCGCGGACGTGTCGGGACGGATTGCCGCACTGGTACCGGAAGCAACGGTGGCTTTTGCCCATGGGCAGATGAAGGAACATGAACTGGAAAAAATCATGTATGAATTTATCGATGGGGAAATCGATGTGCTGGTGTCCACCACCATCATAGAGACGGGGCTGGATATTTCCAACGTTAATACCATGATCATCCATGATGCCGACAATATGGGGCTTTCCCAGCTTTACCAGCTAAGGGGGCGGGTGGGGCGTTCCAACCGTACTGCTTATGCCTTTCTGATGTACCGGAGGGATAAGCTGTTAAAGGAAGTTGCGGAGAAACGGCTGGCGGCAATCCGGGAATTTACCGATTTGGGAAGCGGTTTTAAGATTGCCATGCGGGATTTGGAAATCCGCGGCGCGGGTAATCTGCTGGGCGCCAGGCAGCACGGGCATATGCAGGCGGTAGGTTATGACCTGTACTGCAAAATGTTAAACGAGGCGGTGAAAACATTAAAAGGAATCGGAACCGTGGAGGATTTCGGCACCACGGTGGATTTGGATGTGGATGCCTTTATCCCGCCGTCTTATATTGTCAATGAATTCCAAAAGCTGGATATTTACAAACGGATTGCAGGTATCGAGAACCACGGGGAAAGCGAGGACATGAAGGAGGAACTGCTGGACCGCTTCGGGGAAATCCCGAAATCCGTGGATAATCTGCTGCGTATTTCCTTAATCCGCGTGCAGGCGCACAGACTGTACATGTCGGAGGTAAAGGGGAAAAACGGGGAAATCCGTTTCCTGATGAATACCAATGCCGGAATCAGGGCACAGGAGATTCCGGCGCTGCTGAAAAAGTACCCGAAACTGTCTTTTAATGCCAAAGGTTCGCCCCTGTTCCTGCTCCGCTGCCCCAAATGCGGTATGGTGGAACGGGATGCGGAAAACCTGCTCGCCCTGACGGAAGAATTGCTGGGAGTTATGGAGGAAATTTTATTATAAATTTTTTCCGCGGAAAATGAACCGGCGGACCTTTTGCGTGCTCTTATAGTCAGATAGCTATCGGAAGGAATGGGAGGTAAGGGACAGCCGTGGAAGAAACGAAACTGGTACAATTGCTGCGTAACGGCGAAAAAGCCGCTTTTGACGCCTTGTACGAAAAATATAAAAACACACTTCTGCGTATGGCATATCTGGTCAGCGGGCAGATGGACGATGCCGAGGATATCGTACAGGAAACGTTTGTGAAATGTTATCTGCATATCGGTGAACTGAAAAAGGACGAAGGATTCCGCCCGTGGCTTTTCCAGATTTTATACCGGACGGCATACCGGCAGGTAAAGAAAAGCAGGCGTGAAATGCCCGGTGAAGACGTTGCCATACAGGCAGATGCGGCGGACGGGACCGCTTCCCTTGACCGGATCATAAGGACGGAAGAAGAAGATATGGTGAAACGTGCAGTACAGGCGCTGGATTTCAAGCACCGGACGGTAGTGGTCATGTTTTATTATAATGAAATGACCACAAAAGAGATTGCAAAAGTGCTCGGCTGTACGGAGGGAACGGTAAAATCCAGGTTGTTTGCGGCACGGGGGAAGCTGAAGAAGTATTTGGATGCGGCGCAAACCGGGGAAGCGGCAGCCGGGGCAAAAGGGAAGAAAGTATTCGGAAAAAAAGGAGGCGGAGAAGTTGAAAAAACGCGCGAACTTTATTTCTTGTGAAAAATGGGACAGGACGGACGGAAATGTGAAGAATCTTCTGCACGGCATGGGGGGACGCATCAAAGCCTCCGAAGAACTGAAAAAAAGGATTGACAGCCGGATTTTGGAATTGAGCAGGAAAACGGAGACAGAAAAGGAGGAACGCAGTATGGGACGTTTTAGTATGAAAAAGGTAGCAGCCGGGGTGGCGGCAGCATGTCTGCTGGTGGGAACCGTATGTATCGCAGGGACCGGGATTAAGAATATCATCAGTTCCAGTCCAGCAATTCCTGACTATAAGGAATTTGCGGATTTGCCAAAGGCGGAAGCCGAAGCGGGATTTGGAGCAGATGCGGTGGAGACATTTTGTAATGGTTTTATGCTGGAAGGAATACGGATTGGTGAAGTGGCGGTACGGAATGAAGCCGGACAGGAAACAGGAAGGGCAAAGGACATCCGGCTGGATTACGTAAAAGGCGGGGATTCCGTTTCCCTCCATGTCAGAAAACTGTTCCCCGGAGAATCCGAAGAAGAACTGTTTGGCGGAAGCAGGTACGGACGGAAGGCACAGGCCGGCGATGTGACCATTTACTACAACGGGTTTACCCAGAAATCGGTACCTGTTGATTATGAATTGACGGAGGAAGACAAGGCAGGCATGGAAAACGGTACCCTGAACGTGGGATACGGTACTTCGGAAATCGAAATTGACCAGTTTTCCAGTGTGAGCTGGGTGAAAGACGGAAAACGGTACGAAATCAGCGGCTTTAACCTTACGGTGGATGCGGATGGGCTGTTCGGCATGGCGCAGGAAGTCGTGGAAAGTAAAAATTAATCTTGTGTGTTTTGTTAAGCGTATGGAACGTGGACGGGATACGGACCATACGCTTTTTTGTATGCAATTTTTGCCATAAGTATATTAAAAAAGATTACAAAAAATATTTGACATGTGATATGATTGGAAAAGTAATTGATTCGGTTTATGGCAGGAGAAGCAATAATGCGTGCAAATATTTCTAAAATAAAAAATGTGTGGTTCTTTTTAAGCCTGTTCGCCCTTTTTGCCCTGGCAGCTTACGGCATTTGGCGTGACAGGGGGACATGGGGGGACGGAAATACGTTCTTTTTACGGTACCGGCAGGACGGCGCCGTGCAGCAGGTGAAAGGGTTTTCTTCGGATGGCATACTCTATTTCTGCCTGCCGTCCTATATGGAACTGGAGGACGTGACCGTGGAACTGCCGCGGGCAGGAAAACTGGAGACGGATGGGGAAGACTTGACGTTCGGGGACGGGGACGGTTTAAAAGGGATTGCCTTAAACACGGAGTACCGGATGTGTGTGGAAAACAGGGACGGGAAAGGAGAGCCTTTTTCCGTGGTGTTTATGCAGGGTTCCGGCATTCCGGCGGTTTGGCTGGATACGGCTTCCGGCGGTATGGAATATATCCTTGCCAAGAAAGGCAATTCCGAAGGCGGTTATATGCAGGTGGTGGACGCGGAAGGCAGGACGGACTGCATGGTGAAAGTGGACGGCGTATTCGGCAGGGGAAATACGGCATGGGATGCGGTGAAGAAATCCTTTACGGTAAAATTGGACGGCGCGGAGGATGTGCTGGGAATGGGGGCGGAAAAAACATGGGTGCTAAATGCCAATTATTACGACGGTGCATATGTCAGGAACCAAATCGGGTTTGAGATGGCGGCGGCAGGGGGAATTGCTTTTGTTCCCGAAGCACGGTTTGTGGATTTGTATATCAACGGGGAATATATGGGGCTGTACCAACTGATGGAAAAACTGAAAGTGGGGAAGAACCGTGTGGATATCGGCGACAATTATTTTTTGGAAGTGGATTACAGGGAGCGGGCCGCAGCGGAAGAAGACTATATCATGCTTTCCAACGAACAGCCCATCGTGATTCATGCACCGGCAAAGGACAGGGACGTGGACGGGGTGCGCCGCTTTTTTGACGCATTCAGCAGGAAGATGGAGGAAGGGGAGATTCCGGCAGCGAACATGGATATGGAATCTTTTGCCCGGATGTTTGTGATGGAGGATATTTTACAGGATATGGATTTTGGTTATACCAGCCATTATATGTATTTGGATTTGGAGAAGGAAATACTGTATGACGGGCCGGTGTGGGATTTGGACAATACCATGGGACGTGGAAATAAGAAAGAGGCGGAGCCGCTTTTTGTGACGGACTATGATTTGGTTTACAATAACATGAGCCGTTGGTACCGCAGGCTGTGCGGGCAGGAAGATTTCTGCCGTCTGGCAGCGGAGGAATACCGGGAGAAATTCCGTCCGGCGTTAAAACGGCTGGCGGAGGGCGGCGTCAGGGAGCGGGTGCGGGAGATTGAAGCGTCCATTGCCATGGATGCCAGGCGGTTTACGGGTTCCAGGAGTTTGTTCATGGGGGACGCTTCCCTGGAGGAACATGTGGCGTATTTGGAAAATTATCTGAAGGACAAGCTGGCGGTCATGGATGCCGGTTACGGCGAAGATATGTGGAAAAACGTGCAGGGAACGGCACTTCCCGCACTGGAGCGGCAGGAATCCGCTTTCGAGGAAGCGGCAGGAACGGGGAACAACGGAATGGAAAGCGGCGGGGCGGAAACGGGCTGGCTGGATGTTTTGGTGAAGTACCGTTTTCCGGTGATATTGCTTGTCATGGGTATCGGCGGTGTGATATTATGGTATCAGTGCAGGGACGGGTATCAGTGGAACGGTTTCTAGGGCATGTTTGGAAATTGCAGGAATGGATTTTCAAATACACTCTAAGGATTAACAGGCAGAGGGACAGCAGACATATGGATGGGGATGGCAGGAAGAGGACGACGCAGACCGGAGGGATACATTACCGGCATGAATTGAAATTTCTCTGTACGCAGTTGCAGATGGAACTGCTGGAGGATCAGCTGGGATGCCTGATGGAAAAGGACAGGCATGTGGGCGGTTCCGGCTTTTATACGGTGCGCAGTCTCTATTTTGACGATTACGGAAATGGCGCCATGAAGCAGAAAGAGGACGGGCTGGACGAACGGAAGAAATACAGGGTCCGTTCTTATCTCCGGGGAGGGGATGAAGCATTCCATTTGGAAATCAAGCACCGGGTGGGGGACAGGATTTGGAAGGAATCCTGTATGCTGACGCGGGAAGAAGTAAGTCTTGTGTTAAACGGCGTTTTTTTGGAGTATGGCAAGAATGGAACAGGCAGTCCGGTACAGGAGAGTGTACGCAACCGGTTCGAGACAGCGCGGGAAACCCTGCTGCTAAAGCCGGCGGTTATTGTGGAATACGACCGCATTCCTTATGTTTATCCCGAAGGAAACGTACGCATTACTTTGGACCGGAATATCTGCGGTTCGCCGGAAACGCGTAAATTTATGGAAAAGGAACTGACGGCGGTTCCGGTGTTGGAAAGGGGACGCCACCTTTTGGAAGTCAAGTACGACGAATACCTTCCGGATGTGGTCCGTATGGCGCTGCAGGTGGTCAGTCTTGACCGGGTATCGTTTTCCAAATATTACCTCTGCCGTATGGCGGGGGAACCGCTGAAAATGAGGGTGGAATAAGGGCGGGATAGGACCGGGACGGAGGAATGGAAGACAGAAATGGATAAAGGAGCGAAAGAATGAATTTCGGTGATATTTTCAACAAAGCGTTTGTGGAAGGATTTGCCAATGCGGATTTGGGATTTATGGAGATGGCGTTGGTGTTTGGATTGTCGGTGGCGCTGGGAAGCTATATTTTCCTCGTATACCGTTTTGTATGCCGCCAGGCATTTTATTCCAAACAATTTAACGTTTCCCTGGCGGTGCTTCCGGTCATTGTGGCTGCCATCATACTGGCAGTGCAGTCCAGTGTGGTTATTTCTTTGGGCATGGTGGGCGCATTGTCCATCGTCCGGTTCCGGACGGCGGTGAAAGACCCCATGGACCTTGTGTTCCTGTTCTGGTCCATCAGCGCGGGCATTATCTGCGGCGCGGGGCTGGGGGAAATGGCGGTGGCGGCATCTTTGGCTGTAACCGTCATGGTGCTTTTCTTCGACCGGATACAGGTGGTGAGGGCGCCGATGCTGCTGGTACTGAATTTGGCGGATTTGGATACGGAGGAAGGCGTCTTAAAGGAAGTGGGGACGTATTGCAGGTACAGTAAGGTAAAGTCGCGGAACCTGACAAAAGACCGTCTGCACATGATTGTGGAACTGCGGACGGATAAGGGACGGGAACTGTTAAAAGCGCTGGAAAAAAAGGAAGGCATATTATCCGTAACGCTGATGGAGCATGACGGTGAGGCGGTATGCTGACGGGTTTGGGACATCCGGGAGAACGGAAATCGGCAGAACGGAAATTGGCATAAGGAGAAGAAAGGACACCGTATCGGTTTATGAATGACAAGGATATTTACGATTGGGGCAGGGAAATCGGAGAAGGAATCAATAAATTCGTCAATTCCGGGGAAATAAAGGAGCTGCAGGAGAATATACAGGCAACGGTGGAAAATGCCATGGAAGAAGTGCGCCGTTCCGTGCAGGATGCGGCGGATTATGTTGGGAAAGCAGGACAAAAGGCAGCAAACAAAATGGATAGCGCATGGAATACGGGAACAAAAGACAGGGCGGCAGGGGTCCAAACATATCCCCAAAAAGAAAAACGGCATCTTCCCGTGGTGAAAAGACCGGAAGGCAGGGTTTCGGGTATCCTTATGGAAGTGTTCGGCACCTTTGGCGCGGTGATAGGGTGGACGGCATCCGCCATGGGTATCCTGTTGGAATGGCTCAGCGTAAAAGTGGCAGGCATGGGAATCGGGACATGGATGTTCGCCGGATTTGCCGGATTTGCGGGAATCTGTACGGCGGCTGCCCTGGTGGGAGGCATGTGGAGGCGGCGTGCCGGGCGGTTCCGGAAATATGTAAGGACCATGGGAGAGCAGGATTTTTACCAATTGGACGGGCTGGCACAGGCTGTCAGGAGAAAAGAAGCGTTTGTCCGGAAGGATTTAAAGGAGATGATAGGCAGGGGATGGTTTCTGGAAGGACATTTGGACGAGCAGGAAACCTGTTTTATGCTGACGGACGAAGCCTACCGGATGTATATGGATGCACAGGAGCAGTTAAGGCTGCGCAGGGAGGAGGAAGAACGGCTGGCAGCGCAGCGTGAGATGCTGGAACGCGATCCGGTGCAGCGGCAGTTGCGGCAGACCGTGGAGGAAGGGAACGAATACATACGCCGTATACGGGATATCAACGGCGCCATTGCGGAGTCACGGATTTCCGGTAAACTCGAACGGCTGGAAAACATATGCGGACGGATTTTCGGGCATATTGGGGAGAAACCGGAGAAACTGCCGGATATCCGCAGGTTTATGAGTTATTACCTTCCAACCACGTTAAAACTGTTGGAACGGTACCGGGAATTCCATGAGCAGCCGTTACAGGGGGAAAACATCACTGTGGCGAAAACCGAAATTGAAGGTATGCTGGACGATATCAACAGGGCGTTTGAGAAAATGTTTGACCGGTTGTTTGAAGAAGAAGCGCTGGACGTTTCCACGGATATCTCCGTGCTTTCCACCATGCTGGCGCAGGAGGGGCTTTTGGAAGACGGGTTAAGAGTCAAAGACCCGGCTTTAAACAGTGCCCCCGCTCATTGCCCGCAGGAATAGCCGGATATAGACGGAATAGCCGGAATAAAAATTACGGAATAAAAAAGAACGGAATGGCAACCAGGAAAGGAGCTGGAAAAAATGGAAGAAAACAAAACCGATATGCCGACATTGACTTTAAACCCGTTTGCAGAACTGCAAAAAGAGCCGCAGGCTCCGGCAGTTCCCGGGGCTGCACAGGCGGGTGGGGATGCCCTGGCGGAAGCAAAGGAAGAACCTGTTTTTGACGACAGTACCCTTACGCTGGAGGAACGGAAGATGGTGGAGGATTTTGCGGGGCAGATTGACCTTCGCAATTCCACGGTTGTTTTGCAGTATGGCGCAGGGGCGCAGAAAAAAATTGCGGATTTTTCGGAAACGGCTCTTGCCAATGTGCGGACCAAGGATTTGGGGGAAATCGGTGAACTGCTGTCGGGCGTGGTGTCCGAGCTTAGGAAGTTTGACGAGGAAGAAGACAAGGGGCTTTTCGGTATCTTCAAAAAGAGCGGAAATAAAATTGAAGCCATGAAAAGCAAGTATGACAAGGCGGAAGTGAACATCAGCAAAATCTGCGGAGTACTGGAGGAACACCAAATCCAGCTTTTGAAAGATACCGCCATGCTGGATAAGATGTATGATCTGAATAAGAATTATTACAAGGAACTGTCCATGTATATTCTTGCGGGAAAGAAGAAACTGGACAAGGCAAAGAAAGACGAACTTCCGGTTCTGATGGAAAAGGCGCGCACCAGCGGTCTGCCGGAAGACGCGCAGGCGGTGAACGACTTTGTGGCGCTGTGCGACCGTTTTGAAAAGAAAATCCACGATTTGGAACTGACCAGGATGGTATCCATCCAAATGGCGCCGCAAATCCGGCTGATACAGGGCAACGATACCATTATGGCGGAAAAAATACAGTCCACGCTGGTGAATACCATACCGCTTTGGAAAAGCCAGATGGTGCTTGCGCTTGGGGTAAGCCATTCCGCACAGGCATCGCAGGCACAGCGGGAAGTGACGGACATGACCAACGAACTGTTAAAGAAAAACGCGGCTGTGTTAAAACTGGCAACGGTGGAAACGGCAAAGGAAGCGGAACGCAGCATTGTGGACATCGAGACGCTCAAGCAGACCAACGAATCGCTGATTTCCACGCTGGACGAAGTGGTGCGGATACAGGAAGAAGGGCGGCAGAAGCGGAAGGAAGCGGAAGTGGAGCTGCGCCGCATAGAGGGCGAGCTGCGGGACAGGCTATTACAGATGAGGGCATAAACGGAGTAACCGTGTTCATAAAAAATTAAATCTTAATATTTTCTAAAAGGTGTGTAACCCGTTTTGGTTTTGCGTTATCATAGAACTGTCCGGCTGTCATGCAGCCGGAGGCTTACAGGAAACGGCAATCATGATATACGCGGGAGAAAAAGATAGATGGGGACACGGGATTTGGAATGGATTGATGTAGGGGACGGCGCCGGAGGACGGGCTGCGCAGGGACACAGAGGCGGAAGAAAACCGTCGGCAGAAAGGAGAGAGCTCCGAAGGGAAGAAGCGCGTCTGCAGGAGCAGCGGGGAACCAAAAAAAGAACAGGGATTGAAGTGATAGGGATATATGCCCGGCCGGAGTTTTCCGAAAATTCCAGGGAAAGCCGTAAAATGAGGCTCCAGGTGGAGGAAATACGCCAGGGAAAATGGGTAAGCGAAACAAGGAAGGATGCACTGTCCGGGGAAGACCGCCAAAGAGGGTTTGCGGGCAGGAGAAAGCAGACAGGAACGCCGGATGGGCAGATGGCGTGGCAGGAATCGAACGCCGCGGAAGGCGAATGGGAAGAAGACCCGGAAGGCGAATGGGAGGAAGACCCGGAAGAAGAATGGGAAGAAGCCCCGGAAGAATGGGAGGAAGACCCGGAAGGCGAATGGGGAGAAGACCCGGAAAGCGAATGGGAAGAAGCCCCGGAAGAATGGGAGGAAGATACCGGGACGCTTCTGACTTACAGGGAAAAGGAAAGCGGAGGAAGAAGACCGGAGGCGGAAGAAGCCGGACGGGAGCAGCAAAGAAAGCGACAGCAAATAAGGCAGCAGCATAAAGCGCCGGGAAAAAAGGAGCAGCCGAAACGGGAACAGCAGCAAAAAAAGCGCAGACGTGCACGGAATACCAAAAGGATGCTTATGGTTACTTCTTTTTTTGCAGTAGTCAGCATTGTGCTTGGCGCAGCCCTGGCAGCAGGATATATTTACCAGGAATTAGAAGCAGGAAAAGGCGGCGGGGGAGTACCGGCTGCAAACGTACAGATGGTGGATGAGACTCCCATACCGCAGGATATCCGTGAGTGGGCGCCGTTTTATGCTGTCAGCCTGGAACGGCCGGAACTGGCGGTGGACCTGCTTACCGTAAACGAATATTCCAGACCGGGGGAAGCGCTTCCGGAGGTAAAGAATATTTTTATCCATTATACGGCGAATGCGGGAACAACGGCGGAACAGAACAAAAGCTATTTCCAGTCGCTGGCGGAAACCCATGAGCGGTCTGCCAGTGCACACTTTATCATTGGATTTGACGGGGTAATCGTACAGTGCATTCCCACGGCGGAAATTGCGTATGCGGTGAAAGAGCGGAATTACGATTCCATTTCCATTGAATGCTGTTTCCTGGATGAAAGCGGGCAATTTACGCAGGAAACGTATGACAAGCTGATTGAGCTGACGGCGTGGCTTCTGCATAAATTTGAGCTGGAGCCGGAAGATGTGCTGCGGCATTATGATGAAGGGGGAAAAATCTGCCCGAAATATTATGTGGAGCACGAGGAGGCATGGCAGCAGTTTTTGCGGGATTTGGAGCGGTACATGGAACGTGTGGCGGCGGATGCGGTCAGAAACGGGCAGTAACTTTTTTGGACAGGGAGTAACGGTTTCCCGGGCGGCATGGTATGGTCAAAGAGGAGGAACGGATGGGAAAGGAGCAGGTGGAAAAATAAAATGGTAAAATGGTTTGTATTTGGAAAACCGCTTCATACAGGGGCGGTAACGGCAGTAGACGTAAAGGAATCGGACCGGGAGTTGTTAAAAAATTATCTGGAATGGGAGGAAACGGACGGCGGGCTGTGTTTTTCCTGTCGGATGAAAAAGAAGGATGCCGTGTACGGGCTGGGGGAAAATGTGCGCGGAATCAACAAGAGGGGCTGGATTTATGAGAGCAACTGCAGTGACGACCCGTTCCACCGGGAGGACAAACGGTCGCTGTACGGCGCCCATAATTTTATCATCCTGGCAGGAGAGGATAGGCAGTTTGGTTTGTTTATCGACCATGCGGGGAAACTGGTGTTTGATATCGGATATACGGAAACGGACCGGTTAGCGGTGACGGCGCCGGACCGGGATGTGAGCCTTTACGTGTTGGAGGGGGAATCCCTGACGGATATCGTGGGCGGACTGCGCAGACTGACGGGACGCAGTTATATTCCGCCGAAGTGGGCATTCGGGTACGGGCAGAGCCGCTGGAGTTATATGACGGCGGATGAGGTACGCCAGGTGGCGAGGGAACACCGCGAACGGGGGATTCCGTTGGACAGCATTTACCTGGACATTGATTATATGGAGCGGTATAAGGATTTTACCGTAAATGGGGATAGTTTTCCCGGATTCGGGAAATTTGTGGAGGAAATGCGCGGGCAGGGAATCCATCTGGTACCGATTATCGATGCGGGCGTGAAGATTGAGGAAGGCTATGATGTTTATGAGGAAGGCGTGGCAGGGGATTATTTCTGTAAAACGCAGGACGGAAGGAATTTTACGGCAGGCGTTTGGCCCGGCAGGGTGCATTTCCCGGATATGTTAAAGGAGGAAGCGCGCAAGTGGTTTGGCGGGAAATATAAGGTGCTGCTGGATGAGGGAATCGAAGGCTTTTGGAACGATATGAACGAACCGGCGATTTTTTACTCTGAGGACCATTTGCAGGAAGTGTGGGAACAGATGGAGGATTACCGGGGGAAAAACCTGGACATCAACAGTTTTTTTGCCTTAAAGGACCTGATTATGGGAATCAGCAACAACGAAGGGGATTACCAAAGGTTTTACCATGAATATGAAGGGGAAACAATAAGGCATGACAAGGTGCATAACCTGTTCGGTTTTTATATGACGAGGGCGGCAGGGGAGGCTTTTGACAGGCTGTGTCCCGATAAACGCATTCTGATGTATTCCCGTTCCTCTTATATCGGTATGCACCGTTACGGGGGAATCTGGATGGGGGATAACCTGTCATGGTGGAGCCATATCCTGCTGAATATCCGTATGCTTCCGTCCTTAAACATGTGCGGTTTCCTGTATACGGGAGCGGATTTGGGCGGTTTCGGTGCGGACGTGACGGAGGATATGCTGCTGCGCTGGCTGGAATTCGGCATTTTTACGCCGCTCATGCGCAACCATTCCGCGATGGGGACGAGAAGACAGGAGGCGTATCGGTTCGGGGACACGGAGGCATTCCGGCGCATCATCGGACTGCGCTACGGACTTCTTCCCTATATTTACAGTGAGTACATGAAAGCGGCGCTGGGGGATAACATGTATGCGAAACCGCTTTCGTTCCTCTATCCGGGGGATGAAAGGGCGAAAGAAGTGGAAGACCAGTTGATGATTGGGGAAAGCATTATGGTGGCTCCGGTGTATGAGCAAAATAAAACCGGCAGATATGTGTATCTGCCCGAGACAATGAAAATGATACGCTTCCGTTCCCTGACGGACAGGGAGGAGCAGGTGCTTCCCGCAGGCGACCATTATGTCAAAATACCGCTGGATGAAGTGGTGGTATTCCTGCGTCCCGGCCATATCCTTCCGATTGCGGAAAAGGGCGGGCAGAATGTGGAGGAAGTGGATTTTGAGAATCTGACGTTGCTGCATTTTACGCAGACACAAAGTGAATACGAATATTACCATGACGACGGGTACACGAAAGATTATGACAATCCGGCGCACCGGACCATGCTGCGGACGGGGTGCTAGAGCATGGAAGCGGAAGCAGGTACAGGAATAAAAAAGGAGATGGGAAGGAACATGGAAGTACTTTTTGTGGAATACCCCAAATGTTCGACCTGCCAAAAGGCGCGTAAGTGGCTGGAGGAAAACGGCGTCGCTTATACCGGCAGGCATATCAGGGAAGACAACCCAGGGGCGGAAGAACTGAAACAGTGGCATGAAAAGAGCGGGCTTGACATCAAACGCTTTTTCAATACAAGCGGAATACTGTACAAGGAAATGCAGTTAAAGGAGAAACTCCCATCCATGACGTTGGAAGAAAAATATGCGCTGCTTGCCACGGACGGTATGCTGGTGAAGCGTCCGTTGGCAGTGACGCAGGACAGGGTGCTGGTGGGATTTAAGGAACAGGAATGGGAAGAAGCGTTGAAACAGGGCTGAAGGAAGAAAGCGGACAAAAAACGGGAAACCGCCGACAAAGGGTAAACGGAACCGGGACGGGAGGGTACGGATTTGGCATCCAAAAAGAAACAGGAGCTGCAACTTCGTTTTTACGAAGTGCCGCAAGGGGAACTGGTACTGCCCCTGATTGGTCCGAGCTGGATACGGGATTACGGACATGATACACCGTATTTCCATTTTCACAACTTAATGGAAATCGGGTACTGCGTCGATGGGGAAGGCACGGTAACACTGGACGGGGCGGATATCCCTTATGAGACCGGCATGTTGACGGTAATTCCGAGGAATTATCCCCATACGACCATAAGTAAGGAGGATACCAAGAGTTACTGGGAATATATCTTTTTCGATCCGGAGACGGTATTAAATGATATTTACCCGACAAGAAGGATGTTTGTGAAGAAGATAGAAAAGCTGGTGAATGCCGACGGACGCTGCTATGCAAAAGGGGAAAATGAGGAACTGGTGGGTATCGTCCACATCATTATGGAGGAATGCCGCCACAGGAAACGGTATGCGGGAGAGTGCATCAGGGGACTGATGCATTCCCTTTTAATGGCGCTTGCCCGTCAGGAGGATGTGCCGGATACGGCGGGGGACACGGAAACGGAACAGTTTCCCCAGCGGGGCGGAATATACCATATTTCCAGTGCGCTGGAGTATATCAGCAAGCGTTATATGGAAAACATAAAGCTGGAAACGCTGGCAGACTGCTGTAATCTGAGCGAAACCCATTTCCGCCGCCTGTTTGTGGAATATATGAACATGACCCCGGTGGAGTACATTAACCTGACGCGGGTGCAGCAGGCATGTGAAATGATGCAGAAAACCCATTATTCCATGGAAGAACTGGCGGTGAAAGTGGGATATACGACGGTTTCCACCTTTAACCGGAATTTTAAGAAGATTATCGGAACGTCCCCTTACCAGTATAAAAAGAACAGCGGAAACTATCAGGGAAAAATGCTGAACCTAAACGTAACGGCAAGAAAAGGCTGGTAGCAGATTGTATATATTTTCCCGGATAATTCATAGAAAAGAGCATTTTCAGTCACTTAGATGGTCGAAAATGCTCTTTTTATGATTGGATATGAAAACATATATCATAAAAAAATTGATATAATGCACACATGGACGTATGGAAAAGTGGAAAAAATGTACATTTTACACAATTTGCCTGATTATGTAAATTTAGGCAGACGGTTTCCGTTTACGCCATGTGTTCCAATTATAAAACAGGGAGGAAAAGAACATGAAAAAGAAATTTTTGTCACTTTTACTGACAGGTACCATGGTTGCTGCCATGCTGGCAGGATGCGGCGGCAACGACAGCGCTGCAACGAACGCGCCTGCCGATACGGGAGCGGCATCCACGGATAACGCGGCAGCATCCACGGATAATGCGGCAGCTTCTACGGACAATGCGGCGGCATCCACGGACAACGCAGCGGCAGGAGGGGATGAAACCCTGACCGTATGGTGCTGGGACCCGGCATTCAACTTAAATGCCATGTATGAAGCGGAGAAGGTTTACCAGAAAGATCACCCGAATTTCAAACTCAACGTTGTGGAGACCCCTTGGGAGGACATCCAGACGAAGATAACGACGGCGGCTACCTCCAATGATTTGAGTACCCTGCCGGATATCTTACTGATGCAGGATAATGCATTCCAGAAAAACGTTATCAGTTTCCCCAGTGCATTTTTGGATATCACGGGAAGCGGTGTGGATTATTCCTCGTTTGCAGCAGGTAAAACCGCATATTCCGTAGTGGGCGGCAAGAACTACGGGGTTCCTTTTGATAACGGCGCCGTAATCGGATGCTACCGTACCGATATGCTGGAGCAGGCTGGACTGACCGTAGCGGATTTTACGGATATCACATGGGATCAATACATTGAAAACGGTAAGAAGGTGCTGGAAGCAACCGGCAAGCCCCTCATCTCCATGCAGGCAGGCGAGTGTGACCTGATCATGATGATGATGCAGTCCGCAGGATCTTCTTTGTTTAACGAAGACGGTACCGCAAACATCGTGAACAATGATACTTTGAAAATCGTTATGGAAACCTATAAGGCTTTGAAAGATTCGGGCGTACTGGTGGAAGTAAACAGTTGGGATGAATACGTAGGCTCTTTCGTAAGCGGCGACGTGGCAGGTACTATCAATGGATGCTGGATCATGGCTTCCATCCAGACGGCTGCGGACCAGTCCGGGAAATGGGCGATTACCAATATGCCCAGCCTGGTAGGTGCATCCGGCGCTACCAACTACTCCAACAACGGCGGTTCTTCCTGGGCAGTAACTGCAAACTGCAAGAATACGGATCTCGCTTTTGATTTCCTTAAGAGCACATTTGCAGGCAGCACGGAATTATACGACAACATCCTTCCCAGCGGCGCACTGGCAACATGGGCTCCGGCAGGTGATTCCGATGCTTACGGGATTCCCAATGAGTTCTTTGGCGGCGATGCAGTATCCGCTAAGATTGTGGAATTTTCCACGAAAGTGCCTTCCAATATTACGGGCGTTTACTACTATGAAGCACGTGATGCCGTAGCGACGGCAATTACGAATTACATCAGCGGTTCCGACATTGCAACGGAATTGAACACGGCGGAAAGCACCGTAAACTTCAATATGGGCAAGTAAGCGGGGAAATACGGACAAAGGCTGAAAAGGAAATAGAATGAAGCAATAAAGCATTTCTGACACAGGGGGAATGGTTTTCACAGACTGTTCCCCTTTTATAAAAGGCGGAAAAGGAGGGGGTTCCCTGTGAGCAAGCCATCGAAAAAAATGACACTGAGTAAGAAACACAACCTGACCGGATGGGCGTTTTTGGCGCCGGGCGCGCTTTTGATTCTTTTCATGAGTTTTGTGCCCATGTTCAGGGCATTGCTGTTATCTTTTAAATCCGGTGTGGGCGCTGCCATGGAATGGTGCGGCGCAATGAATTACATTAGGATGTTTGAGGATGCGGTATTTATCCAGTCTATTAAGAATACATTTTTCTACCTGATTATCCAGGTGCCTCTCATGCTGATTTTTGCATTGATTTTGGCATCTATCCTAAACAACAAGCATCTTAGGTTTAAAGGGATATTCCGTACCATGATTTTCCTTCCCTGCGCTACCTCTTTGGTAGCATATGCGGTTATTTTCCGTTCTTTGTTTGCCAATAACGGCATTATTAATTTAGTATTGGTGAATTTGGGGATACTGGACCAGCCGTATTCCTTCCTGACCCATACCTGGAGTGCGAGAATTGTCATTGTCATAGCGCTTCTTTGGCGGTGGACGGGATACAATATGGTATTTTATTTATCGGGACTGCAGAACATTGAATATTCCGTTTACGAGGCGGCAAAAATCGACGGTGCTTCCGCAGTACAGACTTTTTTCAGGATTACGGTGCCGCTGTTAAAACCTACGATTCTGCTGACGGCGATTATGTCTACCAACGGTACGCTGCAGTTGTTTGATGAATCGGTGAACCTGACGGACGGCGGACCTGCCAACGCATCCATTACGATGTCGCACTACATATACAATATGTCCTTTAAATATGTGCCGAACTTCGGGTATGCGGCGGCAATGTCCTTCCTGATTTTGATATTGGTTGCCATTTTGGCATTCCTGCAGATGAAAGTAGGTGATAAGCGTGACTAAGGGTAAAAAATTTGGCATGTACCTGTTTTTGTGCATCGTATCCTTTATATCGGTGTTCCCGTTATACTGGATGGTCTGTGCGGCTACGAATACAAGCGCTGAGGTGGTCAGCGGACGGTTGATTCCGGGAACCTATTTTATCGAGAACTTTAAGAATCTGATGGCGAACCAAAACATCGGAAGGGCTTTGGGAAATTCCTTTAAGTATTCCATCATCCTGACCCTGATCTCGCTGGTGGTAAGCTCCCTTGCGGGTTACGGGTTTGAGATTTACCATGATAAGGCAAAAGATACGGTGATGAGTATTATCCTGCTGGCGATGATGGTTCCTTTCGTGGCGACCCTGATTCCGTTATTCCAGATGATTTCCACGGCAGGCTGGCTGAATACCACCATTGGGTTTATCCTTCCCACGGTTTCCACACCGTTCTTAATCATGATGTTCCGGCAGAGCGCGCGGTCGTTCCCCCATGACATTATGGAGGCGGCAA